>MDTG01307762.1_pt1 | contig 28439 bp, 26 predicted proteins | sample 811421 | NCBI WGS metagenome assembly MDTG01 (sample SAMN05326645, study PRJNA326480) | marine metagenome | isolation source: seawater | place: Pacific Ocean: South East | collected 2011
CTTGAAGATATTCAGACATATTTAAGTCAAATGGGCTTAAATCAAGAAATAATAAATGATTTCCAAGAACAAATTACTCAATTTGTTAATGAAGGTATGCAAAATGGCAAGTCATTTGATGATTCTTTTACAGAGGCTTTTGAATTTTCAAATTCAGTTCTAAAACAAGCAATTCAATCAGAACCCAAGATTTCAAGTGAGGATCCTAATAAGTATGATCTGAACTTTGCAAATGCTTCCCTCTCAGCTAATACTTTATTGATAGATCAGGCAATTGCAAAAGGAATGACCGTGGAGGAGGCGATAAAGTATGTGAATAATCAACAAGTTGCAAATTCTGAAATATTCGGTCCAGAAAAAAATAATGCTAATGAAAATTTTAATGATTCAGTAGCTAGCACATCAATGTCAAAAGAAGAAATTAGTCTTAGTAAAATTGAAGCTGATATGGATGCACAGGCATCCAGTAGGTTTAATGAAGATATTGAAGAGGATGAACTTATTAAAGATTCAGATTCTGATAAAAGTCAATCAATTGATGAAGATGACTTGGGTTAAGTATTTAAAAAATAATTTTTAGAGATGAAAGAAATTACAAAAAAATATAAAAACTTACTTTTTCACTTAAAAAAAAAAAATCGATGTAGATGAAGTCCAACATTCAAGAAAATCTTTAAATGATTTATTCAATTATTTTGGAACTGATAAAGGAACTAATGTAATAAATCCATACGCAAACAATTCTTCAGAAATACATGGACATGGTTTTGCAAAATATTATGAGAAAAAATTAGAAAAATTTAAAAATATTCATTTTAATATGTTGGAAATTGGAACATGGGAAGGAGCTTCAACAGCTGCTTTTGTAAATTTTTTTCCAAACTCTAAGATTTATTGTATTGATAAAAGCTTTAAATTTAAATTTAAATCAAGAAGGATAGATTTCTTTAATTGTGATGTTTCTAACACAAAGGATTTGTTAAAGTTCTCTTCAAGGTTTGATAATAATTTTTTTTCAATTATTATCGATGATGCCTCGCATTTCCTAACTCATATGATAGGGAGTTTAAAATTTTTTTTTAAATATTTAGAAAAAGGTGGATATTTTATAATTGAAGACTTTAAGGCTCATAGGTACTTTCAAGATTTAAATGATGGAAATAATTCAGAAATACCAATGGAAGAAATACTATTAAATATAATTAAGAAAAAAAAATTTAAATCAAAAATATTATCTTCGAAAGATCAAGAGTATTTGTTCAATAATGTATCTGACATTGATCTTTATAAAGGTAAAACAAATATTTCTGATATTGCTTTTATAAAAAAATGTGCATAAAAGTAAAATATGCTCAAAATAGAATATTTAACGAAGTTAGAATTATTCTAAGTTAATAAACAATTAATTTGAAATTATGACTTATTAATATTATCATTAAATATTGAAAATATATTTTGTTTTAACATATATGAATTGTGGAGATTCTTAAAACTAGATCTATTATATTTCTAGAAACCGTTTCTCATTATTTAAGAAAGGATTAATTAATGGATGATGTAAGTAAATGCCCTGTGATGCACGGCTCAGCAACAAACAACAAAGGTTTAAGCACCTCTAATAAAGACTGGTGGCCCAACCAACTCAACATAAATATCTTACATCAACATGATAAAAGATCCAACCCAATGAGCCAAGAGTTCAATTATAGACAAGAATTTAAAAAACTGGATTTTAAATCATTAAAACAGGATCTTAATGAATTAATGACAGATTCAAAAGATTGGTGGCCGGCTGACTACGGACACTATGGTCCTTTTTTTATCAGACTAACTTGGCATGCGGCAGGTACATATCGAACTTGGGATGGCAGAGGCGGCGGTGGAACAGGCGATCAAAGGTTTGCTCCATTAAACAGTTGGCCAGATAATGGAAACTTAGATAAGGCTAGACGACTTTTGTGGCCAATTAAGCAAAAATACGGAAGCAAAATTAGTTGGGCGGACCTTTTCATACTCGCAGGTAATGTAGCAATAGAATCAATGGGTGGTAAAACTTTTGGTTACAGTGGAGGGAGGCCTGACATTTGGACTCCTCCTGAAGATATTTACTGGGGCAAAGAAAATGAATGGCTTGAAAATAATAGATATACAGGTAAGAGAATTTTAGAGACACCTCTTGGTGCAGTACAAATGGGTTTAATATACGTAAATCCTCAGGGACCAGACGGAAAACCTGATCCTTTAGCTAGTGCACATGATATTAGAGAAACATTCGCTAGAATGGCGATGAACGATGAAGAAACAGTAGCTCTTACTGCTGGGGGGCACACCTTTGGAAAAGCTCACGGTGCAGCCGCGGAAAGTAATGTGGGGCCAGAGCCTGAAGGCGCGCCTATGGAGCAAATGGGCTTTGGATGGAAAAACCAGCATGGGAAAGGAAAGGGTGGTGACGCTATTACCAGTGGTATTGAAGGCCCGTGGACGTCTAATCCAACAAAATGGGATAATGGTTATTTTGATTTATTATTTAAATATGACTGGGAATTAGTCAAGAGTCCAGCCGGTGCTTTTCAATGGCACCCAGTTAATCCTGATAAAGAAGATCTAGCGCCCGACTCAGCCGATCCAAACAAACTAGTTACAACAATTATGACAACAGCAGATATGGCTATGAGGGAAGATCCTGAATATAACAAAGTTTCAAAAAGGTTTCATAAGGATCCAGATCTTTTTGCAGATACATTTGCTAAAGCTTGGTTTAAACTTTTGCACAGGGATATGGGACCTAAAACTAGATATCTTGGTCCCGAAATTCCAAAAGAAGATTTAATATGGCAAGATCCAATCCCAAAAGGCAACAAAGCTTTTAACGTTAGTAAAGCAAAAGAATTGATTAACTCATCAAATTTGACTATCCAAGAATTGGTTGAAACAGCATGGGCAAGTGCCTCGACTTACCGTCATACGGATATGAGAGGAGGAGCTAATGGAGCAAGAATAAGACTTTCGCCACAAAAAGATTGGGATGTTAATAAACCTAAGCAATTAAAGAAAGTCTTGGATGTTTATGAAGGTATTGCAAAAGATGTGAACGCTTCAATGGCTGATATTATTGTGCTTGCTGGAAATGTTGGAATAGAAAAAGCTTCAGGTTTAGATGTTCCATTTAAAGCAGGTAGGGGAGACGCGCTTCAAGAGCAAACAGATATTGATTCTTTTGCAGTGTTAGAACCAATGGCTGATGGTTTTAGAAATTTTCAAAAAAGAGAATTTTCTGTAAGTCCTGAAGAAATGTTATTAGACAAATCTCAACTCTTAGGTCTTACGGCACCGGAAATGACTGTGTTAATTGGCGGTTTAAGATCCTTAGGAGTAAGCTTTCAAAATGGTGAAGGCGTTTTTACTAATGATATCAATAACCTAAGTAACGACTTCTTCATTAATTTATTAGATATGGGTATCGAATGGAAACCTGTGACTAAGAACACTTACGACGGGTTTAAACGAGGCACTCAAGATAAAATAAAGACAGCTTCAAGAGTCGATTTGGTATTTGGTTCAAATTCTCAACTAAGAGCAATAGCAGAGGTGTATGCATGTGATGATTCTAGTGACCTATTTGTTAAAGATTTTATAACAGCATGGAATAAAGTGATGAATGCAGACAGGTTTGATTTAGAGGAATAACATTATCTTCAAATTAATGAACATTTACATTTAGGTAACTATAGAATTACTTCAAACCCTTCGAATATTGGGTGACCAATGTACACATCTTTATGATCACCAGCATTCTTATGAGCCTTTTTAAAAGATTCAGATTTGGTCCAACTAATGAAGTGTTTTTCTGATTTCCAGGTGCTATGAGAAGCATAAATTGTGAAAGTTTCGTCCTCTTTACCTTTAATTAAATGAAAGTTTATAAAACCTTCTACTTCATTTAAACTAGAATCTCTATTCTTCCATATTCTTTCAAAGATTTCTTCTTTACCTCTTAATATTTGGAATCTATTCATTGCAATATACATTAATTTCTCCTTTATTTAATTTGTATGTATCTTTTATTATTTCAATAACTGATTTAAATTAAAAGATAAATAACTATTCATTTTATAAATAAACTAAGTTCAATTAATAAATTATACTTATGTAAATTATATTTGTATAACAAGTATTAAATTAAAATCATATAGAATGGAGAATAAATGAATAAGTATCTTTTTTTTTTAATAATGTTTGCTTGTTTGGACACTCATGTATTTTCAAATGAGCAAAATAAAAAATCGAGTAAAGAACTGATTTATCACAATCTTTTATCTAGATATAACTGCATAATAGGCCCAAATATTAATAATCCCCAATGGATATGTAATTTGGATGCACCGAATGGTTGGGCTCAATTTTACGGAGAAAAGTTAAAAAAGATTAAGAAAAATAGAAAGAGATATGCTATAAACTAGCATATCTCTAAACTTTCTTAACCTCTACTAAATTGTCAGAAAAAGTTGGTGCATTTCCCATATCTGCTAAGTTAGCTGAACTTATACTATTAACTGTTCCTTTATTGAGTTGTCTCCAGTAACCAAGCGTAGAAACAACAATGCCTTGAGAGACATCGTCTGTTATTTTGGCGATTCCTTCATATGCACCTCTATTGTTAAAAACCTTGACCTTGTCGCCCTCTTTGATGCCTCTTTCTCTTGAATCAATTAAATTTATTAAAACAAATTGATCACCTTGTACTCTCTGCTTATCATCCATGTTTGCATAGCAAGAATTCAGAAATGCGTGACTTTTTGGGGAAATAATGTTTAAAGGATATTTTTTTGCTAATTCCGGGTTACTTTCTTTTGATTCAAAAGGTGGAACATAATCAGGCAAAGCTGGCAAATCCTGTCCCGGTTGATAATCATCATACATTTGTCTGAATGGACCAGCCACAAAATTTTTTGCATTTTTTAAAATGAACTCACATTTTCCAGATTCTGTTGGAAAATTTCCATTTTTATGAGGAACTCTTGTATCTTTGCACCCAACATTTAATCTGGCAAATCCATTTTCTTTTAATTTTTGAAGAGATATACCTTCACATGCTTTCGAGCTCCAATCTACATAATTTTCTAGACACTGGGAATCACTCCATGAAAATTGTTCATGTTTTATACCCATTTTTTTTGCAAGACGTCTAAATATCTCATAGTTAGGTATTGCCTCACCGGGCGCATCAACGCATTTTTCATTATATGTTAAATATAGGTGCCCCCATGATAGAATCATATCTTCATGTTCTGCTCCCATTGTCGCAGGAAGTAAAATATCTGCGAATGACGCAGTGTCGGATATGAAGTGTTCAGCTGAAACCAAAAATAGATCTTCTCTTTTTAAACCCTTTATAATTTTTTCTGTTTCTGCTGCTTGGGTCACTGGGTTTGCATTCCAACACATCATTGACATGATAGGCTTATCTTTTTCAATATTTTCACCCAATAAAGCACGTCCAATCTGAAGAGCATTAATCACTCTTGTACCTTTCGGAATAAGATCAGGTCTACATATTACATCAAATTTATAGGGGTGTTCCCAAACCGGGAATTGAGTGATTCCCCCGCCAACATGTTTCCATGACCCTGTTAAGGCTGGAATACATGTCACAGCTCTTATAGTTTGACCACCTCCATGATGTCTCTCTAATGCTACGCCTATTCTTATACCAACAGGTTGACTGATAGCCATTTCATAAGCTAAGGTTTTTATATCTTCTTCATCAATTCCAGTTATTTTTGATGCCCAATGTGGATCTTTATTTTGTACATGTTCTTTAAGCTCCTCAAATCCATTTGTATGATTATTGATGTAATCCATATCAATTAGATTATTTTGTATTATATGGTTGATTAAACTTACTGCTAATGCCCCATCCGTTCCAGGTTTAGGTTCAATATGCCAATCTGCTTGTTTTGCTGTTCTTGATTTATATGAATCTATAACAACAACTTTAGCTCCTAACTTTTTTGCTTTTTGAATTATTGCCCAGTGATGAAGATTTGTACTTACACTGTTGCAAGCCCAAATAACTATATATTTACTGTGAATGTAACTCTCTGGATCTAAGCCTGCGGTTGGGCCTATGGTTGTTAACCATGCTGTACAAGAACCCTCACCACAAAAAGTTCTTTCACATACGGTAGCTCCTAAAGCATTGAAAAAAGAGTCCCCACCATTTAACCCGTGAACTAATCCTTGGTTTCCTAAATAACTGTAGGGGATAATACTTTGAGGTCCGTATTCTTTTATTAATGATCTCCATTTTGAAGCAATTGTATCGATTGCTTCATCCCAACAAATTCTTTTAAACTTATTAGTGCCTTTTTTCCCAATTCTTTTTTGAGGATATAACAGTCTGTCGGCATGATAATGCCTTTTTTCGTAGTCTTTGAGCTTAACGCATAAAACGCCATCTGTCATTGGATGTTGTGGGTTCCCTTTAACTGATATTAGTTTATTGTCCTCGACCTCGTATATCATTGCACAAGTATCGGGGCAATCGTGAGGGCAACCTCCAAAATACTTTTTTACGGATATATCATCCATCTAAAACTCCACATAATTAAATCTTAATCTATTATTTTAAAAAATAAAATAAAAAAAAATATTTTAGAAGTTTCCTTTTATAAATCTGTTAATTATGTGATGTTTAAAATATTTTATATTTAGCTTTTCTTGAGTTGCAGTCATAAGCAAATCATCGATCTTAAATTCATTACCTTTTTTATGAATATTTATTCTCAACCAAGAAATGATTTGTCTAAAATTACCATTTTGTAACATTTCAGTTAATTGGGGAAAATGATTTTTTATTCGATTTAAAAGCTGGGCAGCAATAAATGCTCCCACACTGTAAGTGGGAAAATATCCGATGTCACCACTAAACCAATGGATATCTTGTAGGCATCCATTTGCATCATTATCAACTTTCAAATCAAAAATTTTAAAAAACTCTTCATTCCATAAATCAGGTAGCTCGTCTTGATTTAAGTTTTCATTTATAATTTTGTATTCAATATTGAATCTATGAATAATATGAAGTGGATAGGTGACTTCATCTGCGTCAACTCTTATGAAACTTTTTTTTACTTTATTTCTACTCTTAAAAATTTTTTGTGAAGTCCAATCACTTGATTCTTTTCTAAGTATTTTTTTTAAAATTCTTTCGATATACTTACTAACAGGTAAAGATTTAATAATTTGTTTTTCTATAAACAACGATTGACTCTCATGTAATGACATGCCGCCAGATGAACCGATAGGTTGATGAGCCCAATTCTTTGGAAGACCTTGCTCGTATAGGGCGTGTCCTGTTTCATGCATAAGTGCATCAAAACAAGAAAAAGCATTATTTTCATCGAATCTAGTTGTTATTCTTACATCATCAGTACTTCCACCACAAAAAGGGTGAACACTTTTATCAATTCTTCCTTTTGAAAAATCAAACCCCAGCTTTTTCATGAATACTTGAGAGAGATTAAATTGTTCTTTTTCTGATAGTTTTTTATTTAAATCTAAAACATTAGTTTCATTTTTTTGATTTTTTTCTATGAGAGGGAGTTTTAGAATAATAAATTTTTCGATGTCTTGAAAAAGTTTTTTTAATTTTTTTGTGTTTAACGATCTATCATAATTTAATAACAAACAATCGTATTTTGATAACTGTTTTTTTTGAGAGAGAATTTCTGCTTCTTCTTTGATTAATTTTATAAGCTTCGAAAATGTATCTTTAACTATTGTAAAGTCTGATTTTTTTTTGGCCTCTCTCCAGAGACCCTCACATTCAATCGATAAACTTGTTTTCTTTTGTATTTTATCGAAAGATACAGATTCAAAATATTCAAATTTGTCTTTCATTAATTCTAAGTTTATTCTGTCTTTATTAGTAAGTTTTTGTTCTTCAACCCGTTTAAAAAATTCATTCTTTTTAATTTCATTAAAAATATTTTTTTTATAATCATATAAAACTTTTATCTGTTTTTTTCTTTGATTTCTTGACTTAGGAGGCATGTAGGTTGCCATATCCCAACTTAAAATTCCATTGATGTCATTTAATAGACTTTGCTCTTCGAAAAGGTTTTTTAGTTTAAGGTAAGTCATTTTAGTAACAAATAAATGGATAACTATTAAAGCATCCAAAAAAATTTCTTTCGTAAAAATGTAAACTTCTATATTCGTTGAATTTATTTTTTCTATTAGCTAGTTTATTACTTTCTGTAACATCAATAATGTTTAAATATCTAAACATTGCTTCATTATCTGATATCTCGTTGTTTGAAAGCATTGTTTGAAGGTTTTTAATAATCTTTAAGAATCTTTTATTTTTCAATTCACAGTGGGGTTCATTATTACATATTTCATCTATTTGCTTTAAACCGCATGAAGAAATTTGTTCAAATTCTGAATAAAGATTTTCACAATCAGAAAAATACTCATAGGTTGGCTTTGTAGCAGTACAAGAGATTAACAAAAAAAATAAACAAATTGTATATGATAATAACTTCACATTATATATTTAATATTCTTTTTATATTTATAAAGAGAATTTACTTTGATAATGATAATAAAACATAAATATTTAATTAATAACGTTTTTATTGTAAATAACACTTTTTTTCAAACTCTACTTAATTTGAAATAAAGTTCAAATGAAAAAAATATGAGAAATATAAACCTTTTTTTAACTGTATTTCTAGTAAGCTTTATTTTTCAATTTGAAGCGCTATCAAAAGAAAAAAAAACAGATGAGATGTATAAAATTTATGATGAAAAAAATTATGCAGGTCCGATGGGTATGGGGCTGGTAAAATCATTAAAAAAAAAAAACAAACTTATTTGTTACTATAATACAGTAAATGGCTATGAAAAATTGATCCTAGAAAATGATGATAACTGTCCAAAAAAAATTTCTGAATAAATTTATTTGATTTTATTTGTTATTTTTTTTGCTTCATCAGATAACAACCAATTCAATGCTCCATTTTGACTAATTTCTTCAATAAAACTTTTAACCGCTTTAGTTTCTACAGCACCTAATTTTAGCCAAAAATCGTTGTGTTTTGAACCAAGTGTAATAATGTTATTTTTTATTTCTACCATTTTTTTTTGTTCAAGAGTCTTTAGTTTTCGTCTTGTGGTTTCTAAAGGAATAGTGGTGACTCTTGAAATACTGCTGACTGTAAGTTTATTTTTTTTACTTATAATGCTTTTTGAATAATCTGAACCAGCTAATAAAAAAACTTCGTCCCATGAATTCTTATTAATATTTTTTCTATCTTTTTTTTTATTATAGATAAAATGACTATTAATAACTTGCATAATAATGTAACTTTCATAATCATTAAAATGGATATTTTTCACTTTTCTGAAATGCTCAATTAAAAACATTTCCCAGCTATATGCCATATCCTCAAAAGATTTATTCATGGTATAATCATACCCCATTTTGGGTAATTAGGATATTTTAATTCAATTTCTTTGTGATACTGTATTTGAATTAAATTTTTTAATATTAGTTATGACTTTTTTTTATAAGTGTATTATCTGTAATACGAAAATTTTAAGGTTTTCAAAAAGAAAATTAAAAAATGATTTATTATATAGTTTCACCAATAATAATGATAAATACTGCCTCGACCTAATACTCCAAAATAATGATTTGGAGATTATCGATATCCACAAATGCAAAAGATGTAAGCAAAAAACAATAAAAATCGTCAATAAATCTACAGGAGTAAAAGAACAATTATGGTGGGAATACTTTGCTAATTTAAAACTAATTGAAAAAGAAGTTGATGATATTAAAAACAAAATACATAATTTAGGAAATAACGAAAAACACAACCTTGCTATTAAGAAAAAAAAACAGTTATTACTTCAGGAGTGTGAAATTCAAAAACTAAAAAAAGAGAATTTGAAATATACAATGATGGCCAGTATATCAATAAAGCTTCAAACAGCGATATAATATAAATTAAAGAATGGATCCATGTACTCAAGGTTTACTAGGTGCCAGCCTGTCTTGTTCATTCGCAAAAAAAAATGAACTTAAATTAGCATTTGTTTGCGGGATTGTGGGTGGTATTACTCCCGATCTCGATGTTCTCATTAGATCTGAAAACGATCCCCTTCTATCTATAGAATATCATCGTCATTTTACTCATTCAATTTTTTTTAGTCCAATTTTAGGTGCTTTCGTGACACTTTTCTTGCTAGCATTTGTTAACAGAAATAAAGAATCTATTGGTAAAATTTATTTCTTTTCAACTCTAGGTGTCATTACACATGGCCTATTGGATTCCTGTACAAGTTATGGAACAATGTTATTCTGGCCATTTTATAATGAAAGAGTGGCATGGAATATAATATCAATAATTGATCCTGTGTATTCTTTAGTTCTCTTGATTTCTTTGATATTTTGTATTTCCAAAAAATCAAGGTTATCAATTAATATTGGATTTGTTTTATCTTTAATATACCTGCAACTATGTTTTTTCAAATATAATCAAGTAGAAAAATATGTAATAGCTTTAGCAGAAAGAAGAGGGCACAAAGTAGAGAGAATTTTGCTAAACCCAACCATAGGAAATAACTTTCTATGGAGGAGTGTCTATCAATATGAAAGTAAGTATCACATTGATGCCATTTACATGCCATTTTTCGGAGAAAAACTGATGAAAAAAGGCGTGAGCGAAAACGTCATAGATAAAGAATATATTTTTTCTTCAATTCCAAAGGATTCAATACAGAGAGAAGATATATTAAGATTTTCTTTTTTCTCTCAAGATTTTATTTATATACATCCAGTTTATAAAAATATAATTGCTGATCTTCGTTATGGAACTTTACCACATGATAATAAATCATTATGGGGAATTGAGATTGATCTGACGAATAATGATAAACATGTAATTTTTAAAAATTTACGAAACTTTAACAAAGAAATCTACATCGAGTTTTGGAATATGTTAAAAGGAAATTTTTAGAATTGAAAAAGCTGTAAGTGTTAAATTAAACAATAAAATTAAGAAAATTTTATTGATCATCAATTTATCATTGATCAATATAATATTTATAAACATATATATCTAATATGACTTATTTAACAAATTCCTTCTTGTCACTCCTTGCAATTTTAATTTTTTCAGCTGTATCAGCCCTTCCTCCTTGTAATGGTGATTTCAGTGGACATTGCAAAGGAACTGTTAACCATAGAAATGGAGAAAAGTATATTGGAGAAGTTAAAAATTTTAAATATGAAGGAAAAGGTACCTATTTGTATATTAATGGAAACATTTACGAAGGTCATTTTAAAAATGGGATTCAACATGGTTATGGAACGTTTAAATATGTGAATGGAGACATTTATGAAGGTTATTTTAAAAACGGTTTATACCATGGAGAAGGTAAAGCAACATACTCTGACGGTGAAGTATATCTAGGCGATTTTAAAGATGATCTGCCACACGGCAAAGGTGAGCTAATATCTCCTCAAGGTAACAAGTATGAGGGTGATTTTCAATATGGTTTGAAATCTGGTCAAGGTGTATTCACTTATTCAAATGGAGATATTTACAAGGGTACTTTTAAAAACAATATGTTTAATGGTTTTGGGACACTCACAACTGTTGATGGGGATAAACAGCAAGGGGAGTTTAAAAACAATAAATATGTTGATGAAGAAAATTAATTCACCCAAACTCAACTATAGTAAATTTAGCATTATTATAATTAATAATTTATTAATCAAATTTATTTTATGAACAAAATATATTTATATAATAATAAATGTTACTATAAATCTTGCACTATAATGATTTTAAAATTGAGATAAAAATAAAGGTTGATAATTTTATAAATGCAAATGTATAATCATAATTATTATGTCAAATGATCAAAACTGTTGTTCCGGACCAGGCTATTCATCCCCTCAGCATGCAATTAAAGCTCCAAGAGAAAAAATAGTATACACCATCTGTATTTATACTGGATCTGAGATACAAAAACCTGATTACTTAGCCACCATAGATGTTGATCCAGATAGCCCAACATACGGGAAAATTATTCATAGAACTGAACTTGGTTCATATGGTGATGAATTACATCACATGGGCTGGAATGCTTGTTCTTCATGCCATGATGACGAAAACATGCAAAGAAAATATCTGATAATACCTGGCTTACAAAGTTCCAATTTTTACATTGTGGACACAGCAACAGATCCTAGAAAACCATCACTATATAAAACTATCAATGGAGATGAAATCAAATCTAAAACAAATCTATCATCACCTCATACAGTCCATTGTTTAGGTTCAGAAATTATTGTATCAATGTTAGGAGATGCTCAAGGTAATGCTCCAGGAGGTTTTTTACACTTAAACAAGGATTTTGAAATTGTGGGTCGCTGGGAAAAGGATATAAAAGGGATGAATTTCGGCTACGATTTTTGGTATCAACCTAGACACAATATTATGGTTTCGAGTGAGTGGGGTGCACCCAAAACCTTTATTCCAGGTTTTGAGCTAGATGATGTAGCAAAAAATAATTACGGAAGACATATTCATTTCTGGAATTTTAAAGAAAAAAAAATCATAAACTCCGTTGATCTTGGAGACGATGGACTAATTCCCCTAGAGGTTAGGTTTCATCATAACCCTGATTCTAGCCATGGATTTGTTGGAGCAGCACTAAGCTCAAATATTTTTCACTGGTATAAAAATGGAAGCGGTGATTTTAAAGTTGAAAAAATCATAGACGTTGAATCAATCGATAATAACATTTTACCAGTACCCATGCCGGGTTTGATAACCGATATCTTAGTATCAATGGATGACAAATATTTGTACTTCTCCAACTGGCTACACGGAGATCTTAGACAATATGACATTACTGATCCTTCTAAGCCTAAACTAACCGGACAAGTATGGATAGGTGGTTTATTAGGAAAGGCTGAAAAAGTAAATGGTAGAGACGTAAATGGAGCTCCCCAAATGATTCAGCTTTCACTTGATGGTAAAAGGCTTTTTGTTACTACATCATTATTCTCTTCATGGGATAATCAATTTTATCCTAAAATGAATGAATCAGGAGGCATGATGCTAATTGTTGATTGTGACAATGAAAACGGGGGAATGAAGATAAGAGAGGATTTCCTTATCGATTTTGGTAAAGAACCAAATGGTCCGTCTAGAGCTCACGAAACTAGATATCCTGGGGGAGATTGTTCTTCAGATATTTGGATTTAAAGATCATAATTAGATTAGTAATGATGGCTATACCCACTCATAATTCTACTTCATCAAGACCTGTTTTTAAAAATCCAATAAATGTTTATACAATGAAATATTTAATGATATTGTTTACACTTTTTTTTTCGGAGTATGTTTTCTCTACAGAGAGAATACTATCTTGTAAAATGAATTTTGGTATTTCTGGAGAAAATGATGAGACTGATATAGAATTTAGGAATTTAAGTGTTATAGATCAATCTCAAACATTATATTTAGACATAGAAAATAATTGGCTATCGACACAAAGCTTTCAAGAATACAACAACACCAAAAATAAAATGTCAAAAATCGACTTTAATATAAGCGACTCCTTAATTTTTTCAGTTAGTTATTTGGAAAATGAAAAAATATTAGTTTCTAAAAACGTAATCGAATTGAATAGATACAATGGATTTGTTAAACACGAGTTTAGGACTAATTCAGAAACAATTTACAGAACAGGTTATTGTGAACCTTTGAAGAAAAAGTTATTTTAAATTTTTTTAGTTTAAAGTTATAGAAAACCTTAAAATAACCAAATTGTAAGTCACAGTTTAATGTTTGTAATCAATTACTTATATCAAATATCTAAAGTTAATAAATAGATAGCTTATAATTTAATGTGTTTTAAATATAATCATGATACCTAAATAATAAATCATGTAAATTGTTGTAACATAACTCATAATAATGAATGGAATCGGATTTTGATTGGAAGAAAATTTACTAACCTAATATTTATAATATATGAAAATTTTATTAAATTTAAATTTTATCTTTGTAATTATCTACATACTTGTTTCATTTCCAAGCTACTCCAAATGGCAGAAATACAGCGAAAATGAAATTTTTATTGAGTATATTGAACTAGATTCACTAAAAAAATTAGATGATATCATTTATGTTTGGAGTATGATTGACTATAAAAAACCACAAAAAAATGGAAATTTAAGTACGAAATACTTCACGAAATATAATTGTAGTTATAGAAAATATGTTATAATTAGCATTATAGAATATCCAGTAAAAATGGGTAAAGGAAGAAATTTTAAATACACAAAGAATTTAACAAATAAACTTGAAAAATCACATTGGTTTAATCCTCCTAAAGACAGTGAAGAAAATACAAAGATAAAATTTATGTGTGCAATAAACAAAAATTAAATTGTTAATTATAATAATTTAAAAAAATTTATTAGATTTAAGGCAGGAATCAATGAATTTTGAAGAAAATTATTTTGTTCCAAATAAATTAAAGATAGAGATATAATTATTATCCCAATCAATTCATATTAATAAAGCTTATAAATTGAAAAATTACAGAATAATTATTAGACTTTGAACATGACGCATAAAAATATTATTGAAAAATTTCTTAATGGTGATGTGCCACTAAGACAGTTTGATAAACATTATGCAAATCTGGCACAAAATCACCAAAATAAGTTGACAAAACCGAATGGTAGTTTAGGTAAATTAGAGAAATATGCTATATGGATGGCAGGTTGGCAAAAAAAAAAAAAACCTTCAATGGATAATTTTCAATGCCTTATCTTTGCTGCAAATCATGGTGTGGCAAAAAAAAATGTTTCAGCTTATCCTTCAGAAGTAACAGAACAAATGGTAAAAAATTTTAAGAATGGTGGAGCAGCAATAAATCAACTATGTAATTTAGCGAATATTAAATTGTCAGTTATTCCAATTAGTCTGGATAAACCCACAAATGATTTTTCAGAAGAACAAGCTATGACTTACAAGGAGACAATATCTGCAATGCAATTAGGATTTGATTCAGTACCTTCAAGTTGTGATTTATTAATATTAGGTGAAATGGGAATATCAAATACGACAGTAGCCACAGCAATTTCTTGTGCGCTTTTCAATGGGTCTGTACAAAAATGGACAGGAAAAGGGACTGGAATATCAGAGAGTAAACTTAAAAATAAAATTTCGGTTATTAAATCTGGTTTAAAGTTACATGGTAAAAATTTTAAAAGTGTTAGCAAAATTTTAAATTCATTTGGTGGAAGAGAAATGGCTGCCATTGTAGGTGCCATCATTGCTGCTAGAATAATAGGAATTCCTGTTTTATTAGATGGTTTTATTTCAACTGTTTCTGCAGCAACATTGCGTCTTTTTAAAAGAAATATACTAGAGCATTGTTTGATTTCACATTTATCATCCGAACCAGCACATAAATATATAATTTCTCATCTTAACAAAGAGCCTATAATTGATTTAAATATGAGGCTTGGAGAGGCTAGTGGAGGTGCTGTAGCTGCATTAATAATACGAGCTGCATTGGTGACGCATAATCAAATGGCAACATTTTCTGAAGCTGAAATAAGCAAAAGAATTTAGTTATGCGAGTCTTTTTAAAAAATAAGTTAGTAATAGATTTTTTTGCATCGTTGATGTTTTTCACAAGGATAAGTATAAGTTGGTCATATTTCTCTGATAAACCTCCAAATTTAACAAGAGCTTCTTGGTCTTTTCCTCTGATAGGATTGTTTATTGGAGTTTTATCTGGAATAGTAGGTGATTTTTTAATTTACTTGGGATTACCAATTTTTTTATCTTGTATTATTTCAATTACTTTTAGTGTACTTCTAACCGGAGCTTTTCACGAGGATGGATTGGCTGACACCGCGGATGGTCTAGGTGCTGGGGGATCACCAAAAAAAATTAATAGAATTATTCATGACAGTCGCTTAGGAACATATGGGGTTGTTGCATTAGTTTTAGGATTACTAGCTAAAATTGGATTGACCATCACTCTTGTAGAACAAGGATACTTGTTGATTTCAACTTTATCAGTTGGTTTTGCTTCAGGTAAACTAGCAATTCTTTTTTCAAGAAATTATTTCACCAACTCAAAATTTGCTAAAACTGGAAGTATAGTCAAAATTATTTCAAATAAAAATCTATTTTTAGCGACAATCATTTGGCTTGTACCTTCATTAATAATATTTCCTTTTAATGGAATATTACTTGGGACAGTATTTATGATTTTTGTTGGTTATATTGTTGGGAATAAAGCCAAAGCATCTCTAGGAGGACTTACAGGAGATATTTTAGGAGCAATTGCTTTTTTAACGGAGTTAGCATTTATTCTTGGAAATATCATGGTTATAGTTGTTATAAATTGATCAAATCATCAAAATTATTTTTAATTCGCCATTCACCTGTTAAACAGGTTAAGGGATATTTTCCTATACATGACCCAAATGCTATTGTTAGAGATAGTCAAATAAAAAAATTAGCAAAGAATATTCCTGACAATTCTGTTTGGTATGTGAGCCCTTTGAGACGTGCAATACAAACTGCAAAAGCCCTGTCAAAATATACAAAATATTCCAAAATGATAATTGAAAATCAATTAGTTGAGCAAAATTTTGGTGACTGGTCTGGAAAAAAAGTTTCACAAATTTGGCAAATTTTAAAGCATAACCAAAATAAACATAATTTTTCATTTATTTCACCAGAACTTTCTCCTCCAAATGGAGAGAGTTTCAAGGAACAATCTAAAAGAGTAGTCACTTGGTTGGAAAATCTTGATTTGTTAGAAGGTAATAATATTGTAATCATATCTCATGCTGGAACTATAAGGTCGATAATATCCCACGCCCTTCAAATTAAGCTTGATTATGCATTAGGTATTGAAATAAATTATGAAACTCTTAGTATTTTAGAGATTATCAGCAATAAAGATAATAAATATAATGGAGGAAGGTTCCGTTTGATTTCTTTGAACAAATAAAACATTAATTATGATAGTAAATTCGAAAGCTACACATATTTTGATAGGAGGAAAAAAATATAATTTTTATAAATTAATTACCTTTTAATTTAAACTAATTATGTTGCTAAGATTTACTAGTAGACAACTTCAAATGTAAAATTAATTATATATATATAAAACAAGTAATTCACTTAAGTTATCTGGTATGTTTAATCTGTTTTTTATAATTTTCTCAAGTACCTCTTTTATAAACAAGAACTTTTTTCTTTTGCAAAAAAAGAACTCTTTCTCTGGTGATGAAATTGTAATTAAAGATTTAGAATGACATTTCTTAAAAAACAAATATATAAATCATCGGTTTTGGTAATTCTCATCATGTTTATCTCAGCCTGTTCTAATACAAATCTTCTATACACACTTGCAAAAAATTATATTCAAAATGAGATTACATATTTCGTTTATCTTAATGAGGAGGAAAGGGTATTAATGACTCAACAAGTATCAGAAATGATTATTTGGCATCGTACATCAATGCTACCTAGCTACGCGACGTACCTTACTAATATAGCGGATAAGATAAAAGCAGGTCAGTATAAACACTCTGATATTAATGAGATTACTTCAAATGGTCGATTTTTGATTGAGAAAACAGTAATTGGTTTAACACCCTATGCATCAAAGTTCCTGATGAACCATAGAAAGATTGAGTCAATTGAATTTATGGAAAAAAAAATTATGAAACGGCAACAAGATCGTCTAGATGAGTTGTCTGAATCTGAGAACGTTTTATACAAAAATCGTTTAAAAAGGTTGACTTCAGGTTTTGAGAGATTTTTCGGCGCTCTCACTAATGAACAACTTATAATTCTTGAAGCATATACCAATGAAACCTTAAATGATAAAAGAATTCGTCTTAATAACCGCATAAAGCGTCAAAGGGTTTTTTTAGAGTTTCTTAAAACTCAGCCAAATGAGGCTTCACTTTCGGAATATTTAAATAAGCTCCTTTTACGTGGGCATGAAATTGTTAATTCAACGCATCAAGAGTTCTCAGAAGCATCACTAGAAAGATTCCAAAAACTGTTATTTAGTATGTTAGAGACATCCTCAAAAATTCAACGAGATAAAATTGTTAGTAAAATGCTCGGTTATGCAGAAGATTTCAAGAAAATCTCTAATAATTAACTAAATCTTTAGCTTTAGATAAGTGAGCAATAAACAAATTATTTTTTTAGTAAATGTTATTTTTTACTTTTTCTTTTAAACAAGGAATAAAGAACTAAGCCAATAACAAATACTATTAATAAAATACCCCTACCAAAACCCAAATGATTTAAAACTTCCATGAAATTATTACTAAAATTAGACGTTAAGATTTTGACATTTTTCTGTTTACAAACTTAGTATTCATTAATTTTTTTTGCACGTTTTCTATCATTTGAATCCAGGTGTATTTTTCTAAGTCTTAAATTTTTAGGCGTTACTTCAAGCAATTCATCTTCTTTCATAAATGAAATCATTTGTTCTAAGGTCATCTTGATTGGTGGAACAAGAATTATGGCCTTATCTGAGCCTGAAGCCCTTACATTAGTGAGTTGTTTTCCTTTTAAAACATTAATTTCAAGATCATTTTCTTTATTATGTTCGCCGACTACCATACCGCTGTATACTTTTGTTTGAGGTTTGATATACATTATGCCTCTATCTTGAAGATTAAATATTGCATATGCTACAGCCTGACCTGTCTGAGTTGAAATCAAAGAACCATTTTTTCTTTCTTTTAATTCTCCTTTAAATGGCTGAAAAGAATGAAATATTCTATTAAAAACACCAGTTCCTTTTGTTTCCGTTAAAAATTGACTTTGATAGCCAATTAGTCCTCTTGAAGGTGATTTGAAAATTATACGAGTTTTTCCACTAGATGTTTTCATGTCAATAAGTTCTGCTTTTCTGTTATTCATAGAATTAATTACTGTACTAGAAAACACCTCATCTACGTCAATAACGACCTCTTCAATCGGTTCTAACTTGGTATTTTTTTCTGTTCTGAATAATACTTTTGGCCTAGAAACTGATAATTCAAATCCCTCTCTTCTCATAGTTTCAATTAAAACACCCAACTGTAATTCTCCTCTTCCTCCAATTTCAAAAGAATCTTTTTTTTCGTTTTCACTAAAAGTAATGGCAACATTTGTTTCTGCTTCTGCTAATAGTCTTTCTCTTATATTATTGGATGTAACTTTATTACCTTCTTGGCCAGCAAAAGGTGAGTTGTTTACGGTAATAGTTATAGACATAGTTGGTGGATCTACAGGGGACGATTTTATTGGTTTTAAAACTGTATTATCACAAATTGTGTCTGCAACTGAAGCTTTTGTGAGACCAGCTATACAAGCTATATCACCTGCGACTATCGAGCTTACTGGTATTCTTTTATTACCTTCAAAAGAAAATAATTTTGTTAATCTTCCTTTTTCTATGAGGTTTTTATCAAGATTTATTACCTTTACAATATTATTAACTTCAGCATTTCCACTTTCTACTTTTCCTATCAAACATCTTCCTACGTAAGGATCATAATCTAGTAGGGTTGCTAAAAATGAAAAAGAGCTTTCAGAATTAACCTTCGGAGCAGATACGTGATTGATGATTAATTCGAGAAGAGGATATAAATTTTCTTTTTTATCTTTCAGATCTTTTACGCACCAACCGTCTTTTCCTGATGCATATAAAATAGGAAAATCAAGTTGATCATTATTGGCATTAAGAGTAAGAAAAAGGTCAAAAACTTCATCTAAGACTTCATTTGCGCGACTATCTTTTTTGTCAATTTTATTTATAACAACAATTGGTTTTAATCCTTGTGATAAAGCTTTCCCTAGGACAAACTTTGTTTGAGGCATTGGTCCTTCCGAGGCATCAGTAAGTAAAATGACCCCATCTGCCATGCACAAAACCCTCTCAACTTCACCACCAAAATCCGCGTGTCCAGGTGTATCTATTATATTAATTTTTATTCCATTCCATTTAATTGATGTAGGTTTAGCCAAAATTGTAATTCCTCTTTCTTTCTCTAAATCACCGCTATCCATTATCCTTTCACCAATTTCCTCATTTGATCGAAATAGACCCACTTGCTTCAGTATTGAATCAATTAATGTAGTTTTACCATGATCTACATGAGCAATAATTGCTATATTCCTAATATTCTCTGACATTATTTAGCTTCTTTTTATAAAATTTAGATTGAGTTTAATAAGAAATTTATTTCTATATTTTAATTACTAATAAAATATATATGCAAATTAAAGAGTTAACAATAATTGATCTCTTTATTTTAATTAATAATACAATTAAGAAGTGAAAAGATTTTAAATAATAAAAAATTCAAGGTAATTAAGATTTCCTTACAAAGTAGTTAGAAAAATAAATAAAAAAAAAAAATCGATGTAATAATTACTCGTAAAAGTTAATTTCAAATATTAGATACCTCATATGACACTTTTTGTACTTTTTTTACTCATTACATTCATACCTATTATATGGGTTAATTATATATTTAAAAAAAATGATAAAATTTTACCGAATATGCCCTTTGATGGTTACGAATTTGGGGAACAACTGTTAAAGGAATTAAAATTGGTAAATGTTAGTATTGAAAAAACTTCAATCGGAGACCACTACGATTTAAATGAAAGAAAAGTCAAGGTTTTAGAAGATAGATTTAAAAGAAAAAGTTTAACTTCAATAAGCATTATGTGTCATGAAATAGGCCATGCAATCCAACATTCACAAGGTTATGCACCTTTAATAGCAAGAACAAAACTAGTAAAAAATACTCAATGGATTAACAAAATAAGTGTGTGCTTAATTTATGTTGGATTACCTATAATATTTGCTACTGGTTTATTATCATTAATTAAATTATGTGTCGCAATAATTCTATTTAGTGCATTTGTAGGAGTAGTTATACATCTCATTACTATTGAGGTGGAACTAGACGCAAGTTTTAATAAAGCGTACCCAATAATAAAAAGAAAAATACCTAGAGTATACCATGATTCCTGTCGTTCTATTCTTAAAGCTGCAGCTTTTACATATATAGTTGGTGTAATTAAAAACTTAATTTCTTTGCGAGTGGTATGGTCAGTTTTATCCAGAATAATATAAAACTTTTAGGTTTGACCACTAAGATTTTGAAAACCACGAACCACAAGACAATAAAGAAACAATAAATCCCTCAAGATCATGAAAATTATCTTAAACAATAATTCGTTTATAATATCTTAAGATTGTACTAGTTTTGACTCGGAAATGAAATTGATAAATTATTTAAAAAATAAAAATGTAGTAATATTTAAGAAAATCAATAAATTAAAAAAAAACTCTTTTGTTATTTAAAAGTTTATTTCCAGTAATAGTAAATATTAAAAAAAATTATACAAATTCAGTTTCTTTTAATTACATGACTAAATATGATTGAAAAAAAAAACTTAAAAAAAAATTATTCCAGACCCAATAAATCTATTAAAAATGAAAATAAGGCTTGGGATAAAGATAATCAAGCTTGGTGGGATTGGTATGTTTCACTTGCTGACAACTCGAATTCTAACGCAAATAATACATTATTAAATTTACCTGAACCAGCAAAGCGGAAATTTATATCCACAGGTGATTTAAAACAACAACTTTCAACACCCTACAGTTTAACCAAAGATAACATTAAATCTTTCAAAAAAAATGGTTTCATAAAGCTTAAGAACGTTTTTACATCTGATGCGATCAATGTTCTGCGTCATGAGATTCTAGCGCTTTTAAAAAAGACATTTAAAAATTATAATAAAAATAAAAATAATCGTTTTTTAAGCCTTGAAATGATGTGGTTAGAAAATGTTATAATAAAAGAATTTGTATTAAGTTCACGAATTACAAAAATTTGTGCTGATTTACTTTCTGTGAAAAAAATTCGTCTTTATCACGATAACGCACTAGTAAAAGAATCTGGTTGCGGGCGTACTCCTTGGCATTATGATGATCATCATTTTCCTTTAGAAACAAATGATGTGGTAACTGCATGGATTCCAGCTCAAGCCATTCCAATTGAGATGGGACCTTTAGCCTTTGCAAAGCCATTGGATGTTTACAAACTTGTAAAAGATATAAAATTTAACGAATTTGATACGAGTTACGACAAAAAGATAAATCATGTTTTCAAGACAAATCACATTTCAATTGTTGAAGAACCTTTTGAATTAGGAGAAGTAAGTTTCCATCACAACCTAAGTTTTCATACTGCCGCAGAAAATAAAACAACTCAAAGTCGAATTGTTTTAGCTAATACTTATTTTGCAGATGGTGCACGAGTTGTAAATAATCCTACAATGATCTCTGGGGATTGGAAAAAATTTATTCCTGCAACTAAGCCAGGTGAGACTGTTTCGAGTAACTTGAACCCAATTTGTTGGCCTAAGAATAATAAAATTTAACAAGAAATGATTTAATGCTTTTTAATAATAATAAAAAAGATTTTAATTCATCGTGGATAAACAAAATTCACTTAGGCAAAGATCCAAACAGTCAAGATTTATTAGATCATCTTCACACTATCCACGATCTCTATGCCGGTTTTACTGAAAAGATTGCAACAAGCTGTTGTGATTTGGATGGAAAGAATAGCTACGAATTACTTTTAGATACTATAAACCCGAATCAGCATAATGATATTCTTGATTTGGCATGCGGTAGTGGAGTTCTCCTAGAGTATTGTAGTAAACGTTTTCCGTTTAATCTCAAACTGTCTGGTATTGATATGAACGATAACGAACTTAAGCTTGCACGAACTAGGCATTACAATAATAGTATAAATTTTTACAACGCCAAAGCTCAAAAACTAAACTTTATTAAGAGTTCTTCAAAAGATGTGATATTTTGCCATTGGGCTTTAACGTTAATGGATCCTGTTGTACCTGTATTAAAAACAATTAAAAGAATATTAAAAAATCAGGGTGTTTTCTCGGCAATAGTTGATGGAGATTCAAATTCTGCAAATGGATATTTAGAAATTCACAATATAATATATAAATATGTCCAAAAAATATTCCCTAATTACGGATCATTGGAGTTGGGTGACCCAAGAATTAGATCCTCTAAATCCCTTGATAAACTGATTAAAAAAATATTTTTTGATTGCGAAATAAAGATTACCTCACACGTGCTAACTTTTAAAGAGAAACCAAATACTTTAGCTAAAGAAGTGTCAGGTTTCTTTTATGCTTCACTAGTTCTATCATCTGAGCATTATAATATTTTGGTATCAAAACTTACAGATTACTTTAATAAGACCTCAGTTAATGGTTTAAGTGAGTTTAATCTTCCGGTAAATCGTTTAGTAGTTAGGAAGTCTTCAAAATTGTACTTTCTAAATAAATAATATCTTCATGATATTCTTGAGTTTTTGCTTATTTCTTTTGTTATTTACTTTGATAGGAGCTTTATCAGTTGTTAAGAAAAAAAATACATCCCTAGATTATTTGCTAGCAAATCAAGAAATCAAACCCTGGTTAGCAGCAATATCGGCCATCGCTACATCCAATAGTGGTTATATGTTTATTGGTCAGATTGGATTTACGTATGTTTATGGCTTGCAATCTGTCTGGCTAATGTTTGGTTTAATTTTTGGTGATTTTATTTCTTCTCTTTTTGTCCACAAAAATTTAAGAAAGAAATCACAGGAATTAAAGGTTGTTAGTTTTGCAAATTTAGTAAGTAAATGGCATGGAAAGAATTACAAATATGTACAATTATTTGGTGGATTAATTATTCTGATTTTTTTATCAACATATGCAGCGGCTCAACTTAATGCCGGAAGTAAGTCTATGCATATTTTATTTGGTCTAGATTATAAATTGGGTGCAGTTATTGGGGGTGCCATTGTATTACTATATTGCTTTTCTGGAGGAATAAGAGCGTCTATTTGGACAGATGCAGCCCAATCTTTGGTAATGATAGTCGCGATGTTTTTAATGGTTGTTTTTGGAATAAATGAGTTAGGTGGTCTCTCAAGCTTTATGAATCAATTACACAAAATATCTCCAGATTATATGAAATGGTTTCCATCAACAAATTTTTCAGAATTTTTCTTAGCTCCATACATGTTCATTATTGGTTGGTTTTTTTCTGGTGTGGGTGTAATAGGACAACCTCATGTTATGGTAAGATTTATGACAATTGATAATACAAAAAACATTCCACGAACAAGAATATATTATTACACTTGGTATATTTTATTCTATTCATTAACTATTTTAGCAGCTTTCGTAGCAAGATTATTAATTCCTGAGACTAACAGTATCGATCCAGAAATAGCTTTGCCAACTTTAGCTCTAAGTTTGTTACCTGACTTTTTTGTTGGGGTGGTCTTAGCAGGAATTTTTGCTGCTACCATGTCAACTGCGGATTCTCAAATACTTGCTTGCACTGCGTCTATTACAAATGACCTTTCATTAAATAAAAAAAATAATTATTTGATAAATAAATTAGTAACCTTAATTGTGACAGTATTTGTTGTTGCAATAGCTATTAATGATAACAAAAACGTTTTTAATCTTGTATTAATGTCTTGGTCAACTTTAGCATGCTGTTTTTCCCCTTTATTAATAATTAGCTCATTAAAACAAAAAGTATCAGAATTTTTATCATTAATGATGATGGTTATACCTTTACTAACACTATTATTATGGAGACATTACGAGCTAAATAAATTTATTTATGAGGTTGCTCCTGGAATAATATCCGGTATTCTTACTTTTTTTGTTTTTAAACTATTTAGAAAATAATTTTCTTATTGATTTAATAGAATACTATCAACTCTTAGGTGGAGGTGATCGAGCAGTCAAAAGGTTAGGTGTTAAAATAGTAAAACTAAATGAACAGATTAATATATAAATAGCAAATATAATAAATTGAACTTCTAATGTTACTCCTATATCTAACAACAACCCCATCAGTGCTGGAGAGATTGAGGTGGCTAATACAACAATAGAAAAAAACATGGATCTTATGGAACCAAGATAGTGAATTCCATAAAGCTCAACCCATAGAGTACTTACAACAATTGTTGCTGCTCCAGTAGATACACCAATAAAAATCATAAATATAGGAATAGCATATGTCTTTTCTGTACCTGCTATTAGAAGCAACCCGAAAGCAAGAGGTAATAAAAAAAATCTTAATAAATGAATCGTGCTGAATTTATCAACTATCCAGCCGGCTCCAAAAGTAGCCCCAATCACACTTAAAGCGTAGAACGGGTAAGAGGATGCTAAAAGTGTAATAGCCCAAGATTTTGTTTCAATCAAATGAATCTGATGGAAAAAAACACCAGTTACTATGAAGGGGGAAGCAAGAAGTCCTGGTAAAATTCTGTAAAACCTTGAATCCTTTAGGACTTGTGAACGATTCCAAGAGACATTCAAAACCTTTTTTGATTCTGACAAGTTTTGATCGGGCAAATCGTATGGTTTTAGTTTTAGATGTCTTCCAAGAATATAAACTAAAGGTAAAAAAAAAATTATTATACATGTACCTATTCCCATCCAAATTTCACGCCACGTTAACTGAAATAAAAAGAAAGTAATAAGAGAGGGTAATAGTGCCTCTCCAATGGGATGACCCATTAATGCAATACTGAGGGCTCGTCCTCTTTTCTTTGAAAACCAGCGGGCCATTGCAGTTACTGCTATATGACTTATCATACTTTGACCAAACAAGCGAAGACCTAATAAAGATAAGAAAAGTATGAGAAGTGTTTCAGCACTTGATAATAGAAATGAAAATCCGCTTAATATTCCTAGGGAAATTAATCCGAGAATAGTCAAGTTAAATTGATCTGTAAGTTTTCCTAACCAAAAAAAAACTATCGCACTTATTAGTGTTGCAGATGAATAAAGTATTCCAAACATTCCATGAGAGAGATTAAATGAATTTCTTATTTCTCCAGAGAAAAGAGAAATAAAGAAAGTTTGACCAGCACTTGAGCTAAATATTAAAAATACACCTAGACTAAGTTCTGGTGTTGTAGAATGTAAAATTCGTTTTAAAAACATATGTTAAAAGATATGATTATATCCCCACATTCACTGCAAACAAAATTTATGTGGGTCAGAAACATTAGTCCTTCGTAAGAAAAATCAACATTACCTCTTGTTTAAAACGCCATTTTCCTTCTTTTATACAATTTTCTAGATATGGTCCAGTGGTCGAATTTCCCAGCATTTTTCCAAGGTCAATTGTATCATCGAATACACATCGTTGTAGATATCCCTCAACTTGTAAAGATTCTTTCTCGGACACACCATTTTCGTAATTAATTTTCTCGACTCTATGAGGAATATCAATCTCCTTAAGCGTTTGTAAAATTTGTTCAGCACTTGAGTATGGTTCTCCAGCACCACCCTTGAAGCCATTTAAATAATGTCTGTAAAATTGAATGTAATGAGACTTTTCACTTGCATGAGCAATGAAACCAGATCCAGCCATTCCAAAAATGAAACGTTTTAAAGCCTTTTTAAGTTCGTCTTTTGGAATCGCGTAAAGAGCGTGGGTTGCCCAGATAATGTCATAAGTTCCTCGCTCACATGAGAATTCTTGTAAAGTAGTTTCAAACTCTGAACCAGCTTCAAATGGTGACTGAAGAACTTCCCGTGCTTCAGCAATTGAAAATGAAGACGGATCAAGTAAAGCATATTCGATCGGTAATATTTTAGCGTCCGATAAATTAGTATTTTGAACTAGAGCAGAGGGAAATTTACCTGAACCACAAGCAACATCTAGGAGTTTTAGTCTGCGCTTTCCTACATTAGCTTGATGGATTTCAAACCATTCCTTCCAGTCAAATTTATCTGCTAGATGTTTATAATCAATAGATGCAAGAGCATAGAAATTCTGCATTTCATTGCGACTTGACTCACTCCAATGTTCACAACTTCGCGTAAATGTATCTTTTATCTGTTTAATCACTTACAACTTATTTAAATTATTTTTTAATGGTAACTTGTTATTCCACCTTAAACAACTTTGTCGATCAATATATTTATACAACTAGGTAGTAATCCTAAGAAACTCCAAATTTAGTATCAAGACTTAGAGTGTTTGCTAAATTTAGGTTGATGTCACGGAAATCAGAATGTGATTGAGTTACAATCTAAAAGGAAAACCATACATAAAGTGGTATTTTAGATATTTTATCAGATTATTAAATTAAAATGTATTTGTCAAACTATTTTTCTTAAGTCACTGATATTGTTAAGTTCTTTTTTTTTTTAACAATGAATTATTATTTTCACTTGCTTATTTTGTTAGTACATGGACTAAGTGTACCTTTAATATCATTTACAATGGAAAACTTTTACAAACTTGGAATTTCAAAAGAAATTCTTTCAAACCTAAAATTTTTAAACCTTTCAAATCCAACCCCTGTTCAACAGCAGGCAATTCGACCAGGTTTTGAAGGAAAGGATATTTTAGCAATTGCAAATACTGGAACGGGTAAAACTGCAGCATTTGGTATACCCATTATAGAAAGACTAAATAAAAATAAATTATTATCTGCAATAATTCTCACTCCAACACGAGAGCTAGCTGTTCAAGTTGGTAAACACTTAAAAGACTTAATGGGCAAAAGTATAAAGATTAAAACTGCTGTTTTAATTGGAGGAGATTCCATAAAAAAACAAGTAGAATTAATCAAGCAAAAACCAAGAATTTTTATTGGGACACCGGGAAGAATAAATGATCACATATCAAGAAAAACTATAAACCTAAAGAATATTAATATTTTAGTCCTTGATGAAACTGATAGAATGCTAGACCTAGGGTTTATAAATCAAATACAAAAAATTATAAATTTTTTGCCAAAAAACAGACAAACTTTACTTTTTACAGCTACCTTACCCAATAATATAAAAAAAATTACAGAAAAGTACTTAAATGATCCGCAAAAAATCACAGTTGAAACTAAAGAGAATATTCTTAAAAATATCGATCATAGTATTATTAACATTAAACAAGCTGACAAATACGAAAAGTTATTGGAAGAACTTAATTCAAGACACGGTAGTGTTTTAGTTTTTATGAAAACTAAACATAGCTCCAAAAGAATATATTTGAAACTTCAAAAAGATGGCATGTCAGTAAATGCAATACACGGAAATGTTAGACAAAATAAACGTTTAAATATTTTGAATAAATTTAGAAATCAAAAATTCACTGTTTTAATAGCAACCGATATTGCAGCTAGGGGGCTAGACATTCCTCATATAGAGCATGTAATAAATTATGATCTTCCTCAAAGAACCGAAGATTACATTCATAGAATTGGAAGA
>MDTG01076158.1_pt1 | contig 28436 bp, 35 predicted proteins | sample 811421 | NCBI WGS metagenome assembly MDTG01 (sample SAMN05326645, study PRJNA326480) | marine metagenome | isolation source: seawater | place: Pacific Ocean: South East | collected 2011
ACTAACTTTCCTCTACAACCTCACCCTGAATTACAATAGTGTTTGCCCCAATTTTAGATTCTAATTCCTGGAGTCTCTGTTCAAGTTGTTCACGAGACATGCCCTCAAGAGTAGAATGTTGAATCTCTTTTTTATCAACAAAAAGTCCTGCCAATTGCCCAGATCTGTACTCTGAATTAATTGCAGCAGTATACTGACCTTTAACTTCAGCACCGTCTCTTAATCTTTCAAAAGTTTTATATCTTCTTAACTTATCTTTTTCATATTTTTGAGATTCTTTTGCCAACATATTTTCTAAAGCACGAGCAATATGTGGATTGATACTTGCGTCAAGCATTTTAGAGGCAATAGTTGCGGCAGATCTATAAGTTTTGCCATACCCGGCTTTTTGTGCAGCTTCAACCTGGCTTATTGAACCCCAATTTTTAACAAGTAGTTTCAAAAACTTCTTTTGTTTGGTGGTCAAATCTTTTTCTGTTCGCTTTTCTATTAATTTACTAGCCATAAGCAACACTATATTCCAAATTCCTATAATGTAAATACTTAGAAATAAAAAAAATAAAAACTTTTTCTAGTAATAACGATCGAAAATTGTATATATATTCCTATTTTTTAGGAATTATTCCTAAAATATTCCTAATAATGTATTATATATTGTATTGTATATATACTATATTTGCTTATTTTTCCTAATTTCCTAAAATATATTTAAAAACTTTTTTACTTTTAAAGTTTTTTTTGTAAGTAACTACATTATAAGAATTTTGGAATTTTGGAAATTATCCTGTCTCCAGGTTTTTTTCTAACCTGGCTTTTTGCCTTTTAACCTTGGTTATTGTTTCATAGTGATACTCATTATTGAGCCGTTTTGCCCTTGATCCATGACCCGTGGTCCTATACCACTTGTCATACGCACGATGATACTCACGGTCATCATCAAAATCTACACGCATAGGTCTTGACTCTAACTCTTCAACAGTTAGATACTGCTCTAACTTAGTTTTCCTTCCCATTCTATCTCCTTAAGTTTTAATCCTCGTCTAATACTTTTACTCTTACAAATCTACTACCCACACTATTGATGTACTTTGTCAATGTTTCTGACTCTACCTCTGACATATTGATATCAATCCTAAGTACATGATTATTTACTTGATGACTTACTTCCATATCATCTGAACAATTAGCAGACAACATTTGTTGTGCTGAATCTATATATTCATGTATGCCCCAAGCTACATCTTCTGCGTGTTTTTCTTCTTCATTAAGTTCTGCTTCTAGCTGATCCTGGTTGTCCATGTATGTGTTTAAATCTTCTTCTGGTGTGCCTCTACCCATTTTCATTCTCCATCATTATTAAAAGTACCTAAAGTTTAACATAATGTAAGCAAATTTCAAGTGTTTTGTAGTTATTTATCTACATAAAGCTCGGTTTCGTGCCTTATAAGGAGTTTTTTAATATCAGAATCACTAGCTCTGGCCACACACCAACGCTGAATAAATTCTAATAACAGGTAATTTCTTTCAAAATATTCATTACCTCGCTGACGAAAAGCCCGGTAAATGTGGTGTAACTTGCTTTCGGTAATCACATCACTTTGTTCTCGCATACCTAATAAAAAAACACCCTCTTGTGAGCCAACCAGGTCTCGCATACGATTCCAAATATCATTGGATTTACCAATCTTGATCTTGTCATCACTTTGTAGAAAATAAATCATGGCAGGAAAACGATGTACTTCAAACAACTCGTCATATTCCAAACCCTCTTCAATACAACGCTTTTGTATTTCACGAGCTTTTTCCCTGGCTTCACTTACCGTCATACTTGGAAAGTAACCAAAGACTTTTGACTTATGCACCGAACCTGAACGATAGTCGTAAGCGTAAGAATGACTGCCTTTTTTAGAATAATTGACCAACAGGCAGTTAACTTTAGCATCACGAACATAAAACGAACGACGACCCGCCATCATGACATGCCACTCAACTAAAAAATGGTCTGTGAGGTCAACAATTTTGTCAGCAGAGCGTGTACGACCTTTAGCAGATTTTTTATTATAGTCGGGCGTTTTATAATGATAACGACTCATATTCAAGGTTTATAACAAAAACAAATACTTAAAACAAGTTATTTATTCAATGTCAAACCTTTATAATATAAACGACGAGTACCTCTTGCAGCACGAATTTTTGCCAACCAGTAAAAGTTCATAATATCTCCAAAACAATTTATGTGGTTAGCTTGTCATCCATGCTAAATGGAATGTGATTTCAGGATACCTGGTATTAATAACCCGGAAGATAACAAAATGAGCCAGGTACCCCTCAACCAACTTTAAACAACAAGGAGTTCAATGTTCCAATGAAAGAAAAACAAAGAACGCCCTAATGTTATAATTAATGTGTCAGTAAATCAAGTTTTAGTTATATTTTTAAAGGATCTATGAACAATGTGGTGTGGTATGTGGTAGATGATTCCATAATTAAACAGCGTAGGTCTCTTATTTTTGCCCTTATTTGCCTTTTTTGCCTTGATCCGTGGCTCATGTTCAATCTTTTCCATAAACGCTGGTATTCAAGCCATTTCAGCTGTCTATTACTAAACCTGACTAAGCCCTGGCGTATCAATCGCAGGTAAATATCACGAACATTGTCTGGATCTAAATCTGCCCAGTAACAAGCGTGTTGAAAATCTCTACCTTGTTCTAAAATCCAATTGTGAGCAATGGCTTTAGCAACGGATGGTTTTCGTTCGTGGCTTTCTATTAAAGTATCTTCCAAAGCGTGAGCAATGACTCGTCGCCAAAGGCGTGTTTCCGGGAGATAACTGTTATCATTTATAAAATCAGCGTGTAGTTGATAAGATTCAACGCTTTTATTACTCTCGTCCATAAGCACATCATATTAGTGTCCATATAACTGAACCATATACGATAGAGCAGTTTCATACAAGCGTAAAAATTCACCATCGTAACCTTGCTTTTCGTAAAAGAGATAATCCTCATACAAAGTGTTCAAAAAATGACAACGCTCAAACCCAGACAAAGTTTCAGGGTCAACCAAACCTTGAGCGAAAAATTCTTTGTCAAATACTTCACTCCAATCTATGTTCTTAATTGTTTTTTTGGGTTCCATAAAAAAAAGGATGACACAAAATGGTAGGTGTGTCATCCAAGAGGGTCAAGCGGGGGGCTTGACAATGAAATTAATCTTCAAAAGGTATGTCGGTGTAATACTCGTCTACCACTTGTAAATCTGGATAGCTTTCTAATTCTACCTCTGCAGCAATTTGGGCATCAATATCCGATAAACCTAAATTAATAAACTTATTATATAACTCTTCTAATAATCTTTCTTTATTTAAACAAGACATAATAAACTCCCATATACTATTATCTTAAAGTTCTTTATTCAGTTGTTCAAGTAAAGAACTGTGCTTTTGTAAGAGTTGATCCAAACTAACTCCCGTTTCTTTTGCAGTTTCTAATTTAACCCAATCGTGTTGTGTAACATTTAATTTTTCATGTGTTTTAAGATACATAGTCAACCATGCTACCGTAGTTTGTAAATTCTCTGCGTATTCACAAAAATTTTTAAGATCTGTGAGTTTTCGTTTATCTAACATATTTACCCCCTAGTTGTCAGTTAAGTTTTCTATCTTTTAGACTAACTTCATCGCCACATACAAATGAATCATACACTTTATAAATATCCAAATGAGAGCGTTGCATTTTTGTGCGTTGCTGTGGTCGTGTGATAGCTTTTTTTGGCAGTAAAGCTTGTTGTTTGTATAAATCATAAAGATTCACATTCATTAACTTTTCTGTCCTATTTTCTGCTAAATCTATTAATTGTTTAACAAATTCAGCTTTTTTTGATTGAGATTCATTCAATAACAATTGTTTATCTGTCATTAATTTAAGCTCAAATAAAACTGTTTCGTAAAAGTGGATAATCTTTAACAAAGAAAAAACTTCTTTATTATTCTTTTCCATCGTTTCACTTAATAATTTATATAGATCCTCGTTCATAAGTCTCCCGTTGTAAGTAAACAATTTAATATTACATCAAATTGACTGACATTCAAGACTTTTTTTCTGCGTTAATTATAGCATTACCAATAAACCAGGCTATTTGAGGTACGATAGCGTTACCTAATCCTTTGATTCTTCCGACTCTACCTTTGTCCAGTTCATAGGAAATCCCATAAGGAACTCCACAAAGTTCGGATTGAGTTTGCCACCAGTTTTCTCCTTGTTGTAAGTGTGCTGTACTGCCACATCCAGTGTGTCCCAACTCACTTTCCCCTTCCTGATTCTCCCACCTTGGTAACCACCTTTGTGATCCCTGGATGTCGGTGTCGGAAACAGTTTCTTTACGGTGTTGGATAACATCTTCTGATTCGCTGTGTCCATGTTCTTCCAATCCGACGCTTGAGGTGTCGGATACATTTTCTGTTTCTCCAGAAACAACATCGCATCGCTCAACTTCGCTCCGAATGTGCTGTCTGGTTTGTTCTTCTTCCTCAGAATAAAACTGCCATTGGGGGTAAGCTCTACTCTGCTGCTTTGTTCTCCCCCTTCCTCGCATCCTACTGTCGGTGTCGGATACATTCTCACTGTGTCCGCCAAATTCAAGCTGTGACTGTTCTTGCCATCCTTGGTCAGTCTGCGGTTGTTCTCGGTCAGTTTCATGTCTGGATGTTCTATCTCTTGAGTTGTCGGTGTCGGGTACATTTTCATGGTTTCTGGGTCTACTTGCTCCCTTAGATTGCTCGGCTTGGTTCTGCCTTTGCGATGTCCCTCTTGTAGTTTCTTGGTGCTTTCTGGACTTCTTGGTGGCAAGTGATCCATTGTGTTCGGAGTAGCCAATAATCCAGAGTCTTTGCCTTTGGTGCCATGCACCAACGGATGAAGCTGGAATAACAAATGTCCTTGTGTCGTAACCTTCGCTCTCCAAGTCCTGGAGTACGGTGTCAAGACCGAGTTTAATGTGTCCACTAACATTTTCTCCAACGAACCAAGTGGGTTGGCACTCTTGGACAAGTCTAAAAGTGTCTGGCCAGAGGTGTCTTGGATCTTCTTCGCCTTTTTGTTTGCCTGCGACACTAAAAGGTTGGCAGGGGTAGGAACAAGTGAGGATGTCAATGCCATCAACTCCTGTTCTTTCTTTGATATCTTCATAAGTCAACTCCTTTAAGTCATTAAATATTGGAACACCAGGAAAGTTTTTTTGCAATACTTGTCTTGGGTACTTTTCTATCTCACAAAAGGCAACCGTGTTGATACCTAGCTCACGAAAAGCCAAAGCCCAACCACCAATACCTGAACAAAAGTCTAAATGATTCATTGTTTCACCTCTACTTTCACACCGCTTCTCCAAAGTTATTACCTAATGCTACATCCACAACACTTGGTACTTTTAATTCCACACAAGTTTCCATAGCTTCTTTAATTTGTTTGGCTTGTTTATCACTCTCTACATTAAAACATAGTTCATCATGCACTTGTAATAAAGGTTGATGTCCTAATTCAATACAATTAAGAATAGCTTGTTTGGTTTGATCGGCCGCACTACCTTGTATTAAACGGTTGAGTGCTTTATAAGTAAATGCTCTTTTGATGTTTGCTTGACCGTACTTAGCCGATGCGTTTTCAAAACGCTCTGCTGTATGTATACCAAAATCACGAGGTTCCCACATATCAAACCTACATTTACGACCTAATTTAGTCCTAATAACACCTTCATTGTCTGCTTTTTTCATACACATATCAGACAGCTCTTTTACAAAAGGAACTTTTCTATTGTATAAATTTATTAAGTCATGGGCTTCATCATTTGACACACCTAATTGTGTACCCAATTTATTTTTACCCATGCCATACATTAAACCTAAACCAATCGTCTTTGCTTGTTTACGATCAATACCAACTAAATCAGCGACCGTTTGATGAAAGTCAGCATCACCTTTTTTATAAGCTTCTACTAACTCTTTTGAACCCGCAAAACCATCACCTACACTAGCAGCATAATGCACCACAAGTCTTGGCTCTTGTTGGGAGTAATCAAAGCTACCCCACTGACAATCTTTTTCAGGTAAAAACAAACCTCTAATCAGTGGTCCAAACTCTTTACTCCGGGCAGGTAGTTGTTGCAAGTTAGGATTAGACATCGCTAATCTGCCAGTAGTTGTACCACCTTGTTCGTTTTTAAGTTGTCTTATCTCACCGTGAATACGACCGTTATGTTCAAACTTCAAAATAGAATTAATAAAAGTGTTTTGAAACTTATTAAGTTCTCTTGCCTGGACTATTAATTTACTAAGTTTATGTGGCGAGTTGTTCAACCATTGTGCCGTAAAACTAGGTTCTTTTGATTTTGCTGTTTTAGGGTAATCAATACCTAGCTTATCAAACGCATGACCAATCTGTCTTGCTGCCCATATATCTACATCAGTTCCAGTTAATTTCTTTATATCGTGTAAAACTGTTTTCTCTCGTTTTGAAAAATCCTTTTTAAGTTGGTTTGCTTTATCAACATCTACTCTAATACCTTGCATACGCATATTAATTAAATGTGGTAATAACTTACTCTCTAAATTCCATATAGTGTTTAAACTTTGATTTTGTATCTCAACCTTAAATCTTTGCCACAACATATGAGTAAGTCTTGCATCTTGTTCTGCATAAAATCCTACATGCTCTGCGGGTAATTTCCACATCTCCCCTTTTGGATCTACTCCATGCTGTTGTGCAGCTTCAATCAATTCAGTTTCTGCTTTTAATTCACCTAAATAATCTTTTGATAAACTATTTAGTGCATAGCTATACCTATTTTCATCAATCAATGCACCCGCTACCATCGTGTCTACAATTGTTCCGTGAACCGTGATTCCTGAGGCTTGTAGCCAACCCACATCGTACTGAGCGTTGTGAAATATCTTTGTTCCTGGCAAAGCACATACATCTTTCATGTATTGCCAAACTTGTTCCTTAATTAAATTACCGCCACCCAAATGTCCAAAAGGAAAGTAACCTTGCCAACCCGCAACGGCAACAGCAAAGCCAACAATCTCACCAGACTTCGTAGCCCAACCTGCACCCATACCTGAATTGATACCATCATCACGAGTCTCCAAGTCAATAGCGATTTCATCATATCCACTCAAATCCTTGTACTCACTAGGAGCTGACCATATTGATTTTTTAAAACTAAAATTTAACTGTAATCCATCACTGTTCATATTTACTCTCCTGTAAGTAAACAAAATAATCTTCTCCCATAGGGTAGTTATATTGATGATCGGTTGATAATAAATGTAATGTATCTTTAGCCCTTGTTGCTCCTGTATAGTACACTCGTTTTTCGTCAGATTGTTCTTCTCGGTTCTTATGACTAAAAGCAGAAGGCCAGTTTGTTTTTGAGTACAATAAAACATTGTCCGCCTCTCCACCTTTGACCGAATGAATGGTGTCAATAATAATTTGTGGTTCTTTATCTAAAGCTTTTTGTCCGTAATTTTTTAACAAACGCACAAAATAATTTACTTGTTCAGGTTTAAAGTTACGCTGTAACACTTTCCACCATACTAGTTCTTTTGTTTCCACAGGTAAATCAAGACCACAAAACTCAACTAAATAATCAAAATCATAGATATCAGCATTTGGCATTTTCAACCAAAACTTTTGAGTTCTATAATCTGGATCTTTTATATCACGCAAGTATTGATACATAGTTTCCGCTGACTCCCGGTTCAATGGTTTTTGGTTAGACAAACGAGTCCAGGCTTTAATTGCAATCCATTGTTTTTTATCAAAAGACTTTGTGCCAGAGTTGTTAGAAAAATATAAACCTGATTCTTTAGCACACATACGCAATTCATTCACTGTTGTGTTGACACGACCTAAAATATACCAAGTACCTTTGAGTTCTGTAATTGGAACTTCTTGAAAACTTAAATATCGTTTTACCGTGCCTTGTTTGTCTTGACAGTCGTATTCTTTTTCAACACTGTCTAAAATACCACGGCGAATAACTTTAGAAAAATGATGTATTGCCTCACCAAAACGGCGAGTCTTTCTTAAGATAACCTTTCTCCCAGGAAAGTAAGTTGTGAAGTATTTTGGATCTGCACCATTCCAACGGTAAATACCTTGATCATCATCACCCGCTAAATAAATGCGTTTTACATTGTCCGCCATTTTGTAAATGACTGACCACTGCAATGGTGTAAAGTCTTGTGCTTCATCTAAAATTAAAACATCTAGAGGTGGAAAGTTTATTTCATCTACTGCTCTTAAAATCATGTCCGTAAAATCTATAAACGAATCTTTTTTATAATGCTCGTAAGTTGATATCTTTCGTAAATAAATATCCATATTATCTTTTTTGTACGACTCTTTCTTATAAGTTAGTCTTGGATCTTCCATCATGTTCCGTGCTTTGTCATACACACCCAACGACCAATCCTTATAAGTAAAGTTATCATCAGCTAAACGAGTGTCAGATGTTTTAATAATCTTAGCTTCCATAGCATAGTCCAACATACAGTTCTTTGGATCAAACACTTCTTCTTTGAAGTAACGACGACAATATTTATGTAATGTCTTGAAACGAGTAAAGTCTTCTGTTGTAAACTGTGGAAAGGCAGCTAATGCTCTATCTCGTGCTGTGTTAACAGCTTTATTGGTAAATGAAATAAAAGCAATGTTGTTTGGGTGCACTCCTTTTTTCAAATAACCTTTTAATACACGCTCTATCAAAGTGTGTGTTTTACCTGTACCTGGTGGACCAAATATCTTAATGGTCTTGTGGTGCAGAGCTTTCTGTTTTTCCAGTCCTGAATTTTGCATGATAATCGTCGTCAACTTCACTTACTGCGTGTTTTGTTTTGGATTTGCTTTTTATTGCTTGATGACTCACAAAGTCTGGCATCTTCACCCACCATATATTTTTCTCTCCCTCGTGATAATCCTTACGCTTACATTCTAACAGACGAAGAGCATCAGCGGGAGTGTTAAATACCCCATTTGCCTTTTTTTTCAAGAAGTTAGATAAGGTAATCTTTTTAAAATAACAAATATTACTTTTAGAATCCAACACGACATAACCATCTTTTAGTTTGTCAAACTTATCTTGTTCAATGTGAGATTCAAAAAAATCTTTTAAAACTCTATATCGTTCTTCTTCAACAGTGTCCTCATACAAATGATCTTTATTCTCAATTGCTTTCTCAACAATGCCTTTCATTAACAATTCAAAAGGCACTGGACCTTTTCTTGGTTTAGGTAAAGACATCCAAAATAATTTATATTGTAGAAGTTTGACCCGAAAAGATTTTTCATCTTTCATATCACTAGGAGTGATCATCACATGTTTACCCTCATAATCAAATTCATAAAAAATTGTTTTGGTATCCATGATATAAGTAATGTTGTCAAACTTATCAATAATGTCAGGTGTTGCCTCACCAATGCCAAGTCGTCTTGTTTTACATAATTCTTTGTTACAAATAGGTTGAAACTCTGGGTGTTTAGGTGGACATTGAAATTCATATCCTTGTTTATGTACGGATTTACACAAATTAGTAACTTCATTCTGTCCCAAAGGCTTTGTAAAAATTTGACTGTTTCGTTCAAAAGCAACTTCTTCTATTTGTTGTAGAGACAAACCTTGGTTTTTTTTCATCTCTAATACCATGACATTGAATAAATAATTATTACGATTATTACCAGACCAACCCTCTTGAACTAATTTTTGCACACAAGGGGGATAGTGTGACCACTCACTTTCGGCATCATATTCTGCCACTGAAAACTCATAAAATTCATCTGGGTCAATCTTTCTTTTGTTAGCAAATTCAATGAAACGACCAACCATCATTGGTGTGTTACTATCGTCAAAACCATATTCCATTGTGGCATTACAATTAAAATACGGCATATTAACGGCTTTGTTCATTGGAAAAACTTCATCAGATAAAAAATATTGTTCGTTTATCTCATTAAGCTTTTGCTTTACTTTTATTACTTTTGCTTTTTGTTTAAAAAATACAAATATATGTAAACCACCCGACTTTGATTTTACGGGCACAAAAGGTAATTTATATTTTGCAATTATCTCTACATACTTTTTCTCAGAGTAATCTTTGTAATTGTTTGGGTCTACATCAATACAACCCCAAAAACATTCGTCACCGATTTCAGGTTTGACTCCGATACGAGTCTTACCGTCAAGGTGTTCTTTCCAGAGTTCTGCGGTTAGAGATTCTTTTACAGTGACATATTGTGCACCTTTCTTGCCCCTCTCGTCGTCCTCACCCGTAAGTGAGGACTTCAAGTAGGAACTATCATCTCCTTCAAATAAAGAAAATAATTCTTTGTGCATGACTAGAAGAGTACATTACCGTCTTCAAAATCGGAGTCTTTTGAGACAGCTTCAGGCTTGTTTTTTCCAACAACAACTGCATCTTTAACGCCATCCTCTGAATAATCAACTTTGTTAGCTATGTCCATTTTCTTACTACTCTCACTAAACCCTTGAGTTACTTTAAGGGTATCGCTGTCAGTAGGTTGATCAAGAAAACGCTCAAAGTTTATCGCCCAACCATACCACTTACCTTTAGAGTTTTCCTCTTGTATAGAAGTAAGTCTATACGCAGTAGCCCATGTTGGTGGAGTAAAAAACCCTTTACTGCCTTCCATCTTTTTAGACATCATCATAGTGTTCCATAACCTAGATTTTTTCTTTTGAGTTGACTTCATTGTAATTAAAGCTGTCTCAATAGGTTTGTACTCTTCGTTAAGAATGTATACAAAGTGATTAGCTGTATCTTCAATATAGTGACCGTTTGATAATCTATCTTTACCGTCATCAGCTCTCTTGGTATCTTTCATCACCGTAGGATCTCTGTGAATAGCGAATGGTGCACCAGTTGAATCTTCTGACCCACGATCTGCCCATTCGTTGAATGTGTTGATGTAGTGGCAAGGAACAACAAGCATACCCTCTTTACCTTTGTAAATTGAGCCAGTGACTTCGTTCAACATGTCTCCAGGTTTTGCACCCGCAACATACTTGGCATTGTCTTCATCCAAGGCAGGTGATATTTTTGTCAGCAATTTTATGATTGGTAACTTAACATCTCTTGTTCCAATATTTTCTGTGCCTTGTCCAGCAAATGCTTCAAGGTCAGAAATAGTATCTACTGACACCGCTGTATTTTTTGCTTTCGCAACTTTCTTATCTGTCATTTTTTTTTCTCCATTAACTTTTAATCGTGGTTTTGTTTCCAACAAAAATGCCAAATAAATCCATTGGCACTTCTCGCCCTTCTTCTATTTCATTACGAACAAAGGCTTTTAGTGTCATTGGTTCTACTTTCATTTTTTGAGAAACATTGTGACCTTTACTTTTCAGTTCAGTTACAAGATTATTTGCATCTTCATCTTGTGCTTTACCAAATTGGAGTATCACATTATTTTTAATCAAATCCCCAAAGCCATTGTCACGCAACCAAGTAAAGGCTTCGTCTTGTTTAGCTTTAGAAATACTTGCGGCATAGTAAGGTTTTACTCCGATAGCAGTGCCATCTTCAAGTTTAATCTCACTAATACCAGCTTCACGCATCAAGTTAGGTATAGACTGCTCAGAAAGGGTTCGCTCTGTTTCCTTTAGCTTCTTTAACTGCTCTTCCATGTTTGCTACTTCTTTCTGAGTCTCTATTAACTTGTTGCACTCTTTTGCAATGTCTGTTGTCATTGCTGTATCTACATTTACCGTAGATAGTGCTTCAAGATCCATAGGACCCTCCTATATTTATTTATAGAAACTCAAAGATATTCTTATTTTCTTGCAATGTCAATAGTAGGATTGTAAAATACCTACCATATGTATGAATATAAAACACAACCGTTTGAACATCAAAGAGAAGCTTTAATCAATGGAGCTGAAAAAGAAGTATACGCCTATCTTATGGAGATGGGTACAGGTAAAACTAAAGTATCTATTGATAATGCTGCGTATTTATACCAACAAAATAAAATAAAAATGTGTGTAGTTATAGCACCTAATTCTGTATATCAAAATTGGAAAGACGAAATAAATATGCACTGCCCGGTAGCTAACTCGATTTTTGTATATAAAATTGATAAAGGTTTTAAATACACTGAGGGCAAATTAAATTTTATTCTTATGAATGTAGAGGCTTTTAGCCATAAGTCGGGAGTAAGTTTCCTTGAACAAATTCTTAAATACTATGGGGTATACTCCATGGTGGTGCTTGACGAATCAACTACAATTAAAAACAGAACAGCAAAACGAACTAAATCTTTGCTTAAACTAGGTAAAATGAGTAAATACCGTAGGATTCTGACTGGATCACCTGTGACCAAATCACCTTTAGATTTATTTTCTCAGTTTCAGTTTTTAAAACCAAACCTATTAGGGACAGATAATTTTTATGTGTTTAGAGCAAAATACTGTGTGATGCACGATATACCGTCGCCGTCTGGTAAACGAATTAGCATACCGAACTATTACATTAACTTAGATGAATTAGAATCAAAAATAAAAGCACACTCTTTTAGAGTATTGAAAAAAGACTGTTTAGATCTAAAACCGAAAGTATATACAAAAAGATTTGTTGGTATGAAGAAAGATCAGGCAGAGGCTTATGCACAGTTAGCTGAGTTCGCCAGGACTATTATACATAACGATGAAATCAGTTATAACAACAAACTTACAGAGATATTAAAACTACATGAGTTGACCGATGGTTTTTATACATCTGACGATGGGCAGAAGAAAGATCTACCATCAGCAAAACTAGATGAACTTTTACACATATTAGAAGAGACTAGTGGCAAGGTAATTATTTGGGCAAATTATGTTAGATCTATTGAAAAGATTATTTTGACCTTACAAAAAAAATACGGCACGGATAGTGTGGTTGCCATCTATGGAAAGATACCCGCAAAAGATAGACCAGGAATTAATCATCGTTTTCAAAACGACAATGCTGTTAAATTTTTTGTAGGTAATCCACAAACCGCAGGTTACGGAATAAATCTTACCAGTGCCAACACAGTCATTTATTATAGTAACAATTATAATTTAGAATATAGACAGCAATCAGAAGATCGTGCACACCGAGCTGGACAAAAAGGACAAGTTTTATATATTGATTTGGTCTGTAAAAATACAGTGGATGAACTAATTATTAAATCTTTAAAAAATAAAATACAAATCTCGTCAAAAACGCTCGGAGAGGAAATTGACAACTATTTATGAAAATAATAGCCCTCTACAAGGCTATATTTGAGCTTTTTTAAAGCACCCTAACCCAATTAGTCATAAAATAAATAAACCGTCTAAATTGTACGGTAAAAGGGCTTAGAATTGATTTTTGTTGGTTTGGTAGTATTTTTCTACCCGATTCATCCATTTTTTCTCATATTCGTCTAACATAACCTCATTCATAAGAAATTGTTGAAAAACTAAATCTTTAGTACAGATTAAAATTAAACCTTGTAAAATTTTACCGTATTGTTTTTTGTGAGCCAAAGAATATGCAGCGATTTGATAAAAGTAATCTTCAATCCATTCTTCTCTTTTTGGTTTGTTTGATTGTTTAAAATCAGCGATGGTTGGTTTACCATTGTAGACACAAACCAAATCAGTTGAACCCGCCCATTTATCTTCATACGCAAGATTTACTTCTGTTCCATACACCTCAGAAAGATTAGCTAAGTTTTCTACGATAGTGTGTGCCATCATTCTTGGTAGCGAACCTTCTGACCCCAGGTTTAAATATCCTTGACCCTTCATATATTGTTCTAAAACATAGTGCATTTCTGTGCCACGCTTTGCAGCTTGAGCCGTGATCCGTGATGCTTCAGTATAGCCCACTCGTTCACGCCAACGATCTAATGACTGTTGTTTTTCTTTTGATTGAGTGCCTGACAATATTGTTGTAACGCTAGGTACTTTTTTATCTTTTACATTGTAAGTACGAATCTTTTCATCATTCCTGGTGAGCTGATTATAATTATATATTGGGTTTAATTTAAAGTCAGTGATTGTAAAAGAAGTATCATTCCTTATTATTTTCATTTCTTATTGTCTTGTTGTATTTAATTGTTTCCTCAATAATACTTAATTTTGTGGAAAAATACAAAGCTGAAGCATAAATAGCATTAATATCTTTGATTAAACAACTTCCGCCAAAACCACGCTCTTTGGTTACTAAACTGTGAGAATTGCCGATACGTGGATCCCCGGTAATCGCTTTTCTCACTTGGTTGTAATTTAAACCCGATGCTGTGCATAAGTCATAGACTTGATTGAAAAACGACACCTTCAAAGCTAAAAAACTATTTCTAAAATATTTCCCCAGGATTAATTCTTCTGGTTCAAATACTTCAACATAAGGTGCAAAATATATTTTTTGAAAAATTTTTGTCCAAAAAGGTATTTCGTCTCCACCAATCAACACATGTTCACAATTTTTTACATCTTCAAGACTGGTTTTTTCTCGTAGGAACTCTGGTGAAAAAGCCATTTTTTTTTCATAAGTTTTTTTGCAATGTCTCCAACCTTCTAAAGAAATCGTGCTTTTGATTAAAATGGGTACATCGGGACAAGCACGAATCACTTCGTATACATTACGCATATCACAAACACCGCCATTGCCCTGTGGCGTGGACACACATACGATGACTGCATCACTATCCTCTTTTATTTTATTATTAGTATATTTCGGATCTACAATTTCTATTTCGTAATGTGGAGACAAAATAGATTCAAATGCCTTACCGACATACCCGTAACCTACAATGATAATTTTCATTTTTTGTTTTTATCTTCAGGTGCATACAAGTTGTTAAAAGTATACTCCCAATCCATGTAACTGTCATGTGCTTCTGCTTTATGTGTCCATTGTGACGGTATGAAATCAGGTGGTCCGTTGCCCGTGACCCACATAGCAGGAGAGGTGACTCTTACTCTGTTGTTTGGTAATGCTACAAAACAACCTTTCCAGGGTCCTTCAGTCAAGGCTAGAACATGAGATTGTTTGTGTTGAGCTGGATCGTCTGCTATTTCACTATTAGTGTAGTCCACGGTGAAATAATACTTAGCGGTGTAAAACTCACCTTCAATACGAGCCAACCAAGGACTAGAACTTGTTCTGTCAAATACAACAATAGAATGATCCCTGGAGGACACATCCCAAGGTTGAGCGATATGTGTTGGCATAGGTGGTGGCATCTGATCTAAAGGTTCATCTTCAACTAAGGCGGTGATTGGCATACGAGCCCACATAGCACCACCATGAGGATTCTCTAAACGATTCTCCTCGTCTTCACAACCAGTAAAGATAACTTGAAAACTTAAACAACGATCTGGAATACAATTAACTGCGATAACATAACAGTGTAGGAACTCACCATGATAAGCACGATGGTTGTGTGTAAATTCTTTTCTTACCCAAGCTTTTAAAACTAAAGGTATGTTTGATATTAAATGTGACAAATTTAAGCTCTAGAAACCTTCATCCCTAATCTTTTTGCAGCTGCTTTTAGTTGAGCCACGGTCATTGGTTTTACACCACCTTTACCCGTGCCTTTAGAATAGCCTTTAGCCATTTTACCAGCTTTAGCTTTCATCATTTTAGCTCCGCCTTTAGCGTAGCCTTTAGCCATTTTACCGCCTCTGGCTCTCATTACTTTTGAATTACCTTTAGTTTTCATTTAAATAACTCCTACTTAGTAAATTTACCAATTGATTTTAAACCAAAACTGGCTCCAATACTAGCCATAATTGACCATTGTAACCACTCTGGAAATGTGCCTAAAAACTCTATGCCCCTGGCAACATAGGGTTGAAAATAAGGTATGAAGCTAAAAATAATAATGGCTATAAACGTGAGAGTCCAAGCTTCGTCTTTCCAGCTATCATCAGAGGCTTTTGCCATGGTGGTCTCCCATTCAACCTTACCTTCCGCAACCTTCTTCTGTACAGCAGTTTTTGCGTCAATCTCTGCTATTTTTAAATCAGATTTAGCTTTAGCTTTCTTTGCACTATGTTCAAAATAACCACCCACAGCTTTTGATAATCCATTAACAATAAGTCCAATCATTTTACTTTCTCCAAAATAGTATCTAATTTTTCGCTGTTCTTTTGCACTTGAACTTTTATATATTCTAGCTCTACTTTAAGTCGGGTAATATCTTCTATCTTTTCTGACATCTTCTCTTGTGTTTCTTCTACGGCATACAAACGGTTCATACTAGCACCCCAGGCTACGCCAACCAAAACCAACATTGGTAGAACTTGTGTTATAACTTTTGTGTCCATCTTAATCATTTGCCTAGGGGGTTGTCGTTAATAATGTCGTAAACTTTGGATAGTTCTCTTTCCATCCAAGCAGAGAGTTTATCTTCCATGTCTCCCATTTCTGTATCCATTTTCTCAAAGCTTTCCCAAACATCATCAATGTTTTCAATATTGAATTGTATTCGTTCTTCTGCTTGAGTAAGTCTGTCATTTAATGTACCTGTGTCACTACTGGCTATACTACCTTCCATAGCCACTAAACGAGTGCTTAGGTCTGACATCCACCATACGAACCCACCTGCTGCTGGAACTACTGATAAGACTATCGTAAGTAGAACCGCTGGTGATAGCACTAATGTCTTGCTCATATATCATCTCCTGTGTCAGTGACACTGTTTCTAATATTGTAATCGTTTGCGGTATTTCTTGCAATCCAATCAAATTGACCATATCTACTTGCTCAATCCCTGTATTCTTTTTAGTAGTTTCAGAAACTTGAGATTTAGATTGCTTAGGCTTTTGTTTAGTTTCAGCTTTAGGCTCATTTTTTGATTCTGCAACTTCTGTTTCTTCTTCTGATTCGGCTTTTTCTTCTTCTTCAGAGCTCTCTGTTTCTTCAACTTCTTCATTTTCAGCAAGATCTTCCTCCATGTCAGTTTCTTTTAATTCTTCTGGTTGTTCTACTACTTCTTCAGTTACCTCTGCAACTTCCTCTACTTCTATTTCTTGTATTTCTGGAATCTCCTCTACAATTTCAATTTCTTGTGGTACTTCAATCACTGTTGGTATTTCTATTTCAACAGAGGGTAAATCAGGTAACTCAGGTAAATTATTTACAGATACTTCTGGTTGCACTGGAGTATCAATTATTACATCAGTTACAATTTCAGTGTCTAAACTAAGACCTTCAATCACAGTGTTTTCTATAATAGGTTCTATAACAGTTTCTACAATCGGTTCTACAACAATTTCTACAATGGGTTCTACTATCACAGGTGCAATATATTCTTCAATAGTTAAAGTAAGACTAATATTATCTACAATTGGGCCATACCAGTTACTGCTATTGCCTGTGTCGTCTCCCGCAACATTAAGGTTTATATTTAAATTGTCAGTATTAAAATCACCTGTAACATCTTCAGTAAAAGAATAATCACTCCACCCATCTTCATAAGGCACAGCAGTTGTATTGCTAATAACTTCTGCGGTATCAGTTGAAGTCAAGGTAACCGTGTTAGTTACCGTATCATCAGCACCAGCATTACACCATTGACTGCCTGAATTACCACAACCAATGCTTTGAAAGTTCATGTGTATTTGTTTGACGATGTGATTGTCAGGTAGTTTATCCATGTCTATATCTTGACTAATGTAACCATCTTGATATCTAAATCTTATACTTTTAGATGCAGAATCAGAATAGGTGTTTGGATCACGCTTGACTTTGTTTTGATTATTATCAGACAACTCCCAATCAGAAGTATCGGTAGTAAAGCTGTCGTTATTCAGTAGGTTGTCCGTAGTCGTTTCTGCGTGGCTTGTTAACACCACCATGAACAACATTAGGATTGACCATAATATGATTTTTGTCATTGATAATACCTAGTTCTATATACTTAGCTTTAGCTTCCTTACCGACTAAACCGTCTATTGGACACGGAGACCCAGCAGCTAACATTGCACGAAATACTCGGATGTCTTGACAGAGAACTGCGGTGGCCGATACCTTGAGGCCAAGCTGTGCTAAACCCCTACTGAGCTTTAAACGCTCACAATTCATGTCTCTTACATGGGTACCAAAACTACCAGAGAAAATACCTGTGCCCACAGCACCACTTCTTACTACGACACAAACATCATTACCACTGCCGATAGATAACCCAGGACTTATTGCCGAAGGTGGCGGTTGATCTTTATATCGGATTGTGGTTTCATTGCCGAAAATTAATGAACTAAAACTTAACAGTGAGATAAGTAAGAATAGATTGATAAGTAACCTAATCATGTTACGAAAAGTAGTTCATACCCAGCGAAGCTAGTCCCTGGAGTGTTTGTTGTTTGTCAGTTACAGATCCACTGGCAACAGGTCTTTGTTGATTATTAGTGACAGATCCTTGTGGTTGCGGTTTTATTTGTGCCACATTAATTGGTGCTTGAGATAAGTTTGATTGATTTTTTCTAATTTGTTCCTCATCTTTTATTTTTTTTACTTTTTCAAAAATACTGTTTTTTTGTTCCTCTGTAATATTTTCTATTGTTTTATCTTTTACCGCAGGAACATACTCTTTTAAAAATTCATATGTAGCAGGTAATTTTAATATTGATTTTATAGCTTCGTGTGCTTCACCATATTTACCAGCATTATAAAGTTTTGCTAATCTATCTAAAGCTTTTTTCGAATCAGGTTCTAATAAAATATCCCCAAGTTTATTATTTAGAAAAACGCTGTAATTATTTAAAAAGTTTGTAAATGCTACACCTTTTGCAGACAGTGGTCTAAAGTATAAAGACCTAAGAGCACCAACAGAGATATCTTCAGGACCTAATTCTCCATACGCTTGTCTCATTCTTGCTGATTGTTTTGATATACTATCGTTCGCTATATCAACAGCTACTTCAAATCTTCTTAAAAATTTAATCTGTTCTGGAGACATTGCTATGGTCAATAACTGTTCGTTTTTTTTCATAAAATCTGTATATTTCAAAGGATTGAAAAAATTCGTACCAGCATCTGCTGCCCTATCAGAAGTTTCAGCTTGAAACTTTCTTAAAATTCCAGCTTGTAAATCACCCATGATTTGTTTATTGCTACTTTGTTTTAAAATTTTTACAACATCTAAAAATTTTTGTGGAGCTTCTGGATCCCATAAATCTCGTAAAATAAGTTCTGGGTTCATTTCAGTTATTTTACCGCCACTTGCTATGTTTAATTCATCTATCTCTCTATTATGTTTTAGAATACGGTCATCAAAAACTTTTAACTTGTCTTTTACTGAATTTAATTTTGCATACTCTTCAGGAAATAAATATTCAATGTTATCTCCGAAATCTTTCATAAACTGTTTGTGTGCGGTTGGGTCTATGCCGAATGTTTCTATATCTCCAGCTTTTGTTTTAATTGGCTTTTCTTTAAATACTTGTCTTTTATAAAAAGCCCTTAAATCTGTCAAATACGCATTTTTAAAATCTGCGTCATCATCCATTATTTTTTTTAAATCAAATAAATTTTTAAAACGGTTTTGTGAACCTGCTGATCTAAATGTACTTGTAAATACATTTTCACCAGCAACTTCATATTGCCCAGCAGAATTTTTTTTCAAAACACTTTTTAACACACCGCCTAAATTATTGATACCCTCGCTGTATATCTTACTTGCCTCTGCCCAATCATTAACAACTGCACGTTCTTCAGTTATAAAATCTTTAGCTTTACCTTTTTCACTTGATTTAGCCCAAGCTTCCATATCAGCATCTATTGAATCAATTAATTTTTTAAAATCGCCTTCTCTAAAATTTTTACGAAAGAACCCATCCCTTTCAAGTTTCATTAAATCAGATTTAGTATTTCTTAAAACTGCAAAAGAAACTCCTTCTTTTTTGGTTTTAAACAATTCTTGAACTGGATTTGATGTATTAATTAAAGTATCTCTTTCTCTTTTTTTAATACTTCCTATTGCTTTATAAAAGTTATTAGTTGGTATTTTTCCTACTTTAGTAACTTGAGAGGCAAGTTTTATATTATCGTAAAGTTCATTTACATCTTTATAAAACTTATCAAAAACTAATTCTAAAGGTTTTCTTAATTCTGTTTCTTGACTTGCCTTACTTGTCGGATACCCCAATGTTATATCATTAACTTCATCATAATTTTTTGCAAGTTTATCTAATTTTGCTCTTTTAATTGGATCTCTATAATCATTAATAATTCCTTGGATATCTTTTCCTAATTTTGTTGTTGCAAAATCACCACCCTGATCAACAATTTGCCTAGTGATTTCAATATTTTTTTTACTTGCACCCATTATGTAAGTTTTAAAAATATTATTTAATGCTTTCATTTGTGTAATTTTTTGTAAATCAAAAGCATCAATATTTTTACTTAAAGATGCTTGAACCGCTTGTCGAAATAAAAACTCAGGTCTTCTTGACCCTTCAGCTAAAGTGTATTTTAAATTTATATTATCTGGAAAATCTAAATTTTTATATTTACCCCTAATTTCTTTTGAAACATTGTTCATAAAATCTGCAAGTTCTTCAGATTCTTTTATATTTTTTGTTAAAAATCCGTACTCTTCAGGGGTAACTTTACTACCTTTTAATAAAGTACCAAAACCTCTTCCTGCCCTATAAAACAAATCCATTACGCCAGTAAATAAAGCAGCATCTCCAGAAAATTTTACCACATCTTCTCTATCTAGTTCCCCTTTACGAACGCCCTCTGTTAATATGTCTAGTAAAGGTTGAATTGCTTTATCGTTAACTGTCCTATTAAAAACTTTACTAAAATCTTCAACCTTTGCATCTGGATCAAGTATTTGTGTTGCATAAGCTAATTTTATTGCCTCGCCTAAACCATCACCATACCCAGAACCTGTAGCGTAAAGTCCAGTTTTTGTTAAGCCACCTACAGTTTTAGTAAGATATGTTCGTATAGTTTTATCTTGTACTTTTTTTAAAATAGCATTTCTTACTAAATTGACCATAACACTACCACCACCGCCTATCGTTCCCATACCTGCTAAATCAAACGCAATAGGTAAAGAACTTCCAGACAAACTTTCAATGCCCGGTGTATTTGAGTTACGGACTAATTGTGTTTCTTGAGTTATTGGATTTACAAAAGTTAATTCATCTAAGTTATCATCCATAGACATTTCAACTTTAAGATTTGGATTACCTGTAAGTTCTCTAAAATGTTTATTAATGGTATTTTGTGCAGCAAGATTTTTTGTAGTTTTTTGATTCATAAAACTTTTTGCAAATTCAATATCATTTATGAGTACAGGTGTTTTACTTAAATCATAACCAAAAGATTCAGCTATTTGCTCATAAGAATATCTTTTTCTAAGACCTGGATTTAAAATTTTCTTTTGATAGTCAATTAAATCAAAAGCTATATTTCTTTTAATGTTACTTTCGCTTTCAAGCACTGGATCAACTCCATTTGCATAATCAACAAAATTAATATTAAGAGATCTAAGTTTGTCACTTGGTTGAAGATTTTTGTGAATTAAAAGAGAATTACTATTGTCAGTTACATTTTGCCTTAAAACTTGATACATCATATTACTTGCTTTTATATTATCAGCAGGTATATCCATATCATTACCATATTTTTTTCTAAATTCTGACAAATTAGTAAAAGAATTATTAGCCTTGTAGCCTTCCATATACTTAAATATATCAATATTTTTTTTAGTAATACGCTGTTTAGCATCATGTATTTTAAACATAACTGCATCTTCGTTGCCGTACTTTTCAAACATCCAAGGATATTTATCTATAACATCTTGTTCACTTTGAATGTTAAGAATATCTTTACTTTTAATTTCTTGATTTGTATATTTACTATCTGCCATAATTTTTATCTATAGTTTAATACCATCATCTTCTTCATTAACAAAACCTTTACCTATTAAATACGGTTTAATATAAGGAATAATTCTAGGGTCAGCCTTTGCAATTTCTTCTAATGCTGCTTGTTCTGTCATTTTACCTGCTCTTATTTCACTTAAATATTTTCTATAATCAACATGATTAAAATATCTAGTAACCACATCGTTAACAGCTGTTTTTTTAATTTCAGCTATTTTAGCTAAAGCTTGTTCACGGCTATTGCCATTACCCACAGATCGCATCGCTAATTCAATATCACTTACACTAAATCTTCCACCTTCTTCTCTAGCTTTTGCAAGAGCATAAGCTAATTCAATAACTAAAGTTTGTGCCTTAGCGTCTAAAACCGCAAATTGTTTAATACCTGTTTTAGTTAAACCAAAACCACTTTGTGAAGATAATTGATTACCTTTACTATCCTCATAGTTTGTAATGTAGTCTTCAATTTGTTTTTCTTTTTCAGCTTTACTTAAATCTTTATTTTTACGGATAGCTTCTAAATCACTTTCTATGTCCATAGCATCACCGTATTTAAGATCTTCGCTAGTTCTGTAAACTCCAAAAACACCTCTTTCAGAAATTGCAGTATTAAGACCAGACAGCGTGTTATCTAACCAAGTTTGTGCACCTCCGACAGACCCTAAAGTAGCACTAAAACCATCACCAGAAATAGTATCCTCTAGCCTACTAGCTAAATCAATAAAAGTGCTTTTTTTATTAATGTCTGCACTTATACCCTTATTATCTTCTTTTAATTGCTCTGAATACTCATCAGCTCTTAGTTTTGCAATGTATTCATCATATTTAAAAGCACTTGAATCATAAGGCAAAAAGGTTTTAGCAAATTTTTCAGCACCTAAATTTTTTAAATAATATATTCTTGCAGGAGCACTTAAACTTCTGTTGTCTCCTTTTTTACCTAAACCAGAAACATCTGCACCTAAAGTATATTTTTCTGATTTTCCAAACATGTACCTTGGTTCTGGTTGTTGTTGGTCTAATACATATTCGTTATATGGAATTTGTTTTTCTTCCTCTCCTGTACTTAAATCAGTAACTTTTACTAAATTTAAACTTCCTGTTTTTGTTCTTGCAGCACGATCCTCTAAACTTAATTTTTGAATAACAGGAAAGTCTTCAGTAAGGGCTTTACCCACACCACGACCCACACCAGAGAACATACTCTCACCTGGTCTTTGTTGTGCTTGTAATAGTTGGCCTGCTATAGCAAGTACCATCGCTTGTTTTGAATTATAAGGTTGACCTGCTGAAGATGATGTATTTTTGTCTTCTCCTGTGACATTTAAAAAGTTGTTACCAAATACTTTTCTTAAACTAGCTAATCCAGAATCAAGTTTGCCCTGTGGTTTTTCAGTCACATTTAAATCACCTGTTTTGTATTTAGGCAACATATCGCCACCATATTTCTTTAGTGCTTTCTCTCTAAACATCTTGCGTTGTAATACTTTATCTTTCATCTGTCACCTATGCTGATTTAGGTAAGCCACTAAACGCAGCATACGCACCCAATCCTGTTCCAACTGTTTGTGCAAGTGGATTAGATCTTGGAGATGCTGCTTGTGTAACTTGACTCGCTGCGGTTGGCAACGCTGTCATAATACCTTTTTGGAACTCAACTCTTTGATACGGCTCATACGCTCTAGCCAGTTCTGTTTGTCTCTGTGCTTCTAATGCGGCTTGACCAATACCTCTTTGAGCTTGACCTAATTGAGCAGCTTGTTGTATATCAGCTTGAGCCATTTGTTGCTGTTGACCAGCAAAGCCAGACAATTGTTTGGCAGCATTTTGTTGTGCCGCTACTTGTGCTGCTTGTTGAGCTTGTGCTGCACTTAACGCTTGACCAAAACCTGCCGCTTGTGCTTGACCAATAGTGCCAAGTTCACGACCTTGTTGTTCTGCTAATTGCACACCTTCTCTGCCACCACCAAATGCACCTGACTGTATAGCGTTTGCTGCAATACCTTGTCTTTGTATTTGACCTTGTCTTTGTATTTCACCAATTACATTATCCATGTATGGGTTCATAAAGGCGTTAATGTCTGGGGGCAACATTGCTGTTTGTTGTGCATTTAACGCACTGGTTATACCTTGTTGCACTAACGGTTGTCCTATTCCAGGTTGTGCTGCAGCAGTAAATGCTTGTTGTTCTAAAGGACTAGGTCCTGCGACTTGAAACTCAGGAATATTTACAGGTGTACTTGCTAAGTCTGCACCAATATCAAACAAAGCTAATTTACGAGCTTCAATTTCAGGTGCTTCACGAGTAATTGTAGTTTGTCTTTCTGGTGATCCACCACCACTAGAACCACCACCACCAAAGTATTGTTTAAGCCCGGTCTCATTATTGACTGTGCCACAACCACCATGTGCAATAAGAAGTTTTCTTTCGTATTCATTAATGTGTGCTAAATGCACATCACCATTTGTTCCGTGAGCCGTGATATCAGAATAGAGTTTCTCAAACAACTCTACCTTTTCATTTATACTAAGTTTTTCTATATTTATACTCATAACTCTTTCTCTATTTGTACATGTGTTTTTTTATAACCTTTTGGTTTCATAATTTTTTCCCATCCCGGTCTTGCATACAACTCCATTTTTTTACAACCCTCTCCTTTAGCCCACTTTTCTAAATCACTAACGTGGTGGTGCCACTTTTCCATCTGCGTTCCCGTGACAATACGAGCATCACAGACTTTATAGTTAGGATAACTCCTAAGTTCAGTCACAACTGTAGCAAGAACTGTATCGGAGTCAGAAACAACTAACCAAAGTTGCATGGCTCCTTGTCTACAAAGGTCTTTTATATCGTCTGAATCAAAAGCACCGTTTGTATCACATGCCAGTTGGACTAAATCTTTTGCTAAAGGCCATATCTTTTCTACTTCATGCTTAGTAAATTTAATAAACTTAGTTTGCATTTATAAGATCATAAATTCGTTTCATCTGATCCTGTTGATTGTAGAAAAATGCAGCTCCTTTCTTACGCATTTCTTTAAAGTCCTCAGGATTTGCACCTGCCATGATGCCTGCCCCTAGGACAGCATCTGCACGAGACACAAACTCACCATCGGCAAGTTGTGCTAACATGGTATCTTCATCTTTATCACCGTTACCAGAGCCGTCTTCAACATAACCGTGAGCTCTGACATAGTTGTTAATATCTTTTTCATCGTGGTCAATTTTACTTGGTAGATAATTTACCCCACCTTGATTGTATTTTGGTAAAGCATTAATGATGCCACCTTGGTTTGCAGTAGCCACTGGGCTACCAAATACTATATCTTTATAAGGCACTGAGTAGTCTCTATCAGCAAAAGTATATTCTCTTCCTTGAATGATAGGCTTCATTTGTGCATATGCTTTGCCATACTCTTCAGCTCTTTTGTCTGCATCTATATCAGAAATACCTTGAAATTGTGGATTATAATCATCAAATTTGGTAGTCATTGCAGCCGCCATAGCTGGATATGCAACATTATACCTATTAAGTCCTTGTCCCATACCAGCTACTTGTTTTGCAAGTTCTTTGTTTTCTGCAAATTGTTTTGTAAGAAAACCACTAATTCCAGATGTTGCTGCTTTTGTGCCTTCTTGTCCTGCAGCAGTAACCATGCCTGTAACTGGATCAAAAGGTATGCCAGTAGCGGTTACCCCACCAGCTGTTGTTCCAGCAAGACCAGACAATGCTTGTATACCACCAGAAAAAACTCCACCTGTCAGTCCAGATATCAAAGCATTTCTTGTTGAGGCACCAGACATTTTTGCTACAGCGAAACTTGCTAATCCAGCGATAATTTGAGGTAACATTAACAACTCCTAATATATATATATATTACTAAGTTTACCCTTATTTAGTAGGGTCTTCAACACTACTTGGTCTCATTTCATCCCACAAACGACCTGTATATTGAAATTCTCCTACATGTGTTATGTAATCCATTATATAACAGTAACATTTTCCGCCTAAATTACGCCATAAACGGCAAAAAGCAAAGTCCTCACCTAAAAAATGTTTGGATTCTTTGTCATGATATGTGTCAAAAAAGTTATACAAATAAGGTTTTTTCTGTAATCTACCATCAACAATGGTCTCTTGTGTAATTTCTGTGTCGGGATAAGCCTTGATCATTTGTTCAAATACATTCCTTTTGATAAGCATACAACCAGTGGGTGCATGAGTGACTTCAATGACACCATCACCTTCAACTTTAATATCCTCTTCATCCTCTAATCGCAAAGGATAGGTATTACAATTGACATGAGCTTGTTTGGCTGTGGTTACATCACCCGCTTGTATCTTAGCAATGAGTCGGTCAAACTTAATGTGTTTAAGTGGATAAGGTACAGAAATGACATCCTTGTCAGCCTCAAGCATTTTCCATATGCTATCAATGGTAAAGGCTATATCACTATCAATAAACAATAAATGTGACATACCGCTTTCTAAAAAACCCGCCACACATAAATTACGACCCTGGGTGACAAGTGATGATTTCATCATCTGTACTGTAATGTCTATGTTATTCACAAGACATTCTTTTTGAAAGTCTAATATACTTTGAACATAATGTATAGACACTTCACTATGCACAGGTGTTGCTAAATATATTGATATGTTATTTTTTTGCACCTTTAGCACCAATTAAAAAATTTGTCCATTGTGTTTTTCTACTATCCCAACTGTAGAAACGCTTCATATAGTTTTGTTGTAATTCTAAATGATCTTGAGCGTAATCTCTATGCAGTTGACACATAAGGTGTTTAATTGCATAGGCAAACTTGTAAGCTAATTTTTTGTAGTCTTTGTCATAATTTATGTAAACTGGGAAATCAGCACATGTTTCAAACAATGCACCATAGTTTGTCGTAATTGTATACAAACCTGCTGACATACACTCAATTGCTGATATACAAGAAGTTTCTTCCCAAATACAAGGGTAGGCAAACATGTGATAATTAGTGATCTTATTCAAAATAAATTCATTTGGACGATTACCTAGATAATTTACATTAGGGAGAGATCTAGCTTGTTCATACAGTTTTTTCCAAGTTTCATCATTATTTTTAGCAAACTCACTACCGTATAAATTGCAACTACTATACACATCTAATTCTATGTTTTCATCTTTCAGAAGATCCATGGCACCTAACAAAACATTAAGACCACGCCAAGGTGTTGGTTGAAAAATTAATCTTAACCTATCTCCTTCTTTGTAAGGCTGACGCTCTGGAAAGTGTGAAATAGCGTTTTTAATAACATGGCATTTTTCAAGCGGTAATCCATACATCATACGATACTTTTCTGCACTCCAATGAGAGTTAAATATATACCAATCGTATTGATCGTGATTTTTTTTATCACTAAACCAGGGTTGTATGTTAGGTTGATTGTAGTTGTTTTTCTGCCACAAGATGTTTATTTTGTTTTTATCAATAGGAACTTTGCCCGGTATAGAGGTGCAGATTTGAAAGTGATCAAGTAACTCGTTATCTACATACTTTTGAAGAAAGCCTAATTGTAATTCTGTGCCGCCTTTAGGCTCACTCATTCGTCTCCCCAAACAAGTCTAGTTTTGGAACAATAATGGTTACATCACGCCTAATGTCTTCTTCTTTGGTAGAAGTACCAGCATCCGCTATATCTGCTTGAGCCTCTTCTTCAGAAGAATATTCTAAGCCTGACTTTTTATTAGTTATTTTTGTTTTTGCTTCGCAATCAATAGTAATCGTCATGGCTGTATTTTAACCATTTTCTTGAGATCGGTCAATTTGAGCGTATGAAATAACACCTGATATTTTAGCTGCTGTTTCTGCGGTCATTTTAAGTATGTCACCCTCTTCTAATACAAGTGTGTTCGTAATAATATCTGTCGTGCTTACCGTAGCTATATCTTGATTGCCAATCGTGTGTGTAGCAGATGCTGAGGTATCTGTTAATTTAGTTGTTAATGTAACAGCACTACTGTGTATATTGACTGCTTGGATCTGTTTAATTAATAATCTTGCATCACTAGGTGCAGTTAACACTGAGGTTTCATCGGTACTGGCTAAAGTAAAACCTTGATTCTTATATTGTATTGTCATGAAATAAACCAGTTAAAAGTATCTTGTTCGTTTTTAAAATCTGTCTGAAAAGAAAAATTAAGTTGATTTTTGAGTGTAGCCAAAGCATCCATAATTTGTCTTTGATTAGACGCATCATATTCAGGTTTAGGTTCTGGTATATTAACAATTATTTTAGCCATTATCTTCTCCCGTCTGGTTGCACATCTGCTCTAAAAGAACCAAATCGCCAGTTTTCATCTTGAGCACTGTTTTGTATTTTAAGTGATGCAAATCTACCTCTTGCTCTAGTGTCTATTTTTTTAGTTGATGAGGTTACAGTAAATGGTCCTAATGAAGAACTTGATTCGGTTTCAGATGGAAAGTCTTTAAGCTGTATAGTGACTGTCGCATTA
>MDTG01247578.1_pt1 | contig 28436 bp, 23 predicted proteins | sample 811421 | NCBI WGS metagenome assembly MDTG01 (sample SAMN05326645, study PRJNA326480) | marine metagenome | isolation source: seawater | place: Pacific Ocean: South East | collected 2011
CTCGAGGAAAGTCCGGACTCCTCAAAGCAGCGGTGCCGGGTAATGCCCGGGCGGGGTAACCCGACGGAAAGCGCAACAGAAAGTAAACCGCCCGTTTTTCGGGTAAGGGTGAAAGGGTGGAGTAAGAGCCCACCGTACTTCAGGTGACTGAAGTAGCTTGGTAAACCTCACGCGCTGAAATGTCATGTATATCGTGTTCCTTTGGACTCGGCGATCCGTCGGGAGCGTGCTGCACGAGGGGTAGGCAGATTGATCTTAATCGTGAGATTAGGACTAGATAAATGATAAGGGCCCGAAAGGGCACAGAATCCGGCTTATAGCGGAAGGTGTTCACCAGTAATTTTAAATATCGTTAAAACAACTAAACTTTTGGCAAAAAGAAGATTTACAATGACCCCTAAATTCTTGCGAGGATACTTGCAAGTGTTTCGCGACAAAGGGTTAAAAGAAGGCATAAAAGTCGCAGGATTACCGGTGGCTATCGGTATTTTTATGTTTTTTCTAATCAAGGGGGTAGTACTCTACATACTCCTGCCTTACCTCATTGCAAAAGGTGTTTTCAGGGGATAAAGTCCATTTAGCTACATTGCAGTATTGAAGGAGTTTTTCCAAAATAATCGATTTCGTTTTTTGGCGTTTGTCTTGCTATTAGGCAATATGTTTCTATTGCCTATAACGGCAGATGAAGCCTATTATTTCAGTTGGTCTCGCAACTTTTCTTTGGGCTACTATGATCATCCACCAATGGTTGCATGGATGATGAGTGCCTTTTCACCAGAGTATTTACGAATCCCATTTTTAGGGCTGGCCGTCACATTAGTTTTCCTCGTGAAGGATAGGACAATAGGGATGTTCAACTTTATTCCTGGTGCCCACTTATTTCTTGGAGGAGCCCTACCGGATACCGTGATGGTAGTTTCTGGTTTTATGGTACTTCATGCCTTCAAGAGATGGGTCAATTCAACTAACCTATTAAATGCTGTAGTTTTAGGGTTGTGTATAGCGGCATTGGGCTATTCAAAGTTTCATGGAATTTTATTGATTCTTGCACTAGCTATAGGTTATTGGCACTTGCGCAACGAATGGACATTATATGTGGCTATTGGAATAGCACTCGCGCTATTAGCCCCATACTTATGGTGGCAAATGAGCATGGATTGGCCGACATTCCGATACCATTTCAGCGGTAGGTTTGGTCCACCTGATATCTATGGTTTGCTCCAATATATTGGTCTTGGAGCCTTGTTGTGGTGGCCTTTGGTAATATTCTTCAGACGTTTGCCCCTGTGGGGTAGAGCACTTATGATGAGTGCTATCCTTTCATTCGGATGGGGAGCGTACAATGGGAGCGCAGAAGTGCATTGGCTTCTTGTTTTTATGTGGGTAGTTCCGGCTGTCGAGTTCCCAGATTCAAATCGTACAAGAAACGTAGCCTATATATTGGTTTTTCTTCATGCTCTAGTTTGGATTCCAGGGATACGAGATATGTTAGCTTTGAACGAACACTTTAGAACCGAGATACGTGAGATTGATTCGAAAGAAAACATTGTATTCTTAGATGCTTATCAGGATGCGGCCATTTATGAATTGGCCACAGGTAGAAAGAGTTATAGTCTAGCACATCCAGGCATTCGAAAGAGCCAGTACAACCTTCAGCCTTATCCATTTGATGGGGAAGAGGTCGTGGTTTACAATAGAATGGGTATGGGTCAGCCTTATTTTGACGGTCCGCTGTTTACCGTACGGGAAATTCTTTACGATTTGTCTCGACTTGACTATAAATGGGAGAATTTATCACTGCAATATGATGCCTCTGTAGTGCCACGGGGTTATTATTGGATACTATATACGTATGCTGATGGGATTCAGCAGCGTAGAGAGCGGTTATGCCCTGGGAATGAAATTCCTAATATTTCGTTCACTTCGGATACGGATCAATTCTTAACGCTTGAAAAGAATTGGATGCCGTCAGGGATTTGGATTCCATTACCGTAAAGAATCTTTTACGCTGCTGCAAAGGATTTTTCTAATCCTTAGTTTACATTTAATGTCCCAAGGCGGCTAAATACCTCTCGCTCTCTAAAGCAGCCATACAGCCAGTTCCCGCTGCTGTTACCGCTTGACGGTAGATTTTATCCTGCGCATCCCCACTACAGAAGACGCCCGGGTAGTTCGTTGCTGTTGATTCTGGTTTGGTAATGATGTAGCCCGTGTCATCCATATCAATTTGGCCTTTGAAGATGTCTGTATTTGGCTTGTGGCCTATTGCAACAAAAAATCCGGTAGCAGGAATCTCAATTTCCTCACCAGTTTGATTATTCTTTGCTTTCACCCCCGTTAGACCTTTGTCGTCTCCTAAAAGATCTAAGGTTTCAGTATTCCAAAGAACCTTAATATTCTCTGTAGCAAGCACTCTATTCTGCATTACTTTAGAAGCACGCATTTGATCTCGTCTAACGAGCATTGTTACTTTTGGACAAAGCTTTGCGAGGTAGGTTGCTTCCTCAGCGGCAGTATCGCCTGCACCGACTACGACAACCTCTTGTCCTTTGTAGAAGAAGCCGTCACAAACGGCACATGCACTAACACCAAAGCCCATAAATTTCTCTTCTGAAGGAAGACCAAGGTATTTAGCAGATGCCCCTGTAGATATGATTACTGTAAGCGCTTGTATCTGAGTATTTTCATCAATGGTTAATGTGTGGTAACCACCTTCTTCAGTATTTAGCTCTGCCTTAGTTACAAGTCCAAATCGAACCTCTGTACCAAAGCGCTCAGCCTGGTTCTTCAAGTCTTCCATCATAGCGTTACCATCAACACCTTGAGGATATCCAGGGAAATTATCTACTTCAGTCGTTGTGGTGAGCTGGCCGCCAGGTTGAAGCCCCATGTACATAAGGGGTTTCAAATCTGCGCGTGCTGCGTAAATCGCGGCTGTATATCCCGCTGGGCCTGAACCTATAATGATGCAATCGTGTTGTTCCATAGTAACCTTAATTGGAAAAGTCAAATTTAGTTTGAATTGATCCAAAAATCTATTTCTCCAAGCTATCTCCAAATAGGTTTTGTTAATGAGTTATAAACCATTTATGGAAAAAACAATTTGGGTAATACTAGCTGCCTTTGTTATTAGTTGTACCCCAACCAAAATTATCGTTCCTCTAAAGGAAGGGCAAGTTCAAGTAGGTGCCACGCTAGGTCGTCCGCAAATAAATACAGGAAGTCTACCCCTTCTGGGAGTCTATGCTGCCAAAGGGTTAAGTGAGAGCAATACAGCTTACGGTGCAGCTCAGTTGAGTTCAGCTTTATTTGGTGCAATACAGATTGACGCGGGTGTTGTTAAAGGCCTTCGACCTTCTCAGGGATTCGCTCCAGGCTTTAGTTACAGCTACGGCTGGAATGTATTTTTCAGTGCAAGAGATTATGCGGTTCGCGTATATCCAGAAGCAGGTGTAAATATGTTTTGGCAGAGAGGTCCTCATATCTTGAATATTAGCTCCAACAGTTGGGTAGATCCAACTTGGTTCCTAACGGAATATGGCAGAGGACAAATACTCTCGCCGTCATTGGGTGCTGGATATCGACTGCGGTACAAATGGTTCGAAGTACAAGCCGAATACAAAATTGTTAATCCAATCCGTAAAATTTATATACCACAAGCTTATATCCCTTCAACTCTAGGGTTAGGTGGTCGAGGATTCTACTGGGGCGCAGCTATAAATTTTTAGATTATGAAGAAGATACTATTTATCATCTTACTCGGTTTAGCTTCTTGTGCGGACATTAGTTACGCGATGCTCTTCGGTGGTAGTGGAGATTACAATTTCTCCAATGCCGATTTGGATTCTGCATATTTTATTGATGAAGATAAAATCCATCATTTCACAGTCCCATCAGAAGACGATACCATCCATGGAATGTTTTTAGGAGATTTCTCGCAGATTGAGAACGATACGATCATCTTGTATTTACACGGAAATGGCCCTTCTATGGACGACTTTTGGTCAACCGTGGCAGTATTGGCGAACATTGGCGCGCAACACCGTTACGGCGTTTTAATGTATGATTACAGAGGTTTTGGCAAAAGCACGGGTGCTACTCAGAATGCTTCAACGATGGCTTCTGATTACGATGCTGTGTTGATATGGCTTGAAAATAGAGGTTTAACCTCAAATAGAATGGTGGTATTCGCAAATTCTTTGGGTTCATTGCCCGCGGGTCCTGCTGCTGCCGGCGGTTCAAGAATTACCGTAGAAAAACTTGTTATGGAGGTGCCACAAAGTTCTGCAGATGTAATTATGCAGAACGCTACAGGGTTGAGCTTACCCTCGTCTATGATTACTGAGTATAACTTTGATCTTGGTCAAAATATGGAGGATTATCTCGGTGAGCTTCTATGGATGCATGCTGAAGAAGATGGAGTTGCGCCACTTGAAACTGCACGAAGCGCAATGCGTAGACATGAAGGCATTTATTACAGAGAAGAAGTATATCCTAATGTAGGTCACGGTTTACGCTGGGACATAGGAAATGACGAATGGACCAGGGTGATTCATGAATTCATTTTAAATTAGCTTTTCATATCGGGATGTAGCTCAGGTGGTAGAGTACACGTCTGGGGGGCGTGAGGTCGCAAGTTCAAGTCTTGTCATCCCGACTCAATAATAGAAAGGCTTCCAAGAAATTGGGAGCTTTTATATTTTTATCAAAGGTTTAACTTGCTCAGTTCGCTGGTTGGAGATTCTCATTACGTAAACACCGGGTGCCATTAATGAAGTATTTAGTTGAATCTTGTCAGATCCTTTTAACTCTATTAACACAATCTTTTCACCCTGAGTTGTCCATACTTCGAGATGACCAAAGCGTATACTTTCCGGCAATAAAATCTCTACTTGATTGCGTCTTGATGGATTTGGATTGATTGAGAATTCATCCTCCCAATAATCTTCACTAATCCCTATTTCGTTTAATGATTTTGTAACCACAATAGTATCCTCGCATTCATTAAAAGCATACAGACTAACGTTATAGTTAAATGACACAGTTGGAAAGGTATGTGCAATATTTGTGGCTTGTGTTAAGCTTTGAGTACCGTCTCCCCAATCCCATATTAATCCTGAGGAACCACTTACTGTAGCGAAGAATGAAACTAGAAGGCCGTTAGCCCCTGAAGAAACTAAGTTAAAAGTGAAGTTTGCAGAAAGTGGCGCACAGGTAGATAAGCTGTCGGAATATCCTAGTTGACCGGAACAACTATCGGTCGTATTTAGCGAAACCAAGTAATTCCCTGCATTTAAATAGGTGTGTGTAGTTGTTATCCCAATTCCGGTATTACCATCACCAAAATCCCATTGGTACGATGCAAGTCCTGAAGGATTTGCATTAAAATTGAATTGATTTCCAACATTTGTGTAATTAAAGTTCAATATAACCGTTGGGCACACGGTTAAGTTTATAGAGGCACTGTCACTCGTACCGCAGGCGTCAGTGGTAACTAGGATTACGGTGTAAACTCCCGCTGACGTGTATATGTGAGTAGGGTTTACACCAGATGTGGTTGAACCATCTCCAAAGGACCATTGATAAGTGAGTCCTGCTCCGATACTACTAGATCCGTCAAAAGTGATGGTGAGCCCGTTGTTTGTGTTTAAAATATTCGCATTTACTATGCTACAAACAGTTAATGAATAATTTAAAGTGTCCGTTGAGCCGCAGTCATTATATGCAATCTGTTGAACGCTGTAAATTCCAGGTAAAGGATAGGCGTACACGACTGAATCACCAGAGGATGTATTACCATCTCCCCAAAGCCACACTACACTATCATTCGTACTAGCGGTATTGACACCGGTTGCTGTGTTGCCATTTAAGGTTATCGTAGCGGAAGCTGTTACTGAAGGACAGGTAAGTGTTGTGAAACTAATTGCGGAATTCGTACTTACTGCGGATGGTCCGCAGCTATCTCTTACGTAAGCAGTGTAGGTTGTATTAGGGACCAAGCCATTAAGCAGGGTAGGACTGGATGTAGGGTTTATTATTGAACCAGTCCCTAAAGCAAAACCACTTGGTCCGTATTCTAATCTGCTCACGTTTGATACACCCTGCCAAGATATGTTAGCTTGCGTTGGAGTAATATTCGTAGCAGATAAGAGCTGAGGTGGTGGACAATTTATCGTACCTCCAAATTCTATATCGTCGATACAGATGGCAGAACAAAATGGGAAAAATCCTCCACTTCCTTTTTTAATGGCTTGGAAGGTGATTACAACTGTATCGCTTTGGTAACCATTTAGAGAACACGTTTGCTTAAGCCAGGCTTGATTCGCATTGCTTTGCTGCTGACCTACGATTGTACTTATTAAGGAATCTGTGCCCCCAATACGCCGAACAAAAACATTCAATCGATCGATTTGGAAACCATACATATGGTACCAAAACGAAAACTCTGGAGAAAGAACCTGGCCGAGACTCACTTCAGGAAATTCAATATTGGCAGTATCCACAACCTGGCTGGTTGCATTGGCAAAAAAGTATCCGCTAGTACCTCCGGTGTGGTCGTTATTTGGACCTGTAAATGCGTAATGATCGTAACCAGAACGAGCTCCTGTCCAATAGTAACCGCTCAAGCCGTCTTCTAACCTATTGAAACAATTACCAATTTTTCCCGACGGTCTGAATGATGAAGGGGGTTGCCACGTATTCTTATTGAAAGCATTGGTATATGGGGCAACAAAAGTCGTACAGGCTGTGAAGAAATTAGGTCCTCTTACCCAAATACTTTGGTCGCTATTACTGCAGCTATCTCTTACTTCCCAACGGTAATTGGTATTTGGATCCAAATTAGTCAAGGTTACTTGATTATTGCTTAAGTTCTGATAGGTCCAGCTCCCGCTCGTATTCTTTCTGTAGCGTAACTGAAAATTTGCAGCACCACCTGGTGTCCATTTTAAGTCACCTGTTGTTGTAGAAATAGCAGGTATCCTAGGGTGTGTTGGCCTCGGACAACTCGGTGCTGAAGCAATGGAAATATCATCAATACTAAAAGGTTGTGCACTAATAAGAACTTTGGGCTCATAGCTAAAATTCACTCTTATTGTATCATCGGTATTGTAATTCAAGGGTACTACAATTTCCTTCCATGCGGCAGACTGTGTTCCTTGCAGGGCTCCTGTTGTATCGAAAATAGCAGTAGTATTTCCATTCAACTCTTGAATATTCACTTTTAATGTTCCAAAGGGTGTCGTCTGAGTGAAAGCATGCAGCCAGAACTTCAGTTCAGGATTAACTACTGAATCTAGTGCTACCCAGGGCGTGGTTATGGACAGGTTAGCTGGAGCTGTGCTACCATATCGATAATTTGTGGCCAAGAATCTTCCTTGCCCAGTTGGACTATGGTCTGTATTAGGTCCTTCATCTTGGTTCTTAGGTCCACGGGCTACTTTCCAATAGAAGCCCAAAGATCCAGAGTCTAAAAAGCAGTCACCAAAAGTACCTTGATCAAACCAGCTAATTGGAGCCACCCAATCGTTACTTTCAAAATCTTCTTCCCAAGGAGCCAAGAATGCGCCGCAGTTGGTTTCAATAGTCACATATTCTGACCAAACGGAAGTGTCTTGGCTACCACATATTCCTCGAACTCTAAACGTATAAGATGTATTCGGGGCAAGGTTTGAAATAATGAATTGATTTGAGCTAGTAGTTGAAGTCGTCCCTGTAGAAGGAGCCGAAGCGCCTTGTCCCCATTGAACTTGATAGTTTGTAGCACCTGTAGCACTCCAAACTATTGTTGCTGCGCTTACACCTTTAGATAGGACAACAACTTTAATAGGTTTACCACAGCTTGAGGTGTCCTCGGTTACAGCAAAATCATCGATGCTTACGCGAGCATTTAAACCTGAATTGAAACCATTCAATGATCTATAGGAAGTGAACTTAAAGGCTACTGTATCTCCTTTATAAGCGGAGATGTCTTGATAGAATTGGTGCCAAGGACTCGCGTTGGATACGAATGCACCTGTATTCGGTAGTAAAGAATCTAGTAAGGTCCACGTGCCTGATGTATCCGTGGTAATTGAAAATTCTAGCTTTTCTATATCGTTACCCCATAAATGATACCAAAAGGCCACTTGCGGCAGTGAGTCATTATCAAGTGAGATATAAGGTGTTATTAATTCACTGATTGTATCCCCTCCTCCTAATAGAGGATATGGCCAAGAACCAATAAAGCCTTGTCCACCACTTGTGTGGTCACTCACAGGTCCTGAGAGAGTATTAACTGAACCAGGAAATGGTGCTTTTACCCAATAATAAGTCGACCCAATCCGATCCCAGCAAGAATTAATGGAACCTATATTGAACTGAGATGATGGAGCGACCCATCCACCTGCGGTGCCAGAAAAAGCTTCATTGTACGGAGTGCTGTAAAGACACGGTACTGAATTAGAGGTAAGCGTACAGGTTGTTGTGTATTGGGGCAACGTGGTGGAAAGTAAATTACCTGTAGGGGAACTATAAACAGTGGAACCGGTAGAATTATCGACAATTGTGAAGGTACATTCACTTTGGTACAAACCACCACCTAGCCATCCAAAGGATAGGGTGTCGCCTGTCCCAACACTAATTTGGTAGGAAATAGATGTACCAGAATTTAATGTTAAGTTCGAAGGACTATTGCCGGAAGTTTGAGTATACATCGAGTTCCCATTCCAGCCATCCCCGAATGAATCAAAAAGATTTAAGGTATACTGACATTGTGCAATGGTTTGCGACCAAGGAATTGTCAGTAAGGTAACTGCGAAATAGATTCGAAAAACTTTGTTCATGTCATTTAACGGAAAGGTTCATTACCACAACGAAAAACGGTAAAGTAGGTTCAATTTCTTATGATCTATTTCAAGTCGAAGATTTTCCCAACAACCTCCTCGTTTATAATCTACTCAGACTTTGAGTTACTATCCCTAGGTTTTAGGCGATATGGTAATCTTTAGTAAAAGCAATAACATCTTGATATGTAAATATTAAGTTTTGATAGCGACCCCTTGTATTGAGCGTAAATTGATCGAAGACAAGGTTATGCATTATTCTATTTAATAAACAATCTTAAGATTGTCTAGGATGATAATATTTTTGAGTTTATTCTGTTGTCATCCTATTCTTTCTATATTCGATAAACACTCGATTAAATATGGAAGAACAACCCGTACTTGTCTTATCCGTACTCGTCGCATTTACTATTATAGGAGTTATTCTCGGTAGACTTACCTCCACAAAATCAGTAGATGACTTTGCACTGGGTGGCCGTAATCTGGGATTTTTCCCATCCCTAATGACCTTGAGTGGGACATTTGTAAGTGCGGTAACGTTGATGGTTTACACGTCATTTGTATACATCTACGGGATTAGTGCCGCATGGATATTCGTGGGCTATACACTTGGTTTCCTCTTTTTTATACCATTTGCATTAAATCTTTATCGACTTTCTTTAGAACACCAATTCTTTACACTAACCGATTACTTCGTATTCCGTTACGGTCGCAAAACCGCGCGTTGGGTTATTGGTGTCATTTTCGTTTGGTACGTTGGATTGTTAGCTACTCAACTATTAGTTGGATCAAACCTTTTGAATGAATTAGGAGGAGTACCAGTAACCTGGGCTAAACTAGGTATGTTAATTACGGTACTGACCTATTTGCTGGTAGGAGGCTTTGGTTCGGTAGTTAAGACAGACATCTTCCAGTTCTTGGTTATATTTTTAGTGCTTATTCTCGTTACACTTACCATCAATGAGGGAGGAGATGTTCCCGAAGAAATGTATCAGCCCTTCAACGCTGGAGCAGTGAACATCATTGCTTTTTTGCTTTTAGGTATTCTTACGCCTTTTGCAACTCAGGACTATTGGCAAAAGGTATTTGCCATGAAGAATGAAGTCGTGGTAAAGCAAAGTTTTCGAGTAGGAGCGGGGATCAATATTTTACTGACTGTGGCCCTTACTTATGTTGGGCTTATCGCTCGCAGTTCTTTCCCAATCTCTGGCGCAGTTGCTAACGAGCATGCCGAGATGATGGTCTTAAGGACTTTTACTGAACTGGTTCCGCCTGAATTCCAGGTGGCTGTTTTGATTGCCTTTTTTGCAGCTATTTTGTCAACTTCAGATACTTATTTGTTCTTGTTGAGTTTGAATGTGACGAACGATCTTTTCCCAAAGAAAGATGAAGATGCCGCCAGGGGCATTGGCCGTATTCGCAAGGCATTAGTGGCTGTTGGAATACTGGCATTATTGATTGCACTTTTCTTCGAGAGGATTGAGGATATCGTAGTCACTTTTAAAGCGCTAGGGATAGGAATAGCTCCAGTAATATTTTATGATTGGGCCGGGAAGCATCACCGACAGAGTGTAGTTCGTTCTTTGGTTATTATGACGATTGTGAGTCTATCGGTTAGTGTTTTTATGATGGAAACAGCCGGAAAGATCAATCCAGCAATCGCATTTGTGAGTATTGGTACTTCGGCAATAGTCTATAGGATTTCATACGCCTTTCGAAGGTTTGATAAAAATAATACCCCGCGAAAGAGAGGCAGTTTCTTTAGTTGAAGAGCTCTTATACTGAATCGTTTGAAGCATCTTCGTCGTAAGGCAGTTGAGGAAATCCCTCAATGACGGCAGCTGGCTTTTGTCTTAGTTTCTTCGTGATAAACACAGGTTCTTGGTTTTTAGTGTAATAAACCAACCCTAACCCTTGACTATATGGAGACTTTATGAAATAATGAGTTTTTTCGCTTCTTAGAGCTTCACGATTTTCTCCACCTTGGAAAAGCCTTGGTCACCGGTTAATTTGACTACATATGTGCCTTGGGTCAAACCATTCATATCAATAAGTAGTTCAGCGGGTCCTTCGGGCAGCAAGCGTCCAGTGAGGTCCTGAACAAACTGCCCATTGGTATTAAAGAGCTGTGCCCTGACTAGTTGCTGTACTTCTAGATTGAATTGTACAGTAAGTAAAAGCCCTTCAACAATAGGGTTCGGGAAAGCTACACCACCATCTGGATAAAGAGGGGCCAATGTGTCTTGACCGAATACCTGTGCGATGTAGGTTCTGTTTTGTTGTGGTCCATCGCCATAGAATCCCGCAATCCATACCTCTGAAGGAATGAGCTCACCAGTGGAATCGTACATATTCTGGATGGCCAAATAGTCGCCCCAACGCTCATAGCTGTCGCTATGACGGTCTACATACGTTGTACCGGCCTTAAGGTCAATAGGGTCAGAGAAGGTAGTGTCTTTGCCTAATTGAACCGCACCAACTCCAGGATGACCCTGTATTGAGGTGTAGTTAAACCCAATGAGGCATTGAATTTGGTCGGGGTGTGCTCCTGTCCACGCAATATTAGGGTAGCCATAATCTCTGTCGCTGTGGTAGAACACACGGGCGCTAACCTCAGGGGATTCACCTTGGGCATCCGAAATATAACCGTGGTAAATCCCTGCATTGTCATTATTACCGTGTGTGGTGGTGCTTACAAATTGAATCCAATTATCCTTTTGAATAGCACCTAGAACTCGTCCATCATTCGTCTGAAGGCCCTTCGTCGCATCTGAAGTATCCGTATCCCCTTGTTTACCATTGGGTGGAACACCGTAGGGGAGGTTTGCAATTAATGCCTTGGTATCGATTGTTGTATCCCCTCCTTCGTTGAGCGTAATTAAAAAAATGGTATCGTTCTGAAGGTCAAAGTTTCGGTTGGATAAGAACTGAAGCTGGTCTGCAATATTATCGTGGCCGCGAACCGCGTGGAGGTTTCTTGTGAACTTGCCGTCATGACTGATCTGGGTATAGACAGTTGCATCTACACCCTGACCATTAAAGCCGGCCATTTTATCAAGGTGCCAGATCACTGAGCCGTCAAATCCTACTTGCCAACTTACGCCTGGAATGATCAAATTCGCAGTTACAATCAGTCCAGTTTCACTTAATGAAATAGCAGGAAAATCTGTCCACCTATTGTTGTTGAGCGGGTTACCATTTAATCGGTAAACGTGCCATTGATCAGAAGGGTTGTTTGTTGAGCTAAAACAAACGATAATTCGGCTGTTGGCTGCATCGTTGTCTTTCAGGAATACGAGTACAAATCGATCCTGGGTAGGATCATAAATCAATTTAGGATCGTAGTAATTCTCAAAAGCAGTCCCACCTGCCATTTGCTGCAGACTCTTGATACCTATTGGACCGGGCATGAGCAACTCTCCACTGTTCAAATCAAGTGCCCAAAAAATGGAATTTACAGCAGCACATAGAATACCCCCCTTGCTTACGGCCATAGCATTGTCATTCGGTATTCCACCCGTGTAGTCGTAAAGATTTCCAGTAGGTGTTAATCGGTATAATGAGGTACCGAATCCTTTAACAGGGGCTGGAGTGGATTGTGTTTTCGAGGCCGAGCGCGATTGTGGGAAATTTCGGAAGTCTTGAAGCTCTTTCTGTTGTGCAATAAAACTCTTGTAATCATCACCACCAGGTACAGGAGCACCGGTCGGGTATAGAAATCCTAGAGCTTGGGTGGTATTTTGGGCAGGGTCAATAGTGCCGACAAACTCCGCCGTCATTTTCTTCGATACAAACGAAGTGTTTTGGGCGAACAATGATCCACTGATTACTGCAAGAACAAGCCAAAGTTTTTTCATCACACTTGAATGACTCCAGGGTTATAAACTTTCCGCTCAGGGTTGTTGTTAGCCATTTCAAGTCCATAACTGAGCCAATTCCGCGTTTCGGCAGGATCAATTATGGCATCTACCCACATACGAGCTGCCGCATAATAGGGACTTGTTTGCTTTTCATAGCGCTCTTCGATGGATTTTTTTAGTTCTTTCATTTCCGATTCATTCAATTCCTTGCCGCTCTTTTTAATCCTGGCAGCTTCAATCTGCAGGAGCACCTTTGCGGCCTGGGCTCCGCCCATCACCGCAAGTTTTGCATTGGGCCAAGCCAAAATGAGGCGAGGGTCATAGGCGGTACCATTCATCGCGTAATTACCGGCTCCATAGCTGTTGCCTACAATTACGGTAAACTTAGGAACCACACTATTGGCTACTGTATTGACCATTTTCGCGCCGTCCTTTATGATACCGCTATGTTCACTTTTACTACCGACCATAAAACCAGTCACGTCTTGAAGGAAGACTAATGGGATTTTCTTCTGATTACAATTGGCCACAAAACGAGAGGCTTTATCTGCACTATCGCTGTAAATGACTCCGCCGAATTGCATTTCGCCTTTCGCATTTTTAGTTACCTTTCTGTTGTTGGCAACAATACCCACTGCCCATCCATCAATTCTGGCATAACCGCAGATGATGGTTTTACCGTAGGTAGCTTTATATTCTTTCCAGCTATCTGCATCGATAAGGCATTCAATGATCAATTTTGACTCAAATGGCTTTCCATCGAAAGGAATGTGACCGTAAACTTCATCGCTCGGTCTAGCCGGTACTTTAGCCTTTACCCTACTGAAACCAGCCTTCGGACGCGCGCCCATTTTATCGACTAAGTCTTTGATGGTGGTCAGTGCTTCTGCATCGTCTTCACACTTGTAGTCAGTGACGCCGCTTAAGTCACAGTGTGTATCAGCACCGCCTAGAGTTTCATTATCAATGTCTTCACCTATGGCAGCCTTTACTAAATAGCTTCCTGCTAGAAATATGCTGCCGCTGCCTTTAACGATTAGGCTTTCATCGCTCATAATGGGCAAATAAGCCCCTCCGGCTACACAGCTACCCATAATGGCCGAGATCTGGGGAATGTTCATCCCGCTCATTATGGCATTGTTGCGGAATATTCTTCCAAAGTGTTCACGGTCTGGAAATATCTCGTCCTGAAGCGGTAAAAACACGCCCGCGCTATCTACTAGATAGATAATAGGTGTGTGATTCTCTAATGCAATTTGCTGGGCTCTGAGATTCTTTTTGCCCGTGATAGGGAACCAAGCACCGGCTTTGACTGATGCGTCATTAGCAACAACGATACATTGTCTGCCCTGGACGTAGGCGAGCACCACGACAACACCTCCCGCAGCGCAGCCTCCATATTCTTCGTACATACCTTCGCCAGCAAATGCACCAATCTCGAGGAAAGGCATTCCGGCATCAACCAAGAACGAAATGCGTTCCCGTGCTGTCATTTTGCCTGCATCGCGTTGCTTTTGTAATTTTTTGGCACCGCCTCCCTTTTCAATGATGGCGTGCCTACGGGCCATTTCGCGTACCAAAAGCTTTAGCTCGTCTTCGTTTTTGTTGAATGCTAGATTCATGGTAGTGTTTAGATTATTTATTTCTAAGGTTCAATTCTTGAAAGTAGTCCCAAGAACTACGTCCTAAGTTAAAGAACACATCTAAAGCACTCAAGTTGCTTTCAAACCCATTTTTTTCCTGGAAAACTTGTAGGTATTGTGGAAACTTAATCTCTGAATTTTTTTTTGGATGCAAGGCCCTTGCGTCGATGCCGGCAATTTCTAGATCGAAAGATGACGTAGTAATTAACGGAGTATTTAATTCTAGCCAATAAAAGTAGAGTTCAATAGTGCGCTTATTTAAGTCCCAAAGCGTCTCGTACTCTTGCTCAAAAATTTCTTCAATATCTGGAAACAGAACTTCGAAGAAAGGCGCGTTAGAATAGCCTGTTTCTATGGATCTGAGATGGTTTTTTACCCACGGCTCGCCGTAAGATATTGGGATGGTAAGTATCTCCTTAATACTTCTATCTACCGGGACACTAAGTATCTGTTTACCGTTGGGACCAGCAATTTCTGTTCGAGAACGGTAGCTCTGTTTTTGAAAAGATTCGTGTGCTTCAATCATTAATGTATGTCCCTGTACTGCATGTGCTACCCATAAAGCAGGAGGGAAGTATGCAGTAGAGAGAACCGTCAGCATAATTACTTTTTACGCTTTCTCAAGAATCGTACGACTTGGTACAATCCAAGCAATACGATGAAATGCCAGAAATAACTTTGAGGTTCGCCTTCTCCATTAACGGTAGTGAAAACGCGGTCGGTGCGAATTTTTTCAAACCCTTTACCGTGCTTGTCGTAGCTCATCCAAATAAATACCGGCTTTCCAACAATATGGTCTTCAGGAACATACCCCCACTTTCGAGCGTCTAAACTGTTGTGGCGATTGTCTCCCATCATCCAGTAATAATTCTTCTCAAACGTATAAGTAGTAGCCAATTCTCCGTCTATGAAAGCCTGGCCTTCTTTATTGATTTTCAAGTCATGGCCCTCGTATTCGCCAATGATTCTTCGGAAAGAATGTAAATTTTTATCCGTTAACTCCACAGATTGACCTGCCGCGGGAATAAGTAGTGGGCCGAAGTTGTCCCATGTATCGTCATAAGGGCGTTCTCCGTGACCTGTATCAGGATTAGGGAATAGAATTTCTTGTGCTTGACCCGCTTCAATCTCTAGGAGACTTGCAGGTTTTGAAGAATCGATAGGACTTCCAGGACGATTAGCAATAACAGGCCAAACCTTTTCTACGTTAGGCAAAGCCAGGATATCATCTACATGTTGTTCTTGTAAGAACATGATGTAATCCGTCTGTGTACGCTGATAGACGTCTTGATCCGTAGGGTACCTGCGTTGTTGTTCCGAGGTTAGGTAATTGATATCAACGTCCTTTTTTAGACGCTTTTTACTAAAACCTTGCCCGTTGGTCTGGACATAGTACAGGAACTGCGGAAAACTTCTATCGGGAAACTGCATCGCATTTCCATTAACAAAAACTTTGGTATCAATTACCTCTAGGCTATCTCCAGGTGTTCCTACACAACGCTTGACATAATTCTCCTTTTTGTCAACGGGCATGTTGTCCATGGGGTAATTAAATACCACCGGGTCACCTACCTTAACAGGAGAAATGGCAGGAAGTCTTAGGTAAGGTATCTGAGGCCAGCTAGCATATGAAGGTACACCGGCGAAAGGTACTTTGTTGTGCACCAGTGGAAGGGAGAGGGGAGTCATTGGTACACGAACTCCGAAATGCATCTTAGATACAAACAGGAAATCACCTACCATCAAACTCTTCTCCATTGAACTTGTAGGGATGGTATATGCCTCAAAAGTGGTAGAGCGAATGACTGTAGCTACTACAATTGCGAAGAAAATGCTGTTTATACCATCGCCTAAATTTTTCTTGATGTATTGATCGTCTCTGCCCCAGTACTTGAGTTTTTCTCTGTAGTTCAGGTAACCTAAATACCCTCCGAAGGTGGCCATAACTGCCGCAGTTTGCCATGTCTTTCTAAATTTGAAGACATGAAGAAGCTCATATATCATGATGATACCCATCACCACACCAACCACAGGAATACAATATAAGAGCACCCAATATGTTGGACGATCAGCAATTTTCACTAGTACATAGGTGTTGTAAACAGGGATAAAAGCCTCCCAGGCTTTGCGCTCAGCGGCAACGTAAAATTTCCAACTGACGGCACCAAACCAAAGGGCTTGCGCAAGTGTGAAGATGATAAATTCCATATGGTGAAATTAGGCTATTCGTATTCGTTAATCTGTTAGTCTTTTGTGAAAGTATTAGAGTCCAAGTACGTCTCTCATTGTGAAGACTCCGGTTCTTCCTTGTATCCATTCAGCAGCCATTAATGCACCCTGAGCAAACCCTTCGCGAGTATGAGCATGGTGCTCCAAGGATACCTTGTCTATGCTACTTTCATAAGTTACCGTGTGTGTTCCGCAATACGGATCAATACGGTCGTCTGTAATTTGTACTGCACCATCCTCTTTGGTTTTTGACCATTTTTTGAGCTCCGGGTAGGCTTGAATAATACCCTCTGCAGTGGTGATAGCAGTACCGGATGGTGCATCCTTTTTTCCAGTGTGGTGTATTTCGTGAACGCTAGGTGTATACATCTTATGGTCTTTCATCATCGCCGACAGCTTTTCATTGATGACGAAAAATAAATTAACACCGAGCGAAAAATTGGATGCATACAGGAAAGCCGTGTTGTTTGCCTTAGCGGCCTCGTCAGCTTTACTCTTTTGATCGAGCCAGCCTGTTGTTCCGCTAATTACCGGAGTTCCAGTATTAAGAATCCTAGTAATAGTTTTTAAGGCAGCATCGGGTTGCGTAAATTCTATGGCTACATCTGTAGCCTCAACGGACTCTAAATCAATTGCCTTTCCGTTGTTGATGTAGCCTACTTCGTGTCCTTTTTCTTTGGCCATACGTTCAATGGCTTGCCCCATTCTTCCGTAACCTATAATGGATATTTTCATGGCAATGTCAATATGAGTTTAATACCAGGGCTAGCAAAAGCTCCTGCATAGTAATTCGTTTGGATAATGGCAGGTTGAAGACTGAGATCATCACTGACATCAAAGTCGTAGAGGTGTGCATCAATATTCGCATCTAAGATGCTTAATACATAAACACCGATGATGCCGAAGAAAGCATATTCGCGCTGTGTTCTTAGTGCATCCATATAGCCAATGGTCTCCAAAGCAACGCCCTCGGCAGTATTCTGGTAAAAAGGAGCGGGCAGTCCACTAAATAGCTCTGGTTGCGCCGTTTCAAGATCCGTTCTTGTAACTAACGTCGGTTCGTCAATGATGAGCTGCAAAACACTTTTGTAGGCTCTGAAGTCTTGATCAAGGTCATAGTAGTAGTAGCCTACTCCACCAATAGCGCCCCAAACCAAAGGAACTTTCCAATACTTCTTATTGTAAAATTGACCAGCTCCAGGAATAAGTGCAAGGGTAGTGGCTCTCTTGATATTGTGCTTTGCAGCCTCAGTATGTAGATGCTCTGTATGACTAACAGTATTCGTATCAGCCTCTTGCGCACTTAGGTTATAAAAAGCTGATAGTAATAGAGATATGACTAATCTCTTAACCATTTAGTTTAGCTATAATTTCAGCTAACTCTTGATCGGAAGTAAAGTCAATTTGAATTTTACCTTTTCCTTTAGCGCCCTGCGAAATGGATACTTTGGTACTGAAATATTCGGTCAACTGACCTTCCAAACGAAGCAGTTCGCTCGGTTTCTCTGGTTTCGGTTTAGTTTCCTCTGGAGACTTGATAGCCTTAACTATAGCCTCTACCTTACGAACGCTAAGTCCTTCTTTTAAAATCTTTTTATAGAGATCTATCTGAGTCTCTTCGGAGGGTAGGTTGAGTAAGGCGCGTGCATGACCCATTGTGAAAACGACATTGGTTGTCCCATTGTTGTTTTCGTCAGCGCTTTCATTTCGATGTAAATCTCTTAATTCTGCTTGTATCAGCGCTGGAAGTCTCAATAGTCGGAGAAAGTTTGTGATGGTGGAACGCCCTTTTCCAAGGCGCTGTGCCACTTGTTCTTGGGTAAGACCAAGTTCGTCCATCATTCGCTTACACGAGTAGGCCATTTCGATAGGGTCGAGATCTTCACGTTGCAGGTTCTCAACGATGGCAAGTTCAAGGAGTTGTCTATCGTCTGCTAAACGCACATATGCCGGAATATCTTGCAATCCCGCCATTTGCGAGGCGCGAAACCTTCGTTCACCTGAAATAAGTTCAAACTTCATCCCATTCTTACGAACCGTAATGGGTTGTATGATTCCGACTTCCGAGATACTTTGAGCGAGCTCTACAAGTGCATCGTTATCGAAATTACTTCGAGGCTGGAAAGGATTCGTGGTAATACTGTCAACAGGAATGGTAGCAACAGAACCAACTAGTTTTTCCGCCCCCTTATCTGAAACCTTGTTCACTTTTGCTGCTTCATCGCCAAGAATGGCAGATAGCCCTTTCCCCATTGCTCTTTTAGCCATAGTATTACGCTTCTTTTGCGATTATTTCTTGTGCTAAAGTTAGGTAATTCTCAGCGCCTTTGCTGCTTGCGTCATACGCAATGATAGGCTTACCGTGCGATGGCGCCTCACTCAACTTTATATTTCTATGAATAATGGTTTCGAATACCAGTCCTTCAAAGTGGATTTTTACCTCTTCAGCAACCTGATTACTTAAGCGAAGGCGAGAGTCAAACATGGTCAACAACAAACCTTGAATACTTAGATGCTCGTTGTGAAGCTCTTGTACTTTCTTAATGGTATTTAGTAGTTTACCAAGACCTTCTAAAGCATAATACTCACATTGGATAGGCACTAAGACGCCATCAGCTGCAGTTAATGCGTTAAGTGTTATAAGGCCTAAAGAAGGCGCGCAATCAATGACGATATAATCATAATTATCACGAATCGGCTCTAATGCATTAGCTAAGAAGAACTCTCTTTTTGGCTGGTCTATGATTTCTAATTCAACCGCGACTAGATCTAACTGGGCAGGGATAATATCTACATTCGGTGTATTGGTGGTGTGGATAAGGTCTTCTGCTTTGTTGGCCCCTTCGATAAGTTCATAAGTGCCTTGTGTTGCGTCATTGTGTGAAAGGCCAAAGCCGCTCGTGGCATTCGCTTGAGGGTCAGCATCAATCATGAGTACTTTTTTCTCCATAGCACCGAGAGCGGCACTGAGGTTTACGGCTGTAGTGGTTTTTCCTACGCCTCCTTTTTGATTGGCAACAGCAATTATTCTACCCATGGATGTATTGTTTACAAGCACTCAAATGTAAGCGAATGCATCGCCAAATGCTAATAAAGAAACTAACAGCCTGAGTACCTGTAGGTATTGCATTATTGGTCTAATTGAAGACTAATGAGCTCGGTATAATGTCCCCCTGCAATTTCGAGTTCGTCGTGCGTACCTTTTTCGATGATTTGGCCATCTTCTAGACAAATAATCTGCTCACAGTGCTTTACACTGCTAACGCGGTGTGATACAATCATTGAGGATATGGATGAGGTTGCTTCTTTGATATTCCCTAAGATGAGTTCTTCAGTTTCGGTATCGACGGCACTCAGACAATCATCAAATACCATTAGCTTCGGTGATTTTGCCAGTGCGCGAGCAATACTCACGCGTTGTTTCTGTCCGCCACTCAGGGTGATGCCGCGTTCGCCTACTGTGGTCTCGTACTGTTTAGGAAATTCAATGATGTTATCGTGAACACCTGCATCTTTTGCTGCTCGTTCGACTTCCTTTTGATTGAAATTATCTAATCCAAGGGCAATATTATGAGCAATGGTATCGCTGAATAGGAAGGCTTCTTGTGGAACCCAGCCTAGGTGCTTTTTTAACGTAGGCAAATGCCAGTCTTTAATGTCAACACCGTCGATAAATATTTGGCCTTTAGTAGGGTCGTATTGACGAACTATGAGTGCTGTAATGGTACTTTTCCCTGAACCTGTTTTACCTAATATACCTAGGCTGTGTCCTGCTTTTAGGGTAAAACTAACGTCGTCCAAGGCTTGAATACCGCTGTTGGGATAGGTAAAGCTGACGTTTTTAAAAGTTACTGTACCTTGAAAAGTAGATGGTTGGTAATGGCCCGATTTGAAGTCAGGTTCTTCAGACAAGAATTCGTCCAGGCGTTCCATAGAGGCAGCCGCGCTCTGCACAAGGCTGGTTACCCAGCCAATAGAGGCTATGGGCCAAGTAAGAAGATTCACATAATAAATGAACTCTGTGATGTTTCCAGCACTTACCTCTCCTGCATAGTACAATTGACCACCGACGTAGATAGTGATGAGCGTAGAGATTCCTACCATGAGTATCATGATGGGCTGAAAAGTAGCGTTAACGCGGAACAGTTCTTCATTAACAGAACGGTATTCAATGGCCTCTAGTTTGAATTTGGAATTAAACCAGTGTAACCTGTGGTAGGCTTTAATAACACGCATTCCGGAGAAACTCTCCTGGGCAAAAGTGCTCAAAGCACTCAGTTGCTTTTGAACAGCGAGGGATTTTACATTGATTAAATTGGCCACCTTATAAACCAGGAAGGCAAGCAGTGGAAGAGGAGCCAAGGTTAATAATGTCAATTTTGGACTAACACTTGTCATTATGGATATGACCAAAATAATAGTGAACCCTGTATTGAGCGCGTACATAATAGCAGGGCCTACGTACATTCTGACTTTCCCAACATCTTCGGATATGCGATTCATCAAATCACCAGTGTTATTCTGTTTAAAAAAGCGCTGGGTTAATCTCTGATATTGTTCGAAGACTACATTCTTCAAGTCGTATTCTATATGACGGGACATCACAACAATGGTTTGACGCATGAAGTACATGAAAACTCCTTGGAGTACTGCCGAAGCGATAATAAATAGTCCGTATTTGATCAGTTCCCACATAACGGATTCATTTCGAACAACTCCACTCTTATAATTTTCGATTACCTCTGCGATGGTATCGAAACTGTTACGAATTAAGAGGGCGGGAAAGAGCTTGAAGATGACAGATACGATGACAAAGAATGCACCGGCACCGAGCAACCACTTATACTTAATGAAGTATTTGTTAAGATATTTTAGTGCTTGCATATCGTTTCGTAGATGCCTTCCGCAGTATATTTGTATTAAAGAAAAGTTCTTTGCATGCGGTCGTTCAAAAATAACAAGACTTTGATGAATTCAGTTCTGTTGAGCAATAATCGTATCCTTAATATTTTTCAATTTTTATGATCACACGTAGACACATCAGAATTAAGGTTCTGCACCATCTCTATGCCCATGCCTCAGATAATGAACTCGGTGCAGCTATATTGCTGAAAAATCTAGACAAGAGCCTAGAAGAAGTGCATAATTTGTTTATTTGGGATATACATGCCTTGTTGCGTTTTCACAGTGCGGCAAGTGATCGACTTGAAAAAGTACGTAGTAGAAATCTACCTGATAGTGCATTGGCTGATCGTATTTCGGCTTTCACGGAAATTCCATTTTTCGATCTAGTCCGAAACGACACAAGATTGATCACCTTTAGCGATGGTGTAAATCCCGATTGGAGTGTCTACGATAAACACTTTAGAGGGCTTTTGGAACAAGTATTTAAAAGTGAAGAGTACGATAGGTTATTGGCAGCTCGAGATGATTTCGCGGCGCAGAAGCGATTTATCAAATACATATACCAAGTGCATATTGCCGAAAATGAATTGCTCCATGATATTTACGAAGATATGAATGTAGGCTGGAGCGATGATGTGGATGCGGCTCAGATGATGAGCGGTAAGGTCATCTCTAGCTGGAAGGAACAAGGTGGATTAATCATACCGAATCTCTATAAAGACGAGGGTGATGCTGCTTTTGGAGCGCTATTGATGCGTAAGTATTTTGAATTCGCTGCCGATAGTGAGGTACGCATTGAAAGCAAGAGTAGAAACTGGGAGAGCGACCGCATTGCAAAATTAGACGTTGTGCTCATGAAACTATGTATTGGAGAGTGGCGCGGAATGGAAGAGATTCCAATCAAGGTAAGTATGAATGAGTACCTCGATTTAGCAAAAGAATACAGCACGCCGAAAAGTTCTTCATTCATCAATGGTATTCTTGACAAAATCGTTACTAATTTGCGTGAAGAAGGTTTGCTTCAAAAGGTAGGCCGAGGAATAATAGAATAAACAAGACACAATGAAAAAACAAGTTGTACTAGCCGCAGGATTATCAATCTTTATAGCATGTAATAGTGCTGCAGATAGAATTGAAGCTCCAACAGAGCCTGCTTCAGAATCAATGATGGAAGCACTTCCAGCAATTTCATTTGAATCGGATTTCCATGACTTCGGTGAGATTCAAGAAGGGGAGGTCGTAAACTATACCTTCAAATTCACAAATGAAGGCGAGGGGCCATTGATTATTTCTAATGCACAGGGTTCGTGTGGATGCACTGTACCGCAATGGCCACGTCAGCCTATCGCACCTGGTGCTTCAGGAGACATCAAAGTAAGCTTTAACTCATCTGGACGAGAAGGTAAGCAGGACAAACGAGTAACGTTGACAACAAATGCGGTGCCTCAAACAAAAGTATTGAACATCACATCAACCGTAATATCTAACAAGTAATGACACATTTAATTTTACAATCTAGTGCGGATGGTGCAATGAGTTTCTTGCCTCTCCTAATGATCATTTTGGTTATGTATCTCTTCTTCTTCAGACCACAGATGAAGAAGCAGAAAGAAGAAGGGAAATTTCGCAGTGCGGTTGCAAAAGGCAATCGTGTCGTATTAACTTCTGGTATACACGGTAAGATTCTCGAAGTAGGAGAAACCCACATCGTATTAGAATGTGAAAATTCTAGATTAAAAGTTGACAAAAGTGCCATAAGTAAAGAGTTGAGCGCCCAATACCAATCCAAATAATATAAACCGGCTTAGGCCGGTTTTTTTATCCTATGTTAAAACGATTGTTTCATAGAGAGCTACTACTGTTCCTTGCACTTACGAGTGTTATTTGGGCTCTTATCACGGTGAGTAAGGCCGAGCGAAGTACTACTATTGTGATTTATGCTAACAGTCCTTCTTCTATTGTCGAGGATCAATTTATTACAGATACATCTATCGCATTGAATGTTGAGGTAAGTGCTTCAGGTATAAACGCATTGCGATTGCAAAAAGTTGATAAAGATATGGTGGTGGTTGAGGCATCAGCTTTTGCTTTAAAAAGCGAGGGTATGTTGGTTGTTAAAAGCGCTGAGATAATAGCTCTACTCAATAGCACATACCGTGGAATATATACCTTTTCAACTGCCACCGCTGAGATTCTTTTCCCATGTGAAGAATTAGAGCGAACGCGCGTACCAATTACCATTGAGGGTATTCAGAATATTAGCTTGCCCTCAGATTACAAGTGGCTACATAGCATTTCTGTAGATCCAGATAGTATTGATGTCGTTGGTTCTACTGAGGCAGTATTTAGGGCCCGTCTCCGTGTGGATTTACCTAACTTCCTTTGGGACGGTAATCATGCCTTTGAACTACCTGTAGAAGGTTTGGGCTCTAGCTTAGCTGCGGTTTCTGACGAGCGCGTTGAAGTACGCGGAGCAAGCGCACTTTGGATAGAAAATAAATTTGAAGTACCCTTTGTAATAGGTAATCAGATTGTAGATGTTAAGATTTGGGTTAGTGGACCCAAAAAGGGACTACTTTCGCGCACTTTTGAGGAGTTGGTTGCGCTTACAGCAGTACAGAATGAAATCAACTATACCATTGAAGCAGCTCCATTAAAAGAGAATATTTCTGTACTTTCCGTTACACCTAATATGGTTGAACTAATGAGACAATGAAGCAACCAAAAGTAATTTGTATTACCGGAGGTATTGGTTCAGGTAAGAGTACAGTTTGTGCGATGCTTGAAGATAAGGGACAGCACGTTTATTACAGCGACGAGCGAGCCAAAGCACTAATGCAAAGTGATCCGACATTAATTGATGGGATAATCGCACTATTGGGCGAAAGGGCTTATTCTATGAGGGTGTTGAATCGCAGCTATATTGCTGAAAAGATTTTTGGCAATATGGAACTGAAGCATAAGTTGGAGGCTCTAGTTCATCCGGCAGTGCATAAAGATTTTGACCAGTGGAAAATGGTAAAAGATAGCGCCTTAGTTTTTAAGGAAAGTGCCTTGGTATTTGAAATTGGTGATAGTAACTGTACACACATTGTAAGTGTGGTTGCTGACGAAGACCAACGCGTAAGCCGCGTATTGGCTCGTAATCCTGAGCTGAAAGAATCGCAAATACGAGAGCGACTGTCCAATCAGCTTGACGATGCCTATCGCCGTGCTAAAAGTGATACCCTCCTTGAAAATAATGGCACTTTAGAAGAACTTGAAATACAGCTAAATTACCTTCTCTCTAAGGTGATTTGAACGAGGCCGTTGGAAAATGTTCGAGTACCCACATTTTTCCATTCCAAGCTTGCTTTATTCTCTCTAAATAAAGGAATACCTGCCCCAAGGGTTATTGGCAGATACGTTAGAATCATACGGTCAACGAGCCCGCTTTGGTGCATGCGAGCATTTGTAGCGCCACCGCCGATAATCCAAACATTTTTATTTTCTCGTTTTAGACGCTGAATGACTGTGTTCTCAGATTCTGTAGTGATCTGAATGTCACCCTCTGTTGCTTCAGTAGTATCGGCACGGCTGAATACTATGCTGTGCTTACCCTGGTAGGGATATTCTCCTTCGAAGTTTATGACCTGCTTGTATGTGTTGTAGCCCATCGTCACCACATCTATACCTTCATAAAAACCCGCGTAACCATAATCTTCGTCGGGAAGCTGGTAACGAGGGTTTTCGAGAAAGTCAACGTTTCCATCTGTAGTTGCGATGTATCCGTCGAGGGTAACTGCGGTATAGAGTGTGATCATGTTGATAAACGATTATGTCATTAATTTCGAACAAATTCTATGCCGATTTACAAGAGTTCATTTGCAAGATTGGCCAACTCACTGCGCTCGCCTTTCTCCAAGGTCACGTGGGCATAGATATCCTGTCCTTTCGCCTTATCGACTAAGTAACTCAAACCGTTGGATTGTTCATCTAGATATGGTGTATCAATCTGGCCAACATCACCGGTGAAAATAAATTTAGCACCGTCACCGGCTCTGGTTATAATGGTCTTAACCTCGTGTGGTGTAAGATTCTGGCTTTCGTCTACAATGAATATGATATCCGCCAGTGAACGACCTCGGATGTAGGCCAATGGCGTAATAATAATCTTTTCTTTTTCCACCATTGCCTCGAGTTGTTTGTACTCTTTATCTCGATCGCTAAAGGTGTTTTTAATGAGTTTTAAGTTATCCCACAGCGGTTGCATGTAAGGATTGATTTTTTCCTTTGCGTCGCCAGGTAAATACCCTAAATCTCTGTTGGAGAGTGGAACTACAGGACGCGCAAGATAAATCTGTTTAAAATCTCTGCGCTGCTCCAGCGAAGCAGCTAGGGCGATTAATGTTTTACCTGTTCCTGCAACACCGGTTAAGCTAACCAGTTTAACGTTTGGATTTAATATAGCATGGATGGCAAATGCTTGCTCTGCGTTTCTAGGTTTGATACCATATACCGATCGCTTTTCGACGTGGTCGAGCGTTTTTTCCATAGCGTTGTAGTAAGCCAATCCGCTTGAATTTTCCGATTTCAAAACATAATAGCTATTGGGGAAAGGGGTAAACTCTGGATTCTCTTCTAGTACGTTGTCGATATCCAAAGATTTTTCAGCATACAATTGTCTAAGCGTGGCAGCATTGAAATTTTCTACAATAGATTTCCCCTTGTATAGAGCATCCATGTCTTTAACCTTACCTGTCAAATAATCCTCACTTTTTAAATGAAGAGCCTTAGCTTTTAGACGTAAGTTTATATCCTTGGTTACGAGAATAGTGGATTTTGCTGGTTCTATATCTTGAATGTTTAACGCGGCATTAATGATGCGGTGGTCCATCTTACGACCTAGAACTTTCTCGGCATCGATACCTTTGTGTGAGGTATCCATTATGACCCTTAAGTTTCCATTATTATCTCCGTTTAATGGTATCCAATTCGTAAAGTCTTGGCCTTCGGTTATTCGATCTAATGTCCGAATGAATTCGCGCGCTTCGTAATTCTTAGAACCGTGTCCCTTCTTGAATTCATCAAGTTCTTCTAATACTGATATAGGCAGAACTACATCGTGTTCTTCGAAGCAAAAAATGGCGTTATGATCGTAAAGGATTACAGAGGTATCGAGTACAAAAATCTTTGTTGCTGACACGGTTTTCCGCTTTGCAGGCATGGGCAAACGTTTTGAGTTCCTTCAAATTATTCATTTTAAAGGCAGTACCTTTTTCTGAAACCTTTTTTACCGACCGAGTTATTAACGATGTTCTAAACAAGTAAGGGCAACCTTAGGCCACCCTTACAGATACATTTAACACTAGGAGATTATTTAGCTCCAATAAATACTCGAGGAGCGGCCTTGAGCATTTCGTTTGTGGCTTCACTCTCAAACTGTTTAAAGTTGTTCGAGAACTTCATCGCCAATTCGTTTGCAAATTCATCGTATTGTTGTGGATTTGCCCAAGTATTTTTTGGGTTTAAGATCTTGGACGGAACTTCCGGGCATGTAGTCGGCATATGTAAACCGAATATCTCATGCTGAATATATTTTGCTGTATTGAGTTCGCCCTGCATCGCCGCAGTAATCATTCGGCGGGTATGTTTCAAAGACATTCTTGTTCCTGTTCCGTATGGACCACCTGTCCAGCCAGTATTTACTAACCAAACATTAACTTCTGCTAATTCCATTTTTTCGGCAAGCATGTTCGCGTAATAGGTGGGATGTAAGGGCATAAAGGGCGCTCCAAAACAAGCCGAGAAGACAGCCTTGGGTTCGTTAACACCTTCTTCTGTCCCTGCTACTTTAGCAGTGTAACCACTAATAAAGTGATATGCAGCTTGACCTGGAGTTAATTTTGAAATGGGGGGGAGAGTACCGTAAGCATCTGCAGTCAAAAAAAATATATTCTTTGGGTTCCCTGCAATCGATCCTGGTTGAATGTTTGCGATGTGATTGATGGGGTAACTGACTCTCGTATTTTGTGTGATGGTGGCATCTTCGAACTTCACAGTGCCGTCGGAGTTCAAAATGACATTCTCTAGCATAGCATGCTGACGAATGGCATTGTAAATATCCGGCTCTTTTTCAGCGCTCAAATCAATCACCTTGGCATAACAACCACCTTCGAAGTTGAAAATTGTATTGTCCGCGCACCATCCGTGTTCGTCATCACCTATCAATCTCCTCTTGGGATCAGCGCTTAACGTGGTTTTTCCAGTACCGGATAATCCAAAAAAGATTGAGGTATCGCCATTTTCGCCAACATTGGCAGAGCAATGCATACTCAACACATTCCTATGATAAGGCAATATAAAGTTGAGTGCAGAGAAAATTCCTTTCTTGATTTCTCCAGTATATCCTGTACCGCCGATTATAATACATTGATCGGTAAAATCAAGTATTGCGAAATTTGATTGACGTGTATCATCTATATCTGGATTGGCTTGAAATCCGGGTGCATTGATAATCGTCCATTCGGAATTAAAACTTTCCAATTCATCTGTTGTAGGCTCGATGAACATATTACTAGCAAATTGATTAGACCAAGGATACTCATTAATTACACGGACTGATAGACGATAAGATGGATGAGCACCAGCGAAAGCATCGCGAATATAAATGTCTTTATCATTGAGGTAATGACAAACTTTCACCTTTAAACTTTGAAACTTTTCGCTGCTAAAAGGCTTGTTGATGGCCCCCCACCATACGGCATTTTCGGTAAGCCTGTCTTTCACAATAAAGCGGTCCTCAGGACTGCGGCCAGTGAATTTACCGGTGTTAACAGCGATGGCGCCGTGTGCCGTTCGCACCGCCATATCTTTCGAGATACTGTGTTCCTCAAGCACATCAGGGTGAAGGTTACTAAATACTTCTCTCGCCTTAATGTTCAATGCACTTAAGGCTTCTAGGTGGTTCTTAGAAGTCATTATTACTGTGATTCTTA
>MDTG01363926.1_pt1 | contig 28426 bp, 26 predicted proteins | sample 811421 | NCBI WGS metagenome assembly MDTG01 (sample SAMN05326645, study PRJNA326480) | marine metagenome | isolation source: seawater | place: Pacific Ocean: South East | collected 2011
CGAGTCCTTTACCGCCCACCATTGGGGGTGTAGCTCAGTTTGGTTAGAGCGCCTGCCTGTCACGCAGGAGGCCGCGGGTTCGAGTCCCGTCACTCCCGCCACTCTTAATCAACAATTATTTAAATTTAATTTATAGAAATTTTCAGAAAAATTTTCCCTCTGATAACAGTTATTTAATATATTTTCTAAAGGTTTACTTTCACCATGTAGAGGCATTAATACATAAATACTTTTAATATTATTGTTTCTAATTTTTTTTAGAACGAATTGCTTCCAATAATCAAAATAGATGTTTTTTTCATTAGGATACCCATGAAAATCATACCAAAACCTAGTAGGAGAAAAATCGTATTGTTTCAAAAAAACTGAAATAAATTGATAATCTGTAATAATCATTTTTTTGCTTTTATCGTCCTCAAGTGATTTCAAAGCAATTTTAATATTTGAAATTTCCTTTTCAGGATTATCAGGATAAAACATAGTGATCCATCTAATATTGGATAATCCCTTATTAATTTTTCCTCCATCTATTGAGTTTTTTAAGTTTACATCCCTCAAATCCATAAAAGTACGATTTTGTACATAATTAAAATAATAATAAACTGTTGAACACAAAGTTAAAATAATTAATAAACGCCCAATAATTTTTTCTTTGCTTATAAATTTTTTTGCATAAATGTGAGAGAAACCACAAAATATTGGAATTAAACAATAAATATAAATTGCATTTATAGTCATTAATTGATGCATTATTGTTGAGAGACAAAAAGATATTACACTAAACATAATCAAATGATCTAAAAATACATTCTTCTTTTTAAAAAATAATAACTTTAAAAATAGATAAATTAAAATTGAGATAGATAAATACTGAAGTTTAAAACGCCAAATAATTCTTTTAAATTCAAATGGGAAAAGCCATTCTAATCTAGTTCCACCTAGTGATTTAGGATATAAATAATATTGGATAAAGAAATCATTGAAATTGATATTAGAAATTAAAAGAAAAATAAAAAATAGAACTGAAAAGGTAATAATTCCTAACAAAGCAGAAATAAAATTAAACAAATTTTTTGTTCTTATAAAAAAAATAATTGATAAAAAGGTAATAATTATAACAAGATAAATAGTTGGAGCTTGTTTTGATAAAAAGGAAAAACCAAGTAAAATTGGAGTTAAAAACCAATAAATATTATTTCCTTCTTTTAATGCCAAAACAAATGTGTAAAGAGAAAGTAAACATAAGATTAAAGTATGATGATCACTAAAAGGTGTACCTGCAGTTGGATAAGTTAAAATTGCAACGCTTATAGAATAAATAAAACACGAATTAATATTTAGATTGAGTTTTTTTAGAAAAAAAAAAGTTAAAACTGAAATTAAACAATTGAATACTGAAGCATGAAATACATACGAAAACCAAGAAACTCCAAACAATTTAAAAAATATTGCCTGTAAAAAATCAATAAATGGCTCTTTTATTGTCCAATAGTCTTTGAATGGATAAAATCCATTCATGAAGTCATATCCAGAGTTAAAAACTAAAAAGCTATCGATAGGTAAAATTCCAATGTAACCGTAATATTGGTTAAATGATACCGAAAAAATAATTAAAAAAAAAGTCAATAATTTAATTGATAAATTTTTATTTTTTTCTCTCATTTATTTTTTTTAACACTATTGAACGGTTTAAAGCAAAAATACTTGGTAGAAAAAAAATCAAAGCATCATCAATTATATCAAGTACTTTTAAAAAAAAATTGTTTAGTTTTATGTGAAAAAATGTTGAATTAACCCCACCAGAATTTAAAAAAATGAAAAATTCAGATAATTTGTTATCTAATATCTTATATTGAGGAAAATGCCCTTGAAATTTATTATCATTCTTAAATAGCAGTTGAGCAACAGCAGTATTTGAAATCCATGGGTTTTTCGGATTAAAAATATTTTTTTGGTCAAATACTTTGGTTTTTAAAGACCAATTTTCGTCATCGAGTAAAATTTGTATTAATTTCAAAGAAAAAGATGTTTCTGGTTCATTTATTAAAATGTACCCATTTTTTTTAAGATAACTTGATATTTTTTTTAAAGTTAAAGATGGATTTGCGCAATGGTGAAGAGAATGATTAATTATAAAAACATCCACTTTTTTTAAATATCTTTTTCCTAAATTAATTTTCAACATATCAACCTTTTTATCTATCCAAGGATATTTTATAATGTCCGTAAGAATAATGTTTTTATTATTAATTATTTTTTTTATACACCCATTTCCTGATCCAAGTTCAATTATAATTTTTTTACCCTCTAAATATTTCTTCATCCATGAGAATCTTTTATTTAATAGATAAATTAAATTCTTATTTTTGCCAGACATGATTCTGGCTCTGTTAGCAAAATTATCTGGAGCTTTAATTTTTTTGGCTTTGTATTCTTTTAAAAAAAACATTCCTATATTTAAGTTAGAAATTGATTGAGAAAAACTCTAATTTTATAGTTATTTATTAAAGATTATATAATGTTTTTGAGAATCATTATCAACTAATTGCTACATAACTATCCTAGACACACTTTTAGATATAAGATAAATCAAATGTATTAATATAAAAACCCTCAAGCTATGTGTATTGAGGTAGATATTGATTAAAATGATATACGAATTTTTAACAGACTATTTATCAATAATAATATTTTTATTCTTAGCTTTAGTTCTAAGCGTTGGTTTCATAGTTATAAATTACATCTCCTCTCCAAGCAACCCAGACCCTGAAAAACTGTCCGCTTACGAGTGTGGTTTTGATGCTTTCGACGACTCTAGAATGGAATTTGACGTTAGATTTTATCTGGTAGCTATACTTTTTATTATTTTTGACTTGGAAATAGCTTTCTTATTTCCTTGGGCGATTACTTTAGGAACAACTGGAATATATGGGTTTTGGTCAATGATGTTGTTTTTAGGAGTTTTAACTATAGGTTTTATTTATGAGTGGAAAAAGGGAGCTTTGGAGTGGGAATGAAAATATTAAACTCAGACGAAAAATTAAAACAAGTGCCAGAGGAATTTAAGCAGATTGCAAAAGATTTTGCTGAAAAAGGATTTATAACTACTTCAACTAATAACTTAATTAATTGGGCTAGAACTGGATCTTTGCACTGGATGACTTTTGGTTTAGCTTGTTGTGCTGTTGAAATGATGCACACTTCTATGCCTAGATATGATCTAGAGAGATTTGGTGCTGCTCCTCGAGCCTCTCCCAGACAATCAGACGTTATGATTGTTGCTGGAACATTAACAAATAAAATGGCCCCAGCTTTAAGAAAAGTTTATGATCAAATGCCTGAGCCAAGATATGTAATATCAATGGGTAGCTGTGCTAACGGGGGTGGTTATTACCATTATTCTTACTCTGTTGTGAGAGGTTGTGATAAAATTGTTCCAGTTGATATTTATGTACCTGGATGCCCTCCATCAGCTGAGGCATTGCTTTATGGCATACTTCAGCTTCAAAAAAAAATTAGAAGGGAAGGCGATATAAAAAGATAAATTATGAATGAAAATAATTTAATTAAAATTGAAAAACTTATCAACTCAGAACTTTCAAGTAAAATTTCACGTTCTGAAATAAAATATGGTGAATTATTATTTGAAACATCAGTAAGTGAGATAGTGAGTATTATCAAATTTTTAAAAACAGATGAAAGATTTAAATTTAAACAATTAATAGATATTGCCGCCATAGACTATCCAAATAATGATAAAAGATTTGAACTTGTTTACCTATTATTGTCGATAGAAAATAATTTTAGAGTGAAGATATCAATTAAATTTGAAACAAATGAAAAAATTCCCTCTATCACGAAAATATTTCCATCAGCAAATTGGATGGAGAGAGAAATTTTTGACATGTACGGTATAAAATTCCTTAACCATCCTGATCTAAGAAGAATACTGACAGACTATAATTTTAAAGGGCACCCTCTAAGAAAAGATTTTCCTTTAACTGGATTTAACGAGGTTAGATACAGTGAAAAAGAAAAAAAAGTTGTATATGAGCCAGTTAAATTAGAACAAAACTATAGAAACTTTGATTTTAGTAGTCCATGGGAAGGAACAAAATATTTAAAAGAAGTAAAAGAAAGTAAAAAAAATGAAAAAAACTAAATCAATGACTTTAAATTTTGGACCTCAACACCCGGCTGCACACGGAGTGTTAAGACTTATACTAGAACTTGAGGGAGAGATTGTTGAAAAAGCTGATCCTCATATTGGACTTTTACATAGAGGTACAGAAAAATTAATAGAAAATAAAACATACACTCAAGCCTTACCATATTTTGATAGATTAGATTATGTTGCGCCAATGAATCAAGAACATGCCTTTGCTTTGGCAACTGAAAAATTATTGAATATAGACGTTCCAGTAAGAGCCAAATATATAAGAGTTATTTTCTGCGAAATAGGAAGAATATTAAGTCACATATTAAATGTTACCACTCAAGCGTTAGACGTTGGTGCGTTAACGCCTTCTTTATGGGGTTTTGAAGAGAGGGAGACACTTATGACTTTTTATGAAAGAGCTTCAGGTTCAAGACTGCATGCTAATTATTTTAGAACTGGTGGAGTGCATAAAGATTTACCTACTAAACTTATCGATGATATCGGAAAATTTTGTGAAAGTTTTCCTAAAATAATAAACGACCTGGAGGACTTATTAACTGAAAATAGAATTTTCAAACAAAGAAATGTAGACATCGGATTAGTATCAAAAAAAGATGCGCTAGACCATAGTTTTACTGGAGTAATGCTAAGAGGATCTGGTGTTCCATGGGATCTAAGAAAATCTCAACCCTATGAATGCTATGAGGATTTAGATTTTAAAATCCCAGTTGGAAAAAATGGAGATTGTTACGATAGATATCTCTGTAGAATAGAGGAAATGAGAGAGAGTGTGAAAATTATAAAACAATGTTTAAAAAATTTACCTAAAGGACCTGTAAAAACTGTTGATGGAAAAGTATCACCTCCAAACAGAGATGAACTAAAGCAATCTATGGAAGCTTTAATACATCATTTTAAATTATTTACAGAAGGCTTTAGAGTACCAGCGGGGAATGTTTACTCGTCTGTTGAAGCTCCAAAAGGAGAGTTTGGCGTTTATTTAATTTCAGACGGAAGCAACAAACCTTACAGATGTAAAATTAGAGCACCTGGATTTTCACATCTACAAGCAATGGATTACTTAATTAAGGGCCATATGTTAGCAGATGTACCAGCTGTTTTAGGCTCGCTAGATATTGTATTTGGAGAGGTTGATAGATGAGTCTCAAAAAAGTAAATCCCGAACAACCAAAATTATTTGAGTTTACTGAAAAATCTAAAAATATTGCTGAGGAAATTCTTAAAAGATACCCAGAAAAAAATAAAAAAAGTGCAGTAATGCCCTTTCTATATTTAGCTCAAAAACAAAATAATAATTGGATACCTTTAGCTGCTATTAAATACATTTCAAAATACTTATCAATGCCATACATAAGTGTTTACGAAGTAGCAACTTTTTACAGCATGTTTAATTTATCTCCAGTGGGCAAGTATTTTATTCAAGTTTGTACGACAACACCATGTTTAATAAGAGGTGCAGACAAAATAGTAAAAACATGTAAAGAAAAAATATCAGAAAAAGAAAATCAAATTTCTAAAAATGGAGAATGTTCATGGACAGAAGTAGAGTGTTTGGGAGCTTGTGTTAATGCGCCTATGATGCAAATAAACGATGATTATTATGAAGATTTAGATGAAACAAGTTCAGCAAAAATAATTGATTCTATATTTAAAGGTAAAATACTTAAACCTGGTTCATATAGAGGAAGGAAAAATACTTCACCTGAAAAAGTCAAAACAATTAATGGGACAGATCATGCTTAAAGAAGAAAATAAAATATTCAAAAATTTATACAATAATTTTGGCTGGGAATTAGAAAAAGCAATAGACCGCGATGATTGGAAAGATACTAAAAATATAATTTCTAAAGGAAAGGAGTGGATTATTAATGAAATTAAAACTTCAGAGCTTAGAGGAAGGGGTGGCGCTGGTTTTTCAACTGGAATGAAATGGTCATTTGCACCTAAACAAATTGGTTCAAGACCGCATTATTTAGTTATTAATGCTGACGAGTCAGAACCTGGAACTTGTAAAGATCGTGATATTTTAAGATTTGAACCTCAGAAACTAATCGAAGGTAGTTTAATAGCTGGTTATGCAACTGGTGCACATATTTGTTATATTTATATTAGAGGTGAATATATTTTCGAAGGTCAACGACTTCAAACTGCAATTGATCAGGCTTACAAAAAAAATTTTTTAGGAAAAAATGCTTGTGGATCAGGATGGGATTTTGATATTCACATCCATTATGGCGCTGGAGCTTATATTTGTGGAGAGGAAACAGCATTATTAGAAAGTATTGAGGGAAACAAAGGTCAACCTAGATTAAAACCACCATTCCCAGCTCTCGTTGGCTTATATGGCTGCCCAACTATCGTAAACAATGTTGAAACTATTGCAGTGGTTCCTACTATTTTAAGGCGTGGAGGCAAATGGTTTGCATCCCTAGGTAGACCAAAAAATACTGGCACGAAAATCTTTTGTATTTCTGGAAATGTAAATTCTCCATGTAATGTTGAGGAAGAAATGGGAATTCCGCTTAAAGAATTAATAAATACCCACGCCGGAGGTGTTGTAGGGGGGTGGGATAATTTACAAGCAGTTATACCAGGTGGATCTTCAATGCCTTTACTACCTAAAAAAACTTGTGAGACAATCAAAATGGATTTTGACTCATTAATCGAAAACCAAAGTGGCCTAGGAACTGCTGGAATAGTTGTTATTAACAAAGATCAAGATATCGTTTCTTGCATGGCAAGAATAGCTAGATTTTATAAACATGAAAGTTGCGGCCAATGTACTCCTTGTAGGGAGGGCTCAGGTTGGATGTGGAGAATTTTAAATAGAGCAACTAAAGGAGAGACGACATTAAGTGATATTGATCTATTAGAGGACGTTACAAAACAAATTGAAGGTCATACAATTTGTGCATTTGGGGAAGGTTCAGCTTGGCCTGTTCAAGGATTATTAAGACACTTTAGAAAAGAAGTAGATAAAAAATGCAGTAATGATCCTCTTATAAAAAAGAAAAAGGACGTTCCATATTTAATTGATCAACATCTGCTAGAAAAAAAGAATGCCTAAAATAATTATAAATGATAAAGAAATAGATTTTGAGCCTGGCATGACCATTCTTCAGGCATGTGAGTTAGCTGGAGCAGAAATTCCAAGATTTTGTTATCACGAAAGGCTTTCAATCGCCGGTAATTGTAGAATGTGTCTCGTAGAAATGGACAAATCACGTAAACCAATCGCATCTTGTGCAATGCCAGCGGCTGAAGGAATGAAAATTAAAACTAATACTAAGATGGTTGAAAAAGCAAGAAAAGGAGTAATGGAATTCCTTTTAGCCAACCACCCTTTAGATTGCCCCGTGTGTGATCAAGGTGGTGAGTGTGATCTTCAAGATCAGTCTCTTTATTATGGTGTAGATAAATCTCGATTTTCTGAGAACAAGAGATTTGTCAGTGAGAAATACATGGGCCCTCTAATCAAAACTCAGATGACCAGATGTATTCATTGCACTAGATGTATAAGATTTGCCACTGAAGTAGCTGGAGTGCCAGAGATAGGTGCGGTAGGAAGAGGAGAGAACATGGAAATTACAACTTATTTAGAAAAATCAATGGAGTCAGAATTATCAGGGAATGTAATTGACTTATGTCCTGTCGGAGCATTAACTTCAAAACCTTATGCATTTTCAGCTAGACCTTGGGAATTAAAAAAAACTGAAAGCATTGATGTTTTAGATGCAATCGGCTCAAACATAAGAGTAGATACATATGGATGGGAAGTTAAAAGAATACTTCCAAGACTAAACGAAGATATCAATGAAGAATGGATTTCGGATAAAACAAGATATTCTTGTGATGGATTACTTAAACAAAGGTTAGATACTCCATATATTAAAAAAGGCAATAAATTAGTAAAGTCTAACTGGGATGATGCGATTGATATTATAGTCAAAAAATTAAGAGAGACAGAAAATTCAAAAATTGGCGGTCATTTAGGTGATCTTGTGAGTTTAGAGACGACTTTAGCTTTTAAAAAATTTTTTGAATTACTAGGTAGTAAAAACTTAGAATTTAGAGAAAAGCAGTTTTATATTAATCCCGAAGATAAAATGAATTATTTATTTAACTCTTCAATAAATGGAATTGAGAAAGCAGATTTAATATTGCTGGTAGGATGCAATCCGAGACATGAAGCAACGATTTTGAACGCAAGAATTAGAAAAGCTTTCAAAAATAATAAAACTAGAATTTTTTCTATTGGTGACCCTGGAGATCAAACTTATGATTACAAAATCATAGGTGATAACACCCAAACAATTAAAGATATTATTGAAGAAAAACACGAATTTAATAAAACTTTTAATAGTGCAAAGAAACCAATTATTATTATAGGTGAGTCGGCTTTAGAATTGAAATCTGGAGGTTATATTTTTGAAGAATTCAAAAGTTTTTTAATTAACAAAAAATTAATTAATGATAAATGGAATGCCCTAAATATATTAATACAGAATGCCTCAACCGTAGGCGCTTTAGATTTAAAAATCTATGGTGACAAACTAAACGACTTTAAATTTTTCGATGATATTAAAAACAAAAAATTTAAAATATTATATTTATTAAATTCTGATAATTTAAAATTCGAAAAGAATGATGAATTTATCATTTATCAAGGTAGCCATGGTGACCGTGGAGCTGAAATAGCTGATGTAATTTTACCCAGTGCAGCTTACACAGAGGAAAATGGATTATATCAAAATTTAGAGGGAAGAGTCCAAGAATGTAGAAAGGCTTCTTATCCAGCAGGCGACGCATTAGAAGGTTGGAAAGTTTTTAAAAAAATAGTTAAAACTTATAACAATCAAAATTTATTTGATAGTTTTGCTACTCTAAAAGAAGAAGTTTTAAAAAAGGTGAAAAATTTTGATGATATTAATAAATTACCAAAATATAAAGAGTTTTCAAAAAAAGTTGAAAATAGTTTTATTAATGAAGCACTTTTAATTAATCCAATTGATTATTATTTTTCTAATAGCATATCTAGAGCTTCTAAAGTAATGAGTGAATGTCGAAATATTAAATCAAAAAAACTCAAATCGGGGACGAATAATTAAAATGGACTATTTTTACACTTTGTTAAATGAAATCTATAAAATCTTATTTTTGATAGTTCCAATATTAGTTTCTGTCGCTATGATTGTATGGTTAGATAGAAGAGTTTGGGGCTTAGTTCAAAAGAGGAGAGGACCAAATGTTGTTGGACCTTTTGGATTATTTCAAACATTAGCCGATGCTTTAAAATATATTTTTAAAGAAATAATTATTCCTGCGAGCGCAAATAAAATTATTTTTATTCTTGCTCCGATAATAACAATGACTTTAGCTTTGGTTGCTTGGGCAGTCATACCTTTAAGCGAAACTTTAGTATTATCCAATATAAATGTTGGAATACTTTATCTTTTTGCAGTCTCTTCTCTAGGAGTTTATGGAATTATTATGGGAGGATGGGCATCTAATTCAAAATATCCGTTTCTTGGCGCGATAAGATCTGCAGCTCAAATGGTTTCTTATGAAGTTTCTATAGGAATAATTATTATTAATGTACTTTTGTGTGTTGGCTCTCTTAATCTAAACGATATAGTTTTAGCACAAAAAAATCTTTGGTATGTAATACCCCTTTTCCCCATGTTTGTCGTGTTCTTTATATCTGCTTTAGCTGAAACTAATAGACCACCGTTTGACCTACCAGAAGCCGAAGCAGAATTAGTTGCGGGATACCAAACAGAATATTCAGGAATGATGTATGCAATGTTTTGGTTGGGCGAGTATGCAAATATTCTATTGATGTGTGCGATGGGATCAATATTATTCTTAGGTGGTTGGTTACCTCCATTAGATATATACCCATTAAATATAGTCCCAGCTCCAATCTGGATGATATTTAAAATTTTATTTTTATTTTTCTTGTTTGCAATCATTAAAGCTATAGTCCCAAGATATCGTTATGATCAATTAATGAGATTAGGATGGAAAGTTTTTCTACCATTCTCACTGATTTACGTAGTCTTAACTGCTAGTTTTTTATTATATTTTGATAAGTTACCGAAAGGTTCATTTTAATGAATTTTAATAGATTTTTAAAAACCATACTTTTAACTGAATTTTTTTTGGCGATAGCAAAAGCTATAAAAGAAATTTTCAGACCAAAAAAAACTATTAATTATCCATTTGAAAAAGGTTCAATTAGCCCAAGATATAGAGGGGAACACGCGTTGAGAAGATACCCAAATGGTGAGGAAAGATGTATAGCCTGTAAGCTTTGCGAAGCAGTTTGTCCTGCTCAAGCTATTACTATTGAGTCAGAAGAAAGGAAAGACGGAAGTAGAAAAACAACAAGGTATGACATCGATATGTTAAAATGTATCTATTGTGGTCTATGTCAAGAGTCATGTCCTGTTGATGCAATAGTTCAGGGTCCAAATTTTGAGTTTGCTACCGAGACTAGGGAAGAACTTTATTATAACAAAGAAAAACTCTTAGATAACGGAGATAGATGGGAGACTGTTTTAGCTAAAAATTTAAAAACAGACAAAATCTATAAATAAATGTTAGCTCACGCAATTTTTTTTTATTTTTTTTCAATCTTAGCTATCTTTTCAGCTTTAATGGTAATTACTTCAAGAAGTACAGTAAATTCTGTTTTCTTTTTAATTTTAGATTTCATTTCGGTTGGCTGTTTATTTATAATGGTAGGAGCAGAGTTTTTAGGAATGATACTACTAATTGTTTATGTCGGAGCTGTAGCTGTCTTATTTCTTTTTGTAGTAATGATGTTAAACGTAGCTCAACAAAAACAGTCATGGTTTATAGGTCAAAAATCTACTCATATACCATCTGGTTTAATAGTTTCAGTATTAATTTTTTTAGAGCTTTTAGTTGTAATAGGAGGTTGGAAATATAAAGAGAATGTAATGACAAGTTCTAATCTAGTGATTGATACCAACATTACTAACACCCACTCTATTGGTAGCGTTATGTACACTGATTATATTTTATATTTTCAGTTATCAGGAATAATTCTTCTTCTTTCTATGGTTGGAGCAATAATATTAACTTATAGAAAAAGAGAAAATGTAAAAACACAAAGTTATTTGAAACAGATTTCAAGAGAAAAATCTTCAGCGGTAATGTTAAAAGAAGTTGACTTTAATAAAGGAGTAAATGTAGATGATTGAAATAGGCTTAGGACACTATTTAACTTTAGGCGCTATTATTTTTTTTCTTGGAGTAATTGGTATTTTTTTAAATAGAAAAAATGTGATTGTAATTTTAATGTCAGTTGAGCTGATATTATTATCTGTCAACATTAACTTAATTTCTTTTTCAATTTTTTCTGGTGATTTATTGGGGCAAATATTTACAATGCTTATTCTTACAGTGGCTGCGGCTGAAGCTGCCATCGGATTAGCAATAATAGTAATATTTTACAGAAACAAAGGCTCAATTAGAGTAGAAGATATTCACGAAATGAAAGGTTAAATGGAATACGCAGTAATATTTTTACCCTTGTTAGGATCAATCGTTACCTATTTTGGGAAAAAATTTGGAAATTTATTTTCTCAAATTTTTTCTTGTCTAATGGTTTTTATTGCTGCAGTTTTATCAGTCATAATTTTTTATAACGGAATGGTTCATGATACTTATGGAAATTATTTAGTTTTTGAATGGATAAATTCTGGAAATCTTAATGTTAATTGGTCAATAAAAATTGATCCATTAAGTTCAATTATGATATTAGTAGTGACTTTAGTATCTGCATTAGTTCATATTTATTCAATAGGATACATGAGTCATGATCCCCATAAACCAAGGTTCATGTCTTATTTGTCTTTATTTACTTTCTCAATGTTATGCTTAGTTGTATCAGACAATTTTCTACAATTATTTTTTGGTTGGGAAGGAGTTGGTTTATGCTCTTATCTTTTAATTGGTTTTTGGTTCAAAAGAGAAACTGCTAACAATGCTGCAATAAAAGCTTTTATCGTAAATAGGGTAGGTGATTTTGGTTTAGCGATTGGTATTTTTATTATTTTTTTAATATTTGGAACTTTAAATTTTGATGAAATTTTCTTAACAGTTCCAGAGTTTGCTAAAACAAACTTGAGTATTTTCGGAGGTGAATTTAATGCAATTACGTTAATATGTGTTTTTTTGTTTATAGGTGCAATGGGAAAGTCTGCCCAGTTTTTTTTACATACATGGTTACCAGACGCTATGGAAGGACCCACGCCAGTTTCAGCTTTAATTCATGCAGCAACAATGGTTACGGCAGGGGTATTTTTAGTTGTAAGATGTTCACCGATTTTTGAGTATTCACAATTTGCAATGAATCTTGTTGCAGTGGTTGGTATGATTACAGCTTTATTTGCTGCATCTGTAGCTTTGGTTCAAAATGATATTAAAAAAATTATTGCGTTCTCTACATGTAGTCAGCTGGGGTATATGTTTTTTGCTGCAGGCGTTGGTGCTTACCACATAGCTATGTTTCATTTATTCACACATGCATTTTTTAAAGCGCTTCTATTTTTAGGAGCTGGATCTGTTATTCACTCTTTCCAAGAAGAGCAAGATATTACCAAAATGGGTGGAGTTTGGAAAAGAATTCCATTTACAACTGTACTTATGTTAATTGGGACATTGGCACTCACAGGATTTCCTTTTTTGTCTGGTTTTTATTCAAAAGATGCAATTATTGAATTTGCTTATTTAAAAGACACACCGGTTGGATATTATGCAAGTGTTGTAGGAGTCGTTACAGCTTTTTTAACAGCTGTATATTCATGGAGATTATTTTTTAAAGTCTTTTTTGGAAAGTACAATAATAAATCAATTCCAATAGAAAAAACTCATGAGTCACCTTTAATAATGATAGCTCCACTAATTGTTCTAGCCATTGGCTCTATCTTGGCTGGATATTTCTTTAAAGACTTATTTATAGATAACAATTCAACTTTCTGGGGAGATTCAATTTTATTTTTAAATTTTGTGAGATTAGAAAATATTCCGTTATGGTTAATTTTAATGACTCCGATATTAATAATAATAGCCATCCCTTTGTCTTATCATCTTTACATTAAAGACAAAACGATTTTAGACGGCATTAAAAATTCTAATTTACCGTTATATAATTTTTTACTTAACAAGTGGTACATAGATGAAATTTATGATTTCATCTTTATTAACCCTTTAAAAAAAATTGGTATATTTTTTTGGAAAAAAGGAGATCAAGAAACCATTGATAGATTCGGCCCAGATGGGATCTCTAAAGTTATAAAATATATTTCTAATAAAGCCGTACAGTTTCAAAGTGGCTATATTTATGATTATGCTTTTGTAATGTTAATTGGTCTATCAGCATTAATAACCTATTTAATATTAAACTAAATGAACTTTCCTATTTTATCTACTATTATTTTTCTCCCTTTTCTTGGAGCCACTTTTATATTTTTATTCAGTAAAAAAAGTGAAAATAATAGTGCAATTTATATTTCTTTATTTACATCTTTAGCAAATTTATTCTTAACTTTTTTCTTGTGGTACTCTTTTGATAAAAGTTTGATTGGTTTTCAGTTTGTTGAGGAAAAAAACTGGATAAGTGGAATAATTAAATTTAAGCTAGGCATTGATGGGATTTCAATATTATTTATAATTTTAACAGCCTTTATTGCTCCAATTTGTATAATCTCTTGTGTAAACAGCATTAAAAAGAGACTAAATGAGTTTTTGATTGCAATACTAATTTTAGAAACTTTTATATTAGGTGTCTTTTGCTCTTTAGATTTAATAATTTTTTATCTTTTTTTTGAAGCTGGTTTAATACCTATGTTTTTAATTATTGGTATATGGGGAGGTCCTAGAAAGATTTATTCAGCATATAAATTCTTCTTATTTACTTTACTAGGCTCAGTGTTAATGCTAGCAGCTATCATTTTTATTTATTGGTCGATGGGAACAACAGATTATACAGAAATTTATAAATTAAAAATCCCAAATGAGTATCAATATTTATTGTGGTTAGCTTTTTTCAGCTCTTTTGCAGTCAAAACTCCCATGTGGCCTGTCCATACCTGGTTGCCTGATGCTCATGTGGAAGCACCGACTGCTGGTTCTGTAATTCTTGCGGCTATACTTTTAAAAATGGCTGGTTATGGTTTTTTAAGATTTTCGTTAGGCATGTTTCCCATAGCTTCAGAATTTTTTACACCTTTGATTTTTGTTTTGAGTATTATAGCGATTATCTACACTTCATTAGTTGCATTGATGCAAGATGATATGAAAAAGTTAATAGCTTATTCATCAGTTGCACATATGGGTTTTGTAACACTGGGTATTTTTACTTTTAACAAACAGGGAATAGAGGGAAGTATTTTTCAAATGATTAGTCATGGGATAATTTCAGCAGCATTGTTTTTATGCGTAGGTGTTTTGTACGACAGAACTAGCTCAAGAATGATTAAAACTTTTGGTGGAGTAGTAAATTATCTACCGAATTTTTCTCTAATATTTATAATATTTGTATTAGGCGCATTAGGTTTACCAGGAACAACAGGTTTTGTGGGTGAGTTTTTAGTTCTACTTGGGGCTTTTAAAATTAATTACTTAGTCGCAATACTTGCTAGCACTGGTGTTGTTCTTTGTGCTGCATATATGCTTTGGATGGCGAAAAGAGTAGTTTTTGGAGAAACTAATAATACTATGATTTCAAAATTAAAAGACGTCAATTATTTAGAAGCTTCAATTTTAGTTGTTTTATGTATAGTGAGTTTGGTTTTTGGTTTTTATCCAGAACCGTTGTTAAATACGATGGATATTTCTGTAAACGGAATAATTGAAAATCACCAAAATGAATTATCAGTTAATTTAATGAATAAAAAATAATGGAAAATATATATTTAATATTACCCGAAATTACTTTGTTCTTAGGAATTTGCTTAGCTTTAATGGTTGGAGTTTTTTTTAAAAATAGTTTCTCAATAGTAATGAAATTATCAACTCTAATCTTACTATTTGTAATTTATATAATTTTAACAGATTGGGGAGGAGATCAAAAAATATTTTTAGAGTCATTTAAAAATGACAAATTTTCAGATTATTTCAAAATATTAATTTTAATATCAAGTATATTTATTTTCTTTTCATCTAATCAATTTATAAAAGATAAAAAACTTAGTAAATTTGAATATCCGATTATTATAATGTTTTCGATTTTGGGTATGTTTTTTATGTTAAGCTCAAATGATTTAATTTTATTTTATCTTGGTCTAGAACTTCAATCACTTGCTTTATACGTTCTAGCGGCTATTGACAGAGACAACATAATCTCATCAGAAGCAGGTATTAAATATTTTGTTTTGAGCGCTTTATCTTCTGGACTCCTTTTGTACGGTTGTTCTTTGCTTTACGGATTCACCGGATCAACTAATTTTGATACGATAGGTGTCAGCTTGACAACACAAAATACTGGAGCAATTTTTGCGATGGTTTTTATATTGGTAGGTTTAGCCTTTAAGGTTTCAGCTGTTCCATTTCATATGTGGACACCAGATGTTTATCAGGGCGCACCCACATCTATTACAAATTTTTTTGCTATAGTTCCTAAAGCTGTCGGTTTAGCTGTTATTATAAGATTTATGGATCTACCTTTTAAAAATATTTTAGAAGAATGGCAAATTATTATTATTTTTATATCCATAGCTTCAATGATATTAGGGAGTGTAGCCGCTATAGGTCAAAAAAATATTAAAAGGCTTCTGGCCTACAGCTCAATAAGTCATATGGGTTATGCCTTAGCTGGCGTAGCTACAGGAACAGAGTCAGGATACACTTCAACCGTTATTTACATATCAATTTATATTATTATGAATATGGGAGCATTTGCTTGTTTATATTTATTGAAAGTAAATGAAAAATATACTGAAAACATAGAGGATCTTTCGGGATTATCTAAAGACAAACCGATGTTAGCCTTTGCGTTTTTAATATTATTTTTTTCATTAGCTGGAATACCTCCATTAGGAGGATTCTTTGCAAAGTTCTTTGTTTTTATGGCCGTAATAGAGGGAGAATTATATGCTTTAGCTATTATAGGATTGTTAACGACTGTAGTTTCAGCATTTTATTATTTAAAAGTAATAAAAATAATTTATTTTGACGATGTTAAAGTGAAATTTGATGATGTAAGAAATTTTAGTATAAAAGCAACAATACTTTTGAGCTGTTTAATATTGAGCTTATATTTTATATCACCATCAATAATTGGTTCTTTATTAAATGGAATATTTATTTAATGAAAATACAAATGGTAAAATATGACAGTGTCGATAGCACAAATAACGTGGCAATAAGACGAATTAAAAATGGAAAAATTAAACCAACTTTAATAATTGCCAATTCACAGAAAAAAGGTAGAGGACAGTATGGAAGAAAATGGTCTTCATATAAAGGTAATATTTTTATGACTTTTTATTTTAATTTAAAAAAAAATATAACTCAAAAAAATCTATCAAAAAAAATTTATACGATAATAAAAAAAAGTTTAGAAAAATTTGTAAATGAAGAAATAAGAGTAAAACTACCCAACGATTTATTGATTAGAGGTTCAAAAGTTTGTGGTATCTTACAAGAATCAATTATTCACAACAACGATAGATATTTTATAGTAGGTATTGGTATAAACCTTGTTAAAAGCCCTAAAATCACAAATAAACAGGTTTCTTTTCTGCAGAAATATAATAACAATAAAATTAATAAAAATGATATTTGTAAAAAAATTAGAATTAATTTTGAAAAATTTATTTGAATTATAATATGTTTATAATTGGCGACATTGGAAATACAGAGACTAAAATTTGCTTATTTGATAATAAAAAAAAACTTTTAAAAAAGAAAATACTTAGTACTTCTAATCTCAAAAATATAAATCTCAAAAATAAATTTGAATTTTTAAATTCTTATAGAAAAAAAATTAAAAATATATTATTTAGCAGTGTAGTTCCTGAGGTTTTTAAAAATATCAAAAGGTCTTTAAAAAAAAAGTTCAAAATAGAAGTAAAAGAATTAAAACAATATAATTTAAAAAAAATATTAAAAATTGATGTCAATAAAAAACAAGTTGGATCTGATAGATTGGCAAACGCTATAAGTGTTATTAATAACAAAGATAATTTTATTATCTTAGATTTTGGAACCGCCACAACTTTTGATGTTGTTCTAAAAAATAGGTATAAAGGTGGTATTATTGCACCTGGGGTAAATCTCTCTTTAGAAACTCTTATAGAAAAAGCTAGATTAATTCCTAATATTAAATTAACCAAGATAGATGACATAATCGGTAAAAATACTCAAAACGCAGTTAAATCTGGATTTTATTGGGGTTATCAAGGACTTATAGAAAATATTATAAATTTAATTGAAAAGAATAATAAAAAAAATTTTAAGATTATATTTACTGGTGGACTTTCACATTTGTACAAAAATACAATTAAAAAAAAAATTCAAATAGATAAAGATTTAACAATTAAAGGATTGTTGAAATTAACAAATTTTATATGAAAGAAAATTTATTGTTTTGTCCCTTAGGGGGATCAGGTGAAATAGGCATGAATATGAATCTTTATGCATACGGAACTGAAGAAAATCAAAAATGGATCATTGTTGATATGGGAGTCACTTTTGCCGATGACTCTGTTCCAGGAGTTGATCTTATCTACCCAGATGCTGGTTTTATAATTGATAAAAAAGATGATTTACTTGGAATAGTATTAACACACGCTCATGAGGACCACATAGGCTCAATTTCACACATATGGCCTAAATTAAAATGTAAAATCTACGCCACTCCTTTTACCTCAGTTCTAATTCAAGAAAAATTTAAAGAAAAAAAAATTGATATTACCAACTATTTAAAAATTGTTGAACTTAATAGTCAAATCACGCTTGGCCCTTTTGAAATAGATTTTGTAACTTTAACCCATTCTATTTTAGAGCCAAACGGATTAAGCATAACAACACCCGAGGGAGTTATTTTGCATACTGGAGACTGGAAGGTTGATCCTAATCCTCTTATTGGAAATAAGGTGGATGAAAAAAAATTAAAATCTATCGGTGAGAAGGGGGTTATAGCAATGATTTGTGACTCAACAAATGTTTTTAGTCCTGGCAGGGCTGGTTCAGAAAATGATGTAAGAGAAAGCTTACTCAAAATTATTGCAAGCCAAAAAAAAAGAGTTTTGGTAACTTCATTTGCTTCAAATGTTGCTAGAATGGAAAGTATTTTTTACATAGCTAAACAAACCAATAGAAATATCTCATTAGTTGGAAGGTCGATGAATAGAATCTATAAGGCAGCTAAACAATGCGGATATCTTAAAGATGTAATTGATCCAGTCGATCCTAGAGAGGCCAATAAAATATCTAAAGATCGCATCATACTATTATGTACTGGAAGCCAAGGCGAACCAATGGGCGCTCTAAATAGAATTGCAAATGATATTCATCCAGATGTTAATATTGAAAGCGGAGACACAGTAATTTTTTCATCCAAAATTATTCCAGGTAATGAAAAAAAACTTTATGCATTACAAAATTCAATAGTTAAAAGAGATATTGAGGTGATCACAGAAGAAAATGCTTTTGTTCACGTTTCAGGACATGCAAATCGAGAGGATTTAAAGGACATGTACCAATGGGTAAAGCCAAAATGTGTTGTACCTGTTCATGGCGAACACAGACACATGAAAGAACATATTAGTTTTGCTAAAGAGATGCAAATACCTTTTACACTTAAAGTTGAAAATGGAAATATTATAAAAATCTCTAAAAATCAGAAACCAGAAATTATAGACCAGGCTCCCACAGGTAAAATTTATTTAGATGGAAGTGTAGCTGTAAGTTTAGATTCACCATCCATAAAGGAAAGAAAAAATATTTCAATTAACGGCCTTTTAGAGATAACATTAATTATTACCAACAATGGTAAGATAAAAAAACCTATAATATCTTTTCGCGGTATTCCTGAAGAAGAGTTAGGTGAAACTTTTAAATTTGATTTAGAGGATGAGATTACAAAAACATGTAAAAGTTTTGCTGTAAACAATTTTAAACAAGAAAAAAACTTAATAGATACAATAAAACAAAATTGCAGAAAAATAGTGAGAGAAAAAACTGGCAAAAAACCTTTCACCAACATAAATATAGCTAGAATTTGATGAGTATAACTGGTTCAATAGTAGTATATGTAATTATTTGGTGGATTGTTTTTTTTTCAGCCCTTCCAATAGGCATTAAACATAATGACAGGCAATTTGATAATAATTTAGAAGGCACAGATCCAGGAGCACCTAAAAATCCAAATATTTTAAAAAAATTTTTATACACAACCCTCATTACTACAGTCATTTTTATTGCAATATACTATATAGTCGAGAGCAATCGTTTTAATTTAAGAGAATTTATAAAATAATGTTTTTATCTAATTTATTTTTACCTATTACAAAAAATCTTCCATCTGATGCTAAGATTAAATCTCATCAACTAATGTTAAGAGCCGGTATGATAAAACAATCTTCGGCTGGTATTTATTCTTGGCTTCCTTTAGGTCTTAAAGTAATGAAAAAAATTGAGCAAATTGTAAGAGAAGAACAAAACAAAATAGGAGCTCAGGAACTTTTAATGCCAACTATTCAATCGGCTGAAATTTGGAAAGAAAGTGGAAGATATAACGATTATGGTGAGGAGATGCTTAGAATTAAAGATAGACAAGGAAGAGAAATGTTATACGGACCTACAAATGAAGAACTGATTACTGATATTTTTAGGACTTCAATCAAATCTTATAAATCTTTACCTCAAATGCTTTATCACATTCAATGGAAGTTTAGAGATGAAATTAGACCAAGATTTGGAGTTATGAGATGTAGAGAATTTTTTATGAAAGACGCTTATTCTTTTGATTTAGACGATAAAAGCGCAAAAACATCTTACAATAAAATGTTTTTTTCTTATTTAAAAACATTTAAAAGATTAGGATTGGAAGCTATTCCAATGGCTGCTGACACTGGCCCAATTGGCGGTGATCTCTCTCATGAATTTATTATTTTAGCTGAAACCGGAGAAAGTAAAATTTATACAGATAAGACTATTTTTGAAATTGATTTAAAAAATTATAATTTTGACGACAGTTCATTAGAAAAAATGTTGAAAGACTACTCGTCTGTATATGCTGTAACTGATGATAAATTTAAAAAATCTGAGTTTGATAAAAAAGTATCTAAACAAAATCAACTTGTAACGAAAGGGATTGAAGTGGGACATATTTTTTATTTTGGTGACAAATATTCGAAGCCACTAAATTGTTTTATTGACAACCAAGATGGTAAAAAAAGTGCAGTGAAAATGGGATCCTATGGAATAGGAGTTTCAAGATTAGTAGGTGCTGTTATTGAAGCCAAATACAATAATGAAGTAATGAAGTGGCCTAAATCTATTTCACCTTTTGACGTAGTAATTATTCCAAGTTTAAGTAAAAACAATAAAGAAAACCTTTCAAAATCAATTAAAATCTACGATGAATTAAAAAAACAAAATATTGACGTATTGTTAGATGATGTTGATGAGAATATGTCACAAAAATTTAAAAAACACGATTTAATTGGAATACCATATCAAATTATTGTTGGGACAAAATCAACTGAGAATAAATTCGAATTTAAAGAGGTCAATTCTGAAAGCTCAATTGTCGATTTGAAAGAAATTAAATCTAAACTTAAAAGATAAATTGTTTACTCAGACTGAAAGACTAATAGCAGTTAGAAACTTGAGACCTAAAAGGAAACAAGGTTTTTTGAAAGTTATATCATTGTTTTCATTTTTAGGAATAATGCTAGGAGTTTCTATTCTGATAATAGTAATGTCTGTAATGAATGGATTTCGATCTGATTTAACAGAAAAGATTATAGGTTTAAATCCTCATTTAATCCTACAACTAAATAACGAAAAGAATATTAAAAATTTAAAAAAAAGTTTGTCAGAGGAATTCCAAGAAATAAAATTAACAGAGACTATCAGTGGGGAAGGAATAATTCTTTCTAAAAATAAAGCTAAAGGCGTTTTAATTAAAGGCATAAATGAAAGTGCTAAAAAACAATCCTTTTTAAACAAAGAAATTACAAGAGGAAATTTAAAAGACTTTATTCCAGGCACTGTAATGATTGGAGGAGAATTAGCATATAATTTAAATCTAGAGATTGGAGATAGAATAAATATTTTATCTACATCTTTTATTGATACACCTTTTGGAAGCATACCAAAGCAAGATAGTTTTCAAATAGCAGGTTTTTTTAATAGTGGTTTTTATGAATTTGATCAAAACTTAATTTACCTTGAATTAAACGATACTAAAGCTATTTTTGGTAGAGAAGATGGAGACTTGGACTTAGAAATATTCTTAATAGATCCATTTTTAGCAGAGAAATATAAAGAAAAAATAAACAATCTTTACCCAAATATTTTTATTTCTACTTGGTCTGATACAAACAAATCTTTTTTTAACGCACTTAAGGTTGAAAGGAATGTAATGTTTATAATACTTACTTTAATAATTGTAGTTGCAGCATTCAATATTATATCTGGCTTAACTATTTTAATAAAAAATAAGACCAGGGAAATTGCAATTATTAAAACTTTAGGATTATCTGAAAATTCAATAATAAAATCATTTTTTTTAACCGGTTTTACCATAGGTTTTTTGGCTACAGTAACAGGTGTATTCTTTGGTGTAATATTTTCAATTTATATTGATGAGATAAGAAATATATTATCAATGTTATTTGGAATAAATATTTTTCCCTCTGATGTTTATTACTTGGAAAAAATGCCAAGTGAAATTAATGTTGGATCAGTTACTGTTGTATTTTTTTTATCATTAATAATTACTTCAATAGCTTCATATTTTCCTGCAAAAAACATTTCTAAAATGAAAACAACGGACGCTCTGAAATATGAGTAAAATAATATTAAATATAAAAAATTTAACTAAAATCTTTATCCATCAAAATAAAAGAATAGAAGTTCTTAAAAATTTAAACTTTTCTTTAAAAAAGGGAGAACTCATCGCTTTAACTGGACCATCTGGATCTGGGAAATCAACTTTATTACACTTGATCTCTTTAATGGAAAAACCCTCTTCTGGAAAAATATTTTTCACAGACAAAAACCTTAATATACTTAATGATGAACAGATAAATATAATTAGAAAATATAAAATTTCTTTAATATTTCAAAATAATAATCTAATTTCAGATTTAAGTGTAATAGAAAACGTAATGCTTCCGCTTTTAATAAGAAACGAAAGTAGAAAAAAAAGTTACGAGAAATCAAAAAAAATTCTTTCTTTAGTAAATCTTTCTAAAAGATGCGATTTTTTTCCTGGTGATCTTTCAGGCGGCGAACAACAAAGAGTTGCAATTGCTAGATCTTTAGTAGCTGAAACAGACTTAATTTTGGCAGATGAACCTACTGGAAATTTAGATTTTAAAACATCAAAAGAAATATTTAATTATTTCTTGAAATTGAAAAAAATGAATAAAACTATTTTATTTGCAACTCATAATAGAGAACTTGCTAACAAAGCTGATTATAAGTTGAGTATTTCCGATGGTAATATAAAAAGAGTTAATGGAAAAAAATGAACCTCAATTTACTAATTTAAAAATTCACTCCCAATATTCTATATGCGAAGGCGCAGTTAAAATAGACGAATTAGCAAAATATTGTAAAGAAAACAAGATTAAAGCGATAGGATTATGTGATAGCTTAAATTTATGTGGAGCATTGGAGTTTGCTGAAAAAATAAGCAAGGTAGGAACTCAGCCAATTATTGGCACACAAATAAACTTCAAAGTTGATAATATAATTGGAAAACTACCATTATTCGCTACTACTAAAAATGGATATAAAAATTTAACCAAATTATCATCTATAAGTTATCTAGAAAGTGAAGCTATTTCCGATCCATATTGCAAAATAGAAGATTTATTAAAAAACAAAGAGGGAGTAGTTGTACTTTCAGGAACTATTTATGATTTATTTGGAAAACTTTTTAAATCAAATAAATTAGATCAAATAAAAGATTTATCAAAAAAACTTAATATTAATTTTCCTAATAATTTTTATTTAGAGATACAAAGGCATTTAGAAATTGATGAAAAAAGCTATGAAGACTATTTATTGACAATTTCCTCAGAATTAGCTTTACCTGTAATTTCTTCACAAGAAATCTTTTATTTAAAAGAAGAGATGGCAGAAGCCCATGATGCTTTAATTTGCGTTGGTGAAAAGTCATTCGTTGACGATAAAAATAGAAAAAAGTTTAAAAATAATCATTTTTTAAGAACCTCAGCTGAAATGAGAGACTTGTTCAAAGATATACCAGAGGCTTTAGAGAATAATTATAATTTTCCAAAAAAATTTAGTTTCAAACCTAAAAAGACCAAACCAATTTTACCAACTCTGACTCTAGAAAAAAATAAAACCGTAGAAGATGAATTGTTATCTAAAGCTCAATCTGGTTTAGATAATAGATTAAATAATTTTATTTTATTAAAAAATAAAAAAGATGACCCTGAAAAAATTAAAAAATTATATAACGATAGACTTCATCATGAAATTAATATTATAAACTCAATGAATTACCCTAGCTATTTTTTAATTGTTTCTGATTATATAAGATGGGCCAAAAAAAATTTTATTCCTGTTGGACCAGGCAGAGGCTCAGGTGCTGGATCGTTAGTAGCTTATTGCTTGGATATAACTGATTTAGACCCAATAGAATTTAATTTAATTTTTGAAAGATTTCTTAACCCAGATCGAGTATCAATGCCAGATTTCGATATAGATTTTTGTGAGGAAAAGAGAGACAAAGTATTTGAATATTTGAAAAGTAAATATGGAAATGGTGTTGCTCACATAATTACTTTTGGTAAATTTAAAGCTAGGATGGTTTTAAGAGATATAGGCCGAGTGTTAGGTTTGCCTTACGGGCACGTAGATAAGATTTGCAAAATGATTCCGTTTGACCCGTCGCGACCATTAACTTTACAAGAGTCAATAAATAGAGAACCTAGATTTCAAGATGAAATTAAACAAAATTTTAAAGTGAAAAAATTAATTGATTTATCTTTAAAGCTTGAGGGTTTAAATAGAAACATGGCTACACATGCAGCAGGTGTTGTTATTGCTGGAAAAGAACTTTCAGATCAAATACCACTATATATAGACAGAACTTCTAAATTTCCGTTACCTTCAACTCAATATGATATGTACTCCTCAGAGAATGCCGGTCTAGTTAAGTTTGACTTATTAGGATTAAAAACTCTCACTGTAATAGATAAAACTGTAAAGATGATAAATAAAAAAAATATAAATTTAGAAATATCAAAAATTGATTTAAAAGATAGAAAAGTATTTGATCTTTTGTCTACAGGTGAAACAACCGGCTTATTTCAACTTGAAAGCACAGGTATGAGAGAAGCCATTAAACAAATGAAGCCCAACAAATTTGACGATATCATAGCATTAGTTGCTTTATACAGACCTGGGCCCATGAGCAATATACAAATATATAATGACTGTAAAAATGGTTTAAAAAACCCAGAATACATACATCCAAGTTTAAAAAACATTTTAGAACCAACATATGGAATTATAATTTATCAAGAACAAGTTATGCAAATAGCTCAGACATTAGCAGGATTTTCAGCCGGAGAAGCTGATATTTTAAGAAGAGCAATGGGAAAGAAAAAGAGAGCAGAATTAGAAAAGCAAAAAGAAAGATTTGTCAATGGAGCAATAAAAAATGGGATAAAAAAAGATCTTGCAAATTATATATTTACAAAAATTGAACCGTTTGCTGAATATGGATTTAATAAAAGCCATGCTGCTGCTTATGCGTTAATAGCTTACCAAACAGCATACTTGAAAACTTATTTTAAAGAAGAGTTTATTGCCTCTACAATGTCAACAGAAACAAATAATACAAATAAATTAAGAGAGTTTGTTGACGAATTAAAAAGATTAAAAGTAAATGTTGTTAGACCAGATATTAATGAATGTTTTGCTGACTTTAGAACGTCAAAAAATAGAATTTTATATGGATTAAATGCTATAAAAAATGTTGGCAGTGAAGCAATTTCGAATTTAATTAATGAAAGAGAAGATAATGGAAAATTTTCATCTTTAATGGATTTTATAAAAAGAGTTGATCCTAAAGATATAAATAAATTACAATTGGAAGGACTAGTCAAGTCAGGTGCTTTTGACAGCATAGAAAAAAATAGAAAAGGAATATTCGATACAATTCCAAGACTAATTCAAATGAATAAACTCTTCTTTGAAGATAAAATTAGTAAACAAAGTAATTTATTTGATAATGCTGATCATTCAAGTAATGAAAAATTCAAATTAAATACAGATGAAAAATGGACAACTAAAGAACTTTTGAGTGAAGAATTCAAATCATTAGGTTTTTACATTTCGGACCATCCTTTAAATAATTTTAAAAGTATATTTTCACAATTAAATATTAAACCTTATAAAGACTTTATAATTGATAAAAAAAATGAGGGATTAATAGCTGGAACTTTAATGACTATCCAAGAAAAAAAGAGCTCGAAAGGAATCCCGTTTGCAATAGCTAAATTCAGTGATAATTTTGGAGAGTATGAACTTTTTATTTTTTCTGAAATTTTAATTAAAAACAGAGAAACGTTAAAAGAGGGCGAGTCCTTTGTTATTACATTATATAAAGATGTCAGTGGAGACCAAAAAAGGGTTAACATCAGAAAGATTACCTTATTGGATAAATTAATCAACGAAAGTTACAAAAAAGTTTCTATCGAAATTGATGAAAAACTTGATTTAGAAGAATTGAAAAATCTTTTAAAAGAAAAAGGAGAAACCGAAGTACAATTGATTGTAAGACAAAATGATACAAAATTTACTATTAAACTTGAAAACCCAAGAAAATTTGATTTAAAACTATTTAATGAGGTTAAAAATAGAGAATACGTAAAAAAAATAACCTTTTAATTGCTTGCATTTTAGATGAATAGAATATATTAAAACGTAATTTCGCACACAACTTTAAGGGTATATGCCCCCCGGTCCTAATTGGAGCAGTTGTGGTGGATAAACCGGAAAAAAAATGAAAGTACCAGAAGTAAATATAAAACAATTATTAGAAGCAGGTGTTCATTTAGGCCACAAAACTCTTAGATGGAATCCAAAAATGAAGAGTTTTATTTTTGGAGAAAAAAATTCAATTCACATAATAGATTTAACACAAACAGTAAACTTTATAAAAACTGCATTATCAGAAGTTCATAAGTGTATATCTTCTGGAGGAAAAATTTTAATTGTATCAACAAAGAAACAGGCATCTGAGCAAGTTAGTACGCTTGCAAAAGAAACTTCACAGTATTTTGTAAACTATAGATGGCTGGGAGGGATGTTGACTAATTGGAACACTATTCAAAATTCAATAAAAAGATTAAAACATCTTGATGATCAACTTTCAAAAGACAACATGGGTTTTACAAAAAAAGAAATAATTAAGTTTGGAAAAGAAAGAGATAAATTACAAAGATCATTAGGCGGTATCGCAGAAATGAAAAAACTTCCAGACCTAATATTTATAATTGACACAAATATTGAGTCATTAGCTGTAAATGAGGCAAAAAAATTAGGTATACCTATTATCGCAGTACTAGATACTAATTCCGATCCAACAGGAATTGACTTTCCAATTCCAGGAAATGATGATGCTAGGAGATCAATAAATTTATATTGCGATCTGTTGTCAGGCACGATTAAAGATGCAGAGAAGTTTATAGAAAAAAATATTGAAGAAAAAATAACATCTAAAACAGAACAAAAAAAGATAAAGACAAAAACTATAAAGTCTGAGAAAAAAATTTCACAAAAAAAATAATTTATAAAGATAAATTTTATGCCAAACAAAGATTTATTAAATAACGTTAAAAAATTAAGAGAACTTACCGGTGTCGGATTTAAAGACTGTAAAATTGCCATTGAAGAAAACAATGGAGATATAGAAAAATCTGTTGAATTTTTAAGAAAAAAGGGAATTGCAAAGGCTTCCAAAAAAATGGGAAGAAATGCTTCTGAAGGTCTTGTTTTAGTCGAGGACCAAGCCGATGAAGTTTCAGTTGTTGAAATAAACAGCGAAACAGATTTCGTAGCAAAAAATAAAGATTTTATAAATTTTTGTAAGGAAATTTCAAAAATAAATTTTAAAGTGTCCGGAAACATAGATAAAATTCAATCATTTAAAATGGATAATGGTAAATCTGTGAATGACAATTTGATTTCGCTTATAGCGAAAATAGGAGAAAAAATTACAATAAGAAGATCAAAGTTTTTTGATAAAAATGATGGAAATAATTTTTTTTACATTCATTCTGCTGTAGAAAAAAATATAGGAAAAATAGTTTCATTAGTTAAAATGTTGAATTGTGAAGACAAAGAATTAGGACAAAAAATTGCAATGCATATAGCTGCTTCAAGTCCATTAGCTATCGATAAAGATGGAATTAAAAAAGAAATTTTAGATAAAGAATTAGAAATTATAAAAGCAGAAATAATAAATTCTGGAAAACCTAAGGAAATGGCAGAAAAAATTTCTAAAGGTAAAATTTCCAAATTTATAAATGACAATACTCTTTTAAACCAAATTTGGATAATGGATCCTAAAAAAAAAGTATGTGATATACTGAAAGAAGCTAAAGGAGAAAAAGAAATAAAAATATTAAGTTTTCTTAGGTATAAGGTGGGCGAAGGTATTTAAAGATGAGCTCAGGATTTAACGAGAATAATTATTCATCAAAAATGGATAAAAGTATCCAGTCTCTTAAAAAAGATATCTCCACCCTTAGAACTGGTAGAGCGAATTCAAATATGCTTGATATGATTAAAGTTGATGTTTATGGGCAAAATATGCCCATTGATCAATTAGCGACAGTGAGTGTTCCCGAAGCCAGACTTATATCTATTCAAGTTTGGGATAAAGCTAATATTACTTTAATAGACTCAGCTATTCAAAAGTCTGAGTTAGGAATAAATCCGCAAATTGATGGTCAAATTATTAGATTAAGAATTCCAGATTTAACAGAAGAAAGA
>MDTG01439848.1_pt1 | contig 28426 bp, 19 predicted proteins | sample 811421 | NCBI WGS metagenome assembly MDTG01 (sample SAMN05326645, study PRJNA326480) | marine metagenome | isolation source: seawater | place: Pacific Ocean: South East | collected 2011
CTGGCAAAATCAGTTCGGCGCAACCGTGCAGCACTCCGGCAATTTTTACCGGCTGCATCTGCAATTGCTGAGGGCGATTTTCAATGCTCGAGAGATCCAGTACGTCATCCACCAAAGCGGCAAGATGACGGCTCGCATTGATGATTTCCCGCGCATAATCAGCCTCTTGCTGCGCGTTTTCACGTTCTTGTGCATCGACCTCGATCAGTTGCGCAAAACCCTGAATCGCATTCAACGGCGTGCGCAGTTCGTGGCTCATGCTCGACAAAAAACGGCTCTTCGACTGGCTGGCATCCTGCGCCTGCAAACTGGAGAGGCGCAGAGCTTCCTGGGTTTCCTTGAGCCCGCTGATATCAACGTGCGTGCCCGCCACGCGTAATGGTTTGCCTGCCTCATCACGCTCAAGTACGCGGCCTCGGCTGAGCAACCAGACGTAATGCATATTGGCATCGGCAAAGCGATACTCAGCCTCGTAGTGATCCTCGCCGCTGGCGGCAAACTGCTCGCGTAAATGGCGCACCCGCTCCAAATCATTCGGGTGAACGCGCTCATTGAATTCAGCCATCGTCATGCGCTTATCTGCCAGACTGAAGCGCTTGCAGAAACGCTCACTCACCGAAATCATCAGCAAGTCGGCCTCAATCAGCCACATACTTTCAGTGGTACTTTCAACCACCACCCGCAGCAGCTTTTCCGCATCGAGGCGCTGTATCTCACTCGCCTGTAATTGTTCACCCGCTTGAGTGACTGCAGCCTCGATTGCAGCCAATTCTTCAATTCTGCTGCTGTCACCCACGGTCTGATACTGGCCCTGACCAAGCTGGCGCATGCGCACCACAATGCCGCCTACACCTTGAATCAACTCCTGCCCCAAATGCCTGGAGCGCAGCCACATCCACAGAATAAACAGCAGATAAAACAGCACCAGCCCACCGATCAACCAATAGCCAATCTTGTCGTACTTCGCCGCCAGCATATTGGTTTCGCTGAGTATTTTTTCTTCATCAACCACCAATAACAGCCGCCAGCCGGTCTGCTCAATCTCACTCCAGACCACTAACTGCTTGCGACCGCCCAACTCCAGCTCCATGACCTTGGGCCGATCCGCAGCTATGGCGGCAATCAACGGCTGCATATCCGCACGCGATGCCAGATTAAAATCTTCGGGCTTAAGCACCTCACGACGAATCGCTTCGACATAGGAATAGTCGGTTAGTTCGCGCAGACCAAAGTCACGCTCACCCGGCGGCGGCAACGCCATGATGTTGTTATCTTTATTGAGCAGCACCGCGTACCCCTGCCAAGGCACCTGCAGATTATTGATCTGGTCGAGCACCATATTGATGGTCACATCAAGGCCAACAACACCCTCCAGAAAAACCCCCTGATAAACCGGAGCAACCGCCGACATAATCCAGCCCAACCCGGCAGGGTCAACATACACATCGGTCCACACCACGCGGCGTGAAGGGTTGTGCGTGGCGTCGGCACGGTAATAGAAGTTGTACCTCGGGATGAACATGTCTGCCGGGTAGCGCTGCAATACATCGAAGTAGGGATAGATGCGGTTGTAGCTGTCCCAAGTGTTGAAATACAACGCCGCGACACTCGAGTCGTTCTCATGCATGGAGCGCATCAACGGGTCCAGTTGAGACAGGCGCAGCGCCTTGGCATGGTCTTGTTTGGCAACTGGCGTTGCACTGGAATAGAAGGACGCCGCACGGCCATCGTCACTGCGGCTGTAGAACACACCGTCGTCTGATAACGCATGACGACCCTGCTCAACGGCATCCGGCGTGAACGCCTTGTTGGCAAGCGCACGCGCCGTTGCATCAGCGAGTATCTTGGCCTGCTGACTCACCGCTTGCAGGTGAATATCAATCACATCACTTTCACGCGTGGCCGCTGCCGAAAGCGTGGCCAATGCGTTTTCTTGCAGGTGACCAACCTGCGCCTCACGGATCGCCTCGTTACCGACCAGAAAAACCGTAACGAGTACGAACTCGACCAGAATCAGCGGAATCAAAGCGCTCTGAACAAACGCCCGCCAAATCCATCGACGCAAGGGGTAGCGCTGTGCGCGCGACATACATACCTCGTCCTGAAGTCGAAGCTTCCTGCCTGAAGGGCCCTAATCATAACTGGTGTTTCAGCCCCGTGCAGGCTTGATCATCAGCACGGTCGACGTTAGCCATGGTTTGGCTGTACAATTGCCCTGCAACGACAGTTTTGGGGCCGATTAGGATTCGACGCCGGTAGCGAAACTCGAGGGGCATGCCGAGTGGGTAACAGAACTCGTAAATCCACTGTTGCAAACTTTATAATTGCCAATGATGACAATTACGGTGCCCAACTAGCTGCGTAAGCAGCCTAGTCGCACTTCTGGTAGCTTCGGCTCCAGCAATCATTAGGGGATGTCTGTAAACCCGAAATGATTGTCATATAGAACAGAATCGCCGCGTAGTACGTTGTGGACGAAGTGGCTAAAACTTACACAACTCGCCCAAAGCACCCTGCCCGTCGGGCGGCCAAGGGTTAACTTAATAGACACGGCTAAGCATGTAGAACCGACAGCGGAGAACTGGCGGACGGGGGTTCAAATCCCCCCGGCTCCACCAAATACACATCTAAGGACGTCCACGGACGTCCTTTTTTGTGCCTGCAATCCAGTAAATACGGGGCCTTCAGCGCCAACGGCGTCCGCCAGCATCCACCTAAAGCCACTCACATCTGTATTCCAAATTGTATTCCAAGCACTCAGGTGCTAATTTTTGGAATACAGAATCTCTTCTTGGAATACCAATGGGCGCCAAAGCTACCACCCTCTCTGAACTCAAAATCAAAGCCGCCAAGCCTAAGGACAAGGATTACGTCCTGAGTGATGGGAATGGCCTACAGATGCGAGTGAGAATCAATGGCTCAAAGCTTTGGAACCTCAACTATCACCACCCCATAACCAAGAAGCGCATCAACATGGGGCTTGGTACCTATCCAGAACTCTCTCTGGCGCAAGCTAGAAAACTGACCGTTGAGGCTAGAGAGCTGCTTGCCATGGGAACTGATCCGAAAGGACATCGGGAAGCTTTAGGACAAGCCAAGAAGGCTGAAACTGAGCACACATTTCAGAATGTAGCGACCTCCTGGTACGAGCTGAAGAAGGATGCAGTGACACCTGCTTATGCTGAAGACATCTGGCGCTCACTGACGCTGCACGTGTTCCCGGACTTGGGCGCCACACCGATCTCAGCCATCAGCGCACCACAAGTCATCAACCTTCTTCGGCCACTTGAAACCAAAGGCAGTCTTGAGACCGTTAAGCGGCTGTCACAGCGACTCAACGAGATCATGACCTACGGGGTCAACTCGGGGCTGATTCACGCAAACCCGCTCAGCGGGATTCGCTCCGTCTTCAAAAAGCCGAAAAAGAAGAACATGGCGGCCCTTGCTCCCGATGAGCTGACAGAGCTCATGGTGGCAATTGCCAATGCCAGCATAAAAAGAACGACGCGCTGCCTGATCGAATGGCAGCTCAACACCATGACCCGACCAGCAGAGGCAGCCACCGCCCGCTGGGCTGACATCGACTTCGAAAAGCGCATCTGGACGATTCCTGCTGAACGCATGAAGAAACGACGCACACACATCGTGCCTCTCACGGATCAAGCATTGGCACTTTTGGAGGCAATCAAACCCTACAGCGGGCACCGAGAGTACGTGTTTCCTGCAGACCGCAATCCTCGAACCCACTGCAACAGCCAGACCGCCAACATGGCGCTAAAGCGGATGGGCTTTGAAGGTCGCCTGGTCAGCCACGGCATGCGCTCAATGGCTAGTACCATCCTCAACGAACACGGCTGGGATCCGGAGCTGATTGAGGTAGCGCTTGCCCACGTCGACAAGGATGAAGTTCGCAGCGCTTACAACCGAGCGGGTTACATCGAACGCAGGCGACCGATGATGACCTGGTGGAGTGAGCACATTCAGGAAGCCGCCACGGGAAATCTGTCAGTGTCGGCTATCAGGGAAAATCGGGACAGGAAGGTCGTTGCGATTCGCTGACCAACAGGCAGAGCTAGACACGTGCCGTGGCAGTCATTTGCGACAAGTTCCCAACTCTCGCTTCATAAAGCAGGCGATGGGTATACCGGATGTCGCAACTCCCAGCCAAATTTCTTGCTGTATACAATCCGAAGAATGTCTCTCAGATAAGTATTTACCTCATGAATCCTTGGGATTGATACCCCTTCATGCAGCAGCTTGCTACGGTATCCATACGCTTTCACAACGAAACAAAGCTGCTCCGTGGTGAGCAATGGGCCCAAGGTTCGCTTGATTGACTGCGCAACTGATTCGCGTTTTAACCCCTTAATCTGCCCCTTCAAGCTATCTAATTGAGGGTGGTCAGATCCAAGCTCCGCCACAAGGGCATCAACGGCCTTGCCAAGCGCGGTATCTATACTTCCCGAATGGCTTCGCTGTTCGCAGAAGGACTCAAGAGCTGTCATTAATAAGATGAAGCGAGCCTCTATCGAAACCTCCATTTGAGCAGAGGAAAAGAAGGCAAGTGACGTTCGCTCACTGCTGCCGAGTGGGTCTGATGCACGCCGCCAGTGTGCTGCGAGCAGCTCGGTAAATTTAGGGCCATCAACTGGCCAGAAACTTCGCCCCTCAGCCCGCCCTTCAACGCCAATGCCACCACACTCAATGACCTCGACAATCTCAGCGCCGGCACTTTCCTCAAAGGAAAAACTGACTTTCTGCGCTACAGCGAAACTCAAAAGCGCGTCCACAACCCTATACCCAGCTTCTCTGGCCTCTTCGCCACTCTGAAAGGGCTCAACAACAACCCTGACCCGGGCCCAGCCTTTTGCGCTCTCTGTTGGACTTGTTAGCTGCTCGAATACTCTTATCTGAATTTTCCCGTCCTGAAGGGAAACCCCAGATTTCAGGAAGTCCAAATTCATCTCATCGCCGAAAATGAGCGTGAGCTTTGCTGCTTTTGCGGCCATAGATTGAAGGTAGATAGTTGCCATTTACACCTATGCGGATTCGTCAGCGGCTGACGTTTTTAAGTCAAGCAAGTACCCTGGACAGAAATGGAGATACTCAGCACTTCGGTTTTGCCGCCACCAGATCCGCATCCTATCCGCCAAAGAGTTTTTTGCGCCGCGCTGTTCGTTCGTTGCGCTGGGCCTCATAGACCTTCCGCCTCTTATTCGCACGGTCAACCAAATCGGAGACTAGAGCGATATCGCCAAGCAACTCATCACGCGACGGCAGCGGCAGCTGACGCTCCCCGGGCGTGTCGTGGGCCTCAGTGGCCTCGCAAGCCCGCGCGTAGATCGCCTGCAACGCCTCCCACTCATCCTGAGGGTGCCCAATCACAGCACCAAATGAATCCACGCTGACAACATCGCTGAAGGGCTGGACTGTATTGTTCAAAAAAACCTCTCGAATGGCCCGCTCAACTGTTCCCCTGAGACTGGAATAACCCGCTGAGATCTGACGTTCGACTTCATCGGCCGAATATCCACTTTGGTCGGCGCTCAAGACTTTAGTGCGTACACGCAAATCCTCCAGACGGGCCTTAGTGTCCATCGTGGCCCAAGTCAGCCCCTCGCTCGCCAGACCTGGAAACTCATCCCAGCCAATAGTCTTATAACTCGCGCTGCGATCATCCTGCTGAAGCGCCATGGCGAGTTCGGTCAAGAACACAGCGTCGTGAGTGAACACGAGCACCTGGCGCGTCTTAGCCATCGAGACCAAACGCTTGGCAATCGCCCGGCGATATACGTGGTCTAGGGAAGTAGAAGGATCGTCGAACACAACCGTCGACGTGTGGAGCTGCGATTCGAGTTCAGCAAGGAACATGGCCAGGCCCATGGCTCGCTGTTCACCTTCGGAGAGCACTCTGGAGGCCTTCGCCGAAATATCCCTGAGCCGAAGCGTGACTTTGGTCATGCCAAGATCCGTGCGTCCAGTCAACTCCGGGCGTACCCGGCGCTTATAGCCCAATGCTTCGAGCTCAGTATTCATTGCTGCGGCCAACGCTTCGGTCACGTGCGTCGCAGCCAGAGCAGTCAGTTTGCGCGATACCGCCTGAGGGTTGAGGGCGGAATGGCATCGACTCAGCTTCAAATGCGATCGGCTGTCTTGGACAAAGCGCTCCACTGCGGCGAGGTGAGCGGTAAGGTGCTGTCGAGCCTCTAGCTCTGCCAGCTCATTTTTCAAAGCCACCTGTACAGTCGGGTTAACGGAGGCGCGTAAAGTGCTGGCATCAGACCGCAGCGCAGCTGCTTTAGTGGCGAAAGACTCGTCCAGATTGGTCTCGGGTGGCAGCACGTCGAAACCAGTCATCCAACTGCCGGATTCCAATACCTGTATCACCCAGGCATGCCGAGCAGCCCAAACCAGCTCCGCCGTTGCAATCGCTGCATGCAGATCAGGCACACGCTCGGCAACGTCAGCTAGCGTGGGAGCATCTAGCACGTTGAGGTCGACTGCCTTTACCTTTGCCAGAGCATCCATTCGTGCTTTGTTGGCTGCCTGGGCATCCCCTGTCGCACTGTCGGCTACAAAAGCCGCAAACCGTCGCATACGCTCCGACGCATCAGATGAATACGGTTGTTGACATAGCACGCACTGTGCGTCGGGGCCGAGATGGGGAAATTCGTACTCAGGGTACGCAGACTGCTGAGAGAAGGCCTCAGCGGCACGGTATAAGGTCTGCCACAGCGTGTTGCCCGTGTCAGCCAATAGCGGAGTAGTCGACGTGGGCGCTTGCGAAGCGGTATCTCCAGGCCGCGCAACAGTACCGTGGAGATGGGCTTGCGCCAGGGACATGGCGGCGTTCGCTGCCGCCTCCGAGTCGATCAGTTCCTTTGCGCGCCCGATAGCCCTATCGTTCACCCAGCGCTGGATATTCACGGCGCGTTGCTGTGCTTGATCTAAACGCGTGGCCAAACGCTCAAGAACCAAAGCTTTGGGACCAGGGTCAGTTTCCAGCAGTGTCTGTTTGAGAAACACCAAGCGCTGAACTTCCGTTTCACTTACGGAGCCCAGCCTAGCGAGAGTTGTTAGATCCGATTTCTCACCGAGGTTGGCAATTAAGCGGCCAACCTCGGTGCCACCTTTCAATGGTTCGAATTGGCGGGTGTCCAATACAAGCGCTCCGCGCTCGGTGTTGATGCGCGCCTGCAGGTCACGTTGCAGTAGGGCTAGACGCGTCAATTGAGGCAATCCGTAGGGCTGGAAGGCAGGAACACCTTCGGCATCGATGTAGTCATTGGCACAGGCTACGTCGTACACCGAGACAGCGCTCAGGTGCGGATGGGCCGGTTCACTCTGGACCCATCGCACTGCCTGAGGCGTTCCATTCACCAAGATGAAAAAATCTGCTGACGGCGGCCTGGGGACGGTCGTTGAATCAAATGCGTTGGGCAACACGTCTACTCGATGCCTGGCTTTGCACGCATTCTTCAAAACACGGGCATAGCCGGATTTCCCAGCACCATTGTGGCCAAACAAAACAGTCATGCCCTCCGGTTTCAGTTCGACAGCGCGGCCGGATGGAAACCCGTTGACCTGATCCAGGCCGGATAACCCCACCAACCTAACGGTAACGCCACTACTGGTCCCGGGGACGTCGTCCGCAGTAAAAGGTCTTATTACCGCTGATGTTGCACCATCACCCTCCTGCTCACGAACCATCTGGAGGAGGGCATCAATGTCGGCCGGAGTCAGTTCTGGCTTCGCAAAAATCCACCGCAAAGCTTCCTGCTGCCATGGACGAAGCCCACTGCCCCACTCGATGATTTCATCCAACAATGCCATACCCGCCTCCTTTGCCAGAGCAACTGATTAAGGAGGCTGCCACACAGGATGGCAATAGGCCTTCGCTATTTACGACTCGAAAAAATCTCAGTCACACATAACAGCAGTGACATAACCCCAAGGAGGTTCGCCCAATGTCATTGCAGTGCCCTCGCTGTTACTCCCCCAAAGTCGCTTCTTTCCATCACGCCATGAAAGTTGGCGCTGCCATCGGCACCGTCGGTGGTGCTGCCCGTGGCGTCAGCGCTGCACTGGCTGGAGGTCAGGCCGGTGCGGCCATCGGCTCCCTTGCCGGCCCAGTCGGCATCACCCTTGGATCTGTGTCCGGTGCCATCCTCGGCGGGCTGGTCGGTGGCGCTGGCGGGTGTGCGCTTGGCGCTCAGCTCGGCGAGAAACTGGACCGTCACATCCTGGCCCACAACCTCTGCCTGCTCTGCGGTTACCGCTTCAACCTCCCGGCCTGATCTGGCCGTACTACTTCTATCTATTCATCTCGCCAGGACGGTGCTGCGCCATGCGCAGTGCTCTATGCCGGCCTGCACCCAAAGGAATCTCAACCATGACTCATCTCGTCGAAGCAATGGCCTACGCGGGCGCTAGCCCCTGGCATGGCCTGGGCAATCAGCTCACGCAGAAGCAACCCATCGAAGTCTGGCAACGTGAAGCTGGCATGGACTGGCAGATCCAGGAGTCGCCTGTACATTTCAAGGCCGACACCATCGGCTCGCTCGGTACTATCCACTCATTCCCCGAGCAGAAGGTGCTGTTCCGTTCGGATACCAAGGCGCCGCTGTCGGTGGTCTCCCAGCGCTATCACACCGTGCAGCCGCGCGAGGTATTGGAGTTCTACCGTGACCTAACCGAGGTCTCCGGCTATGAGCTTGAGACGGCTGGCGTGCTCAAGGGCGGACGCAAGTTCTGGGCGCTGGCGCGTACCGGTCAGGGCGCTGCGATCAAGGGTAATGATCAGGTGAACGGCTATCTGCTGCTGGCCACATCCTGCGACGGCACCCTGGCCACAACAGCAACCCCCACCACCGTGCGCGTGGTCTGCAACAACACCTTGACCATCGCCCTTGACGGCACCAGCCGCGCCATCAAGGTGCCACACAACACGCGTTTCGATTCAACGGTGGTGAAGAAACAGCTCGGCATAGCCGTCTCGCAGTGGGATGACTTTATGTACCGCATGCGTGCGCTGGCCGAGCGCAAGGTGCAGTGGCATGAGGCGCTGGGCTTCTTTATGAACGTGCTGTGCGAGACCAATCCGACCGGTGCTCTGCCGGAAGTGCTTCCCAACGAACGCGCACTGCGCAAAGTCCAAGAGCTGTACGAGGGTCGTGGTCGTGGCAGTCAGCTCGACTCAGCACGCGGCACCGCCTGGGGCCTGCTCAACTCCGTGACCGAGTTTGTCGATCACGAACGCCGGGCACGCAGCAACGAGTACCGCATGGACTCGGCCTGGTTCGGCCAAGGCGCGCAGATCAAACAACGTGCCTTGGATACCGCTCTGCAACTGGTCGCCTGACCGCTTACTTACCCACCCCATAACGCCCGATCAGCCTAGTTGCTGATCGGGCGTTTCTATTTCCGCAAGGTGAACGCTATGACAGCTACTCCGTTGAGCAGCACCAGCAAACCGCGCCCGGCGCTGCGCTTGATCAGTACCAAGGAACTACCGCGTGAAGATTGGTTGGCGGTGCGCAAGCAGGGCATTGGCAGTTCTGATGCTGGCGCGGCCGTTGGCCTAAATCCCTATAAATCGCAGCTCGAACTATGGATGGAGAAAACCGGTCGCGATACCACGTTACCCAAGGCCGACCCGCACGACGAAGAAAGCCCGATGTACTGGGGCAATGTGCTGGAACCGGTCGTGGCCTGGCATTACAGCAAACGCACGAAGCACAAGGTGCGGCGCATCAATGCCGTGCTGCAGCACCCTGATCCTGAACTGCCGTGGATGCTGGCCAACATCGACCGCGAGGTGATCGGTGCTGACGATGTGCAGATTCTCGAATGCAAGACAGCCGGCATAAACGGCGCACGCCTTTGGAAAGAAGGCGTACCCGAGTATGTGCAACTGCAGGTGATGCACCAGCTCGCTGTCACCGGCAAGCAGGCAGCGGATGTCGCGGTACTGCTGGGCGGCCAGACGCTGGAGATCCATCGCATCGAGCGGGACGAGCAGATGATTGCTCGTCTGATTGAGCTGGAACGTAAGTTTTGGCACTACGTCGAGACCGACACGCCACCTCCTGCTGATGGCTCAGCCTCGGCTGAAATGGCTCTGCGCGCGCTCTATCCGGAGGACAACGGCCAGACAGTCGATTTCAGTGGCCGCGCGGGTTTGGCAGCGGCCTACCTGGAGCTCAAGGCCGTGCGCCAATCCATCAGCGATAAGGAAACGCGCGAGGCCCAGCTCAAGCAGATGCTGCAACAGGCTATGGGTGATGCCACTCGCGCGGAGTTCAGCCACGGCTTTATCAGCTGGAAAAAGTCCAAGGACAGCAACGTGCTCGATGTTGAACGCATGCTGAAGGACAAACCCTACCTGCAGGTTCGCTACACAAAGCTCAAGGAAGGCAGTCGGCGCTTCCTGGTTGGCTGATTCCCGCCTCGTTCAACCATTCCCTCACCTTGGCGAGCCCATGCAGTTAACGCTGCGTGGCTGGCCTTTTTTCGTTTGTAGGAGAACCACCATGCTCAAAGGTCTGGCTATCACTCCGCCGGTACTCGGGCGGATTTCCATCGGCAAGGTCATCGAAAAGAACGGCAAACGCCTGCCGGAAAAGGATGATCAGTTCACCATCACCTCGCAGGTGCAAGGTAAGGACGGCTGGCTGTTGCACCCACTCAATGATGAGCTGCGTCAGGGCAAGGACGACAAACTACGCAGTATCGCGGTGCGCCTGCTGTTCAACGAGCCTGAGCTGAACTTTCGCGCCGACTACACGATGTTCGATCGCCAGTCCGGACGACCGCAGTGCGTCGGTAATGGCGAGACCTGCAAGCGTGTCACCCAGGAAGGCATGCAGTCGTTACCTTGCCCATCACCCGATGCTTGCCCATTGGCCAAAGGCGGTGCCTGCAAACCCTACGGACGGCTGAACGTGCTGATTGGTGATGACGATCCGCTGGGTAGCTTTGTATTCCGTACCACCGGATTCAACAGCATCCGCACCCTGGCAGCTCGCCTGCATTACTTCCAGGCAATTTCTGGCAATCGCTTGGCCTGCCTGCCGCTGGAATTGCGTCTGCGTGGCAAGTCGACTAGGCAAAGCCATGGCACGCCGATCTTTTACGTCGACCTGACGGTACGTGGTGGCATCGACATGAGTGAGGCGCTGCGGGTTGCTAATGAGTTGGATGAGCAACGGCAAAACGCTGGTTTCGATCAATCCGCCCTGGATGAGGCGGCACGACGTGGCTTCGGCAACGGCGCGTTCGAAGACAGCGAAGACGACAGCGGCGCTGTAATCGAGGAGTTCTTTACCGCTGAAGGCAGTGAGCCACCGGCAACCACGCCAACGCCAATCATCCACAACAAGCCCAGCTTGGCCGAAAAGCTTGAAGCACAACATCAATTACTCAACCACTAACCCGGCCTAGCAGCCAACGGAGCTGAAGATGAGATTACACAAACTCAAAGCCAGCGAAACAGCTGGCGCGTATGAGGTTGAATCCCCTGTAACCGAAGACGACATTCTGCTGATGGCCAGGCAACTGGCCAATCTGCGCTTACGTCGTGGGCGGGCTCTGACCTCACCCCAAGAGGTATTCAGCCACCTGCAAACACTTCTCGCAGATTACGAGCATGAGGTCTTTGCATTGCTCATGCTAGACAGCAAGCACAGGGTGTTGGTCTTTCACGAACTGTTCAGAGGCACGTTGGATGGTGCCAGCGTTTACCCAAGAGAAGTGGTGAAGATAGCGCTGCAGTACAACGCTGCAGCGATGATCCTGGTACACAACCACCCTTCCGGTGATCCCGAGCCCAGTGAGGCAGACCGTTTACTTACCCAAAAGTTAAAGGAGGCCTTGAGCATTGTGGGGGTACGTACGCTCGACCACATCGTGGTTGGACGTGACGGTTGCAATTCAATGGCAGAACTTGGTGTTCTGTGAGGGGGATCAAATGAAGCAACTACTACGAACGATTGCGGCAGTATTCGTAATTGCCGGCATCCTTGCGGGCTGCTGTGCAGTGTTGCTGCTAGTGATTTTGATAGTGCGATTTCCGCCACTCATTCTGGTCGTGGTTGTGACGTGTTGGATTTACCGCAAAATACGCATGCCTGCTCCTCTATGAGCAGCAAAAAGGGTAGCCGAAGCTACCCTTTGTTTTTTTGCCTGATTTGCCTACGCCTGCTGAGATAAATCCAGTTCATTGGATAGCTCATAACGAGTCAAAAGCTCAGCATCAGCCTGACAGGTAAAGCTAGCGATCAGCCCCGACAAGGTAGTGTTCGGCGCAACCGCCGTATGAGGCACCAGCAGGTAGGTCCAAGGCTTACCTCCAACCTTCTGACTGTGGCAGACAGTGGCAATGTGTGCCCAAAGCGCTGCGAGCTCTGCTTTTTGAACAACAGATGTTTCCTTCATCTGATCGGCACGTTTTGTCTCAATGATCAAAAGGCGATCATGGCTTTCGACAACAAAGTCCGGCTGATAAGGAAGGCCATCAGAGCTATACAGCTTGAATTGATTGGGCCCTGGCTTCATCCACAGCTTAACGCTCGGATCCCTTTCCAAAAGCTCACTCATCAGCCGCTCTGAGTCAGAGTCAAATTTGGCCAAGTGATAGCAAGATTTACTGAAGCCGCTGAAGATATATTTTTTTATTTCATTCAGCTTCTCAGGTGCCTTACGAAAATCAGAGGCATACCGGCTGCCAACGTCTTCAAAATTCTGCGGGCGCAAATCCTGGAAGGCAGCATCAACCGTTACCCGGTATTTTGTCTGCCCACGCCACATGTTTTTCTTCATCTCGGCAAAAATGGCGGCCGCCATCTGCTTGGAGTGCCCCTGCAAAACACTGCGCAGTTCTTCGGGCTTTTCATATTTCGCGGCAAAATGCTTCACAACCTGCCCCGCCAGGTCATACAGCACTTCTGCATGGGCTTCGTAATCGATCTCAGGAAGGTCGATCAGCTTTGAGACGATGAAGTCCTCAGGTCTTACCTGCTGCTCCGCATTGGCATCGCCGATGATGCTCTGCCTTTTCTCCGTTCGTAAAACCTGAATCAACAGCTCCTGCGCCAGGGGCTGATAATTCCAGTGCTTTAGGTCCAGCGTGAAGGACTTGAAGCCAAAGGACACCTCTTCGGTAGGCGTAATGGTCAGCGCGGGTATCGGAATAATTTTCTCGACGAACTGCTCGCAGATGGCCTTAACAATCTCCTGCGCCTTTTCAGTAGAAACAGGGAATAGCGCTTGCTGCGGCGCTTGAACGGCCTGCACTGCCTTTAAGACAAAATCTTGCACTTCTGGCTTTTTCAGGTCCGTCAGTCCGCCCACTTTTTTGGCCGCTTGCTGCACGACAACTTGTATCGCCGCCTCGGCCAGCTCTACCTCTTGCGCATTGTCCAACGTAAAGCTGGCTCGGGCCTCCTTGGCCTGCAATGGGACGCCAGGTGCACCGCCCTCATACTTATGCTGCGGGCTGGGCTCTGAAGATGGTTTAGCCAAACTCTGAACCAAATGCTGCAGAGTATTTTGTGCTGTCACCATCTGCGACTTGATTGAGGGCACATCACCGCCGTCACCGATAAACACCTGCTTCAGTTTCTTGGTGACACCGTTTTCGGTTTTGGCCAACTCAATGAGCGCGTCGAAGCGGTCGTGAGAGATCACCGTCAACTGATCGACCTCCGCCACGCCAGTGCGCTTGCCATAAGGCAGACGCAAACCACGCCCCAAGGTCTGTTCGGTCAGAATGTCTGAAGCTGAAGCCCGCAACGGCACGATGGTGAAGAGGTTGGTTACGTCCCAACCTTCCTTCAATTTGTTGACGTGGATGACGATGTCCGTATCGCCGCTTTTTTCGATGTTAAGCAAGCGCTGGGCATTCTCATCGGTCTCTTCGCCCGAGGTCTTTGAGTGAATTTCAATCACCCGGCCCCGGTAGCGGCCAGCAAAAAAGTCATCGGACTCGACGAACTGCCTGACCTCAGAGGCATGGACGGTGTCTTTGGTCACCACCAACATAAAGGGCCGCACAATCGGTTTGTCGTGGTTTTTAGCGTAGATTTCGAGGGCAACCTTGACGTGCTCGTGGTAGTTAATCCCGTCCTCGAGCATGATGTGCTCAAGCGTTTCGGCATCCACCGATTTGGGATCAAAGTTCGCCCTGGTGCCGATAGCAGGCTCTTTGACGTAGCCATCTTCCATCGCATCCGGCAGCTCGTAGCGGTACACCACATTCTTAAACGCTTGGGGCTTGCTGCCAGTAGTTTTCGGCGTCGCCGTCACCTCAAGACCCATAATCGGCTGCAACTCGGCAATGGCTTTGAATCCGGCACTACCGCGATAACGGTGCGCTTCATCCATCAGCAGTACCAGGTCATCAAGCTCAGACAGGTACGAGAAATAGCTGTCGCCAATGTACTCCTGCAGGCGTTTGATACGAGGGGCAGCCCCACCTCGCACCTCGGAATTGATCTTCGAAATGTTAAAAATATTGATGATCACACTTTCGCGGCCAAATAGATCCGCGCCACGCACACCACGGCCTTCTTCATAGTTTTCAGCGTTAACAATCAAAGGCGCGTTATGAGCGAAAGACTGTATCCCCTGGAACACATATTTAGGGCTGCGCGGATCAAAATCGAACAGCAACTTCTCATAAATCGTCAGGTTCGGCGCCAGAATGAAGAAGTTTCGGCTTTTGCCGATCATGTGCAGATAGCTGATGAACGCACCCATTAAGCGGGTCTTGCCGACCCCGGTAGCAACGGAAAAGCAAACCGACGGGAAGTCGCGTTCGAAATCTGCAAAGTCCGCGTCAGTAACCTCACTGAATGCCTGGCGCACCTGCTCGCGAGCGGCCTCTACATCAGTGCCCTTTTTCGGATCAATCAGCCCTACGATGGTGTCGAGACGCCGCAACGCCTCTGCCTGAGGCTTGCGTAACGAGAGGCGCTGACTAATTTCGGCAACTACACGATCCTTGTTTGGCTCAGTCATTTCAGTTTTCCTCAGAACCATCGAATAGGCTGCTCTGCGCTACCGATGCTTTAATTTTTTTTGATTTGCTCGGTATGGCGTCTGCTTCTTCGGGCTCTTCGTCTTGCAGAGGCAAGGCGGCGACTTTTAAGGAGTAATCGTCTTTACCCCACTCGCAACGATCCAGCACCACACGGGGGATTTTCTTGAGGGTTAGGTTCATCAGGTTATCGCCTGCAGCCTCATAGGCCATGCAGCAAACCAGCAGACTGCGCTCGTCCCCCACCTCATCAGACAGGGCCTTGAGTTGGTCGAAGGTCAAACTGTTGGTCGTCACGTAGATAAAAGCGTTTTCAGTGGCCTTGCCGTGCATCCAGTAGTGTTCGGTGGATGGCGCGTAGGTGTAGTTAAAATGCTTGCAGATGGCTTCAGCGAGCATTTCCGGCTGGTAATCTTTGTTGATAACCAGATTGCCCCACTTGTCTTTTTGCAACAGCGAAGCCGCAAGTTTGAAGAAGCGGTAACCACCACCGCCTTGCCAATTTACAGCCTCCGTTACACCACCTTTATCGGAGCCGTCGATTACCTTCTGAATACGCGGCACGATATGAGTTTTAGCGTGCTCGCCCAGCTCAACCATAATCCAGTGTCGGCCCATTTTGTGGGCGACCGCACCGGTTGTGCCCGAACCTGCGAAGGAGTCAAGAACGAGGTCGCCAGGGTTCGTGGCAAGGGTCAAAATCCTCTGAAGTAGGCGTTCTGGTTTAGGTGTATCGAATACATTCTCAGAGTTGAAAGCCTTTACTTCTTTCTTCGACTCCTGATTATCGCCTACCTCATCTCGTAACCAGATAGTCTTGACAACCGAGCCAGCCTTAACCTCTGAGAGAAAACGCTTAATACGAGGAACGCCGCCTCCATTGGAGCCAAACCAAATTCGATTATCTTCAATTAGTGCTGCCAACTTTTCTTTTGAGTAAACCCAGCAGCGGCTCGCTGGAGGCATAACCACGCGACCACTGGGTGTAACTATTGGATAATCCGTGGTAGCGGAATATGTCTTTGCAGATAAATTATCCGACATCCAAGGACCTCGGGAGTCATTGTCAGGATTTTTATAAAGCGAATTCATTTCCGCAGTGCGCTCTAACAAATTAGGCCGCCAAGTCTCTTTTTTTAACGCATATATGATTATATGGTCGTGAGAGTCCGACAACCATTTGGCGTCATTTTGTGGGGCATATTTTTTTTGCCAAATAGCATTTGCGACGAAATTCTGACGACCAAATATCTCATCACACAACACCTTCAGGTAGTGTGATTCATTATCATCCACGGTAATCCAAATAGAGCCATCATCTGATAAAAGTGACTTCAATTTACACAATCGATCACGCATCATTGTTAGCCAAAGCGAATGCTCAATCCCATCGTCATAGTGCTCAAACGCTGATCCAGTGTTGTAAGGCGGATCGATAAAGATACATTTCACCTTCCCGCGCACATTTGGATCTGTCTCCAGCGCCTTTAGCGCCAGCAGATTGTCCCCATGGATCAGCATATTGTCGAATTGATCACCCTCACGCCGTGTTTCTGCGTGATAGGAAAACGCTGGATCTTCAATCAGAATGCGCGGTTCAAGACGCGGTCGCTCATCCTTGCCAATCCAAGTCAGTTCAAGTTTGGTTTTACCGGCCATTAAATCAGGCTCCATCGAATCGTAAACAGGTGATCCACCTGTGGCGTTAAGTTAAGTTGTTCGGCAATGGCGTCGAGCATGGCTTCACGCTCACTATCGATCTCACGCAGGCGGGTATAGAGTTGATGTTGCAGCTCATCCACCTGGCGTTTTAAGGCTTTTGCCTCGTGCTGCAGCTCCAGTTTGGCGGCCAGATTAACGGTTGCACGGGCGAGTTTGTTCTTTTCATTGGCCTGCTTAGTCAGCTCTTTGATTTGCTGGTCGTAGGCCACGCGGGCGTCATTACGCCACGCATCCAAACGATCTTCTTCTTCGTTGAGAAACTCGCCCAAACGCTCTTGGGCATGGCCGACAAGGGCTGTTTGCCGCGCCTCAGTAACTCCCGCCAATTCAGTCTCAGGGGACCGCCCCATCGGTGCGCCAAGCTCTCGGGCAGGAATGTGCAGCAAGCGTTCGGCTGTACTCGGATCAAGCATGCTGCCGTCATCGTTGAACGCTGCGCAGATCAGCTCATCCCAGGTACGAGCGGGGGTTTGTAAAGTGAGTCGCGAGAGGCGCATCCAGCCTGATTGGCCACGCACGCTGGCCACATCTCCCAGATTGCCAGCGTAGGCGCTGTAGTCAAACTCAAGCGCCGCCATGGGAGTTGATCTCGCTTTAGCCTGCGCCACCAGGTTGTCTGCCAGGCCTCCGTCGCCCAAGCGAAAGAAGCGCCAGCCGTTATCCTCGGCCTCAGGCCATTCGGTAGACCAGGTGTTGCCTTGATAATCAAAGCGCTCGGCATGATCAGCGTGAAAACGAGCCTCGGGCAATTCAGCGCGGGCAAGGGTCAGCAGTGCCCTACGGAAGTCGCCGAGGGCGGCATGAACGCCTTCCTTACGGCTCATCAGCCGCTCAATCACCTTTTCGTCCATCTCAGCCAAAATTTGGTTGCGTGCAGCCTGTTTGGCCGCATCAATCTCGACACTGAATTCTTCCTGCAGCCTATCGAAGGCCTCATTAATTTCGTCGTTCGAACGGCAGGTCTGGACGATCTCCAGAATGCGCCGTTCGATATCCACACCAGACTCAATGGCACCCAGCACTTCATCAGATGAGCCAAATACACCCTCGAAAAGCTTGAACTTCTGCTCTAAGAGCTGGTGAATGCGCTCCTCAGCCTGGTTCTTGCGATTGAGGAAGTTGATGACCGTAACGTCGATCTTTTGACCATAGCGATGGCAACGGCCAATGCGCTGTTCAACCCGCTGGGGATTCCAGGGCAGGTCATAGTTGATTAGCAGCGAGCAGAACTGCAGGTTGATACCTTCGGCACCGGACTCCGTGGAAATGAGGATGGAGCGGTCATGTTTGAAAGCATCGACAATGGCCGCTTTCATATCGGCAGTTTTAGAACCGGAGACAACCTCAGTGCCTTTATTTTCGGCAAGCCAAGCTTTGTAGAGGACAGCACTGTCTTTATCAGTGTTTGAGCCGTTGAGTACTACGGTTTGACCAGCAAAGCCGTTTTGCTCCAAAAGATCACGCAAATAAGCTTGGGTACGCACGGACTCGGTAAATACCACGGCCTTACGCTGACCACCTTTGGTTTCCATCTCGGCCATAACAATGGGCAAACACTCCAAGAGCGCTCGCCCTTTGGCGTTGTCGTTAATTGAGATGGCGATATCCCGGTAATGGGTCAGTTCGGCGATCTCGGCCTGAAGCTTTTTCGGATCAATCTCATCAAGATCATCATCCGAATGGTCTTCGACAGCATCAGCTTCGGTTGCGGCGATAGAACCAGCATCGCGCCAATCCTCAGCGTCCTCAGCAAAGCCATCGAGATCATCCAGGGTGTCGTCATCAACCACTAGCTTGGCTTGCAGGCGGTTGACCATCTTGTCCAAGGTTTTGGCAATGGCAAATGAGGATGAACCCAGAATCTTGCGCAGGGACAAGGTCACCAGGTGACGGCCATTTTTACCCAGGGCGATGGTGCCTGGGTTTTGCAGGTACGCCGACACTGACTCGTACAGATCCAGCTCAAGTTTGCTGGGGGTGAAGTCAAAGGTTTTCGGCAGACGGTTGGTGTAGTTGATCAATCCGGCCTTTTGCACCTGACGACGCAAGGTGCGTTTGCAGATGGGCTCCAAACGATGCTGCAGTAAGGTCATCGCTGCAAGGTCACCCTTACCGCCAAACTCGGCCCTAAAAGCCTGCTCCGAGCCGAAGTACGCCTCATCAATGATCGTAACGAGGCCGTAGAGCTCCATCAGGTTGTTCTGCAACGGCGTTGCTGTCAGCAAAAGCTTCTGACGACCCTGCAAGGCATCGCGTAGGACAGCTGCTCGAGAGTTGTTAGCAGCCTTAAAGACGTTGCGCAGCTTGTGGGCCTCATCAAACACGACCAAATCCCAAGCAACCTTTTGCAGCTGATGGGCGATACGAGCGGCATATTCGTAAGAGACGATGATGATGCCTTCCTTGCGCCCAATCGGATTGGGTTGCCCGCTGGCCGCCAAATCTTTAAGGCGCTTGGCATCCAGGATGACCGAGGGCAATGAGAACTTTTCACGCAGCTCCGTGGCCCATTGCTTGCGAAGAGAGGCCGGCACGATCAACAGAAGGTCTCGGCGCTGCTCCCACCAACGCTGACTGAGCACCAACGCCGCCTCGATGGTTTTGCCAAGCCCTACCTCATCTGCCAGCAGCACGCCTTTGGATAAGGGCGAACGCAAGGCAAACATAGCCGCATCAACCTGGTGCGGGTTCAGATCCACACGGGCTGAGGACAAGGACTGGGTCAACGATTCGTCGGCACCGATACCTTCGCGGGTTAAGAAGTGAGCAAAATACTTGGCTTGGTACGGGCTGTAGATCATTGGAAAAACAATTCCTTTTAACTTGAGGCCTTCCAGCCATGACAGGCTAAGAGAACCTAACGACCTTACCCCGGCTATCAGAGGCAACGGAACCAAGGGTGATTAATCACTGTTTGTGTGTAATTACTTGCTCACCCTGTTCGGTAACCCGGAGCCAGCAACGCCGTTTCAACCCCATAGAGCAATAGAGGGTCTTTCAGCCAAAGCCGGTATTCCGGATCACGCAGCCGATGATCCGGCGAGCAGTCGACGCTCCATTTGCGCAGTACATAACCAGCGGTGGCACCGCGCAGGCGTAAACGCAATGCCCCACCGCTCATGCCGTAATCCATCTCAGTGATGTCCGGATACGGTTGATCCGGATGAGGCACTATCTCCAGCTCGACGATGCGCGTCCATTGGATGTCCTGATTGCTCAGCTCATGGGAGGCAGGCGATTCACCTTTAAGCAGGCGCGGGCGTTTGATTCGCGTGATTACGAAGTCGCGAAACTCTTGGGTTTTGCGATCAAAGGCTCGTATGTGCCAACGCAGCCCTGTATCGATTAAGGCGAAAGGCACGATCTCGCGCTTGGACTTGCCGCTGGAAATAGAGTGGTACTCGATAGCCAGGGGGCAGCCCTGATGAATGGCGCGAGTGACACTCGCCAGCACATCCAAATCAGGGTTCGTCAGCCGGAAAGGAATCTCACAGGGTACCCAGGCTTTGAGCTGCAGCGGTTCGCCATCACCGAAGGCCTGGGTCAGCCACGACATGACTCTTTCTGCTGGGTAATTAAACAGCGCATGGAAATCAGCGCCCAAGACGTAGGACTTTCCCTTGGGGTCATAGTCGATATTGCCGGGGGCTAGCTCCCTGTAAAGCGCAAGATCCCGGGTCGCTGCAGCTGACTGGATGGCAAATCGGTCCACTAGATCCTGCCGTCGAATCTCTCCGGCGAAACGCACACGCAGCTCGATAAAAGCCAGGCGATCGCGCTGTGGCTGAGCGAACCCAGCAAGAGGGGTTATGGGCGTCATATGAGTTAGAGGCACTTAATCTGAGCGTTAGAACGGATCTTATTGCACGCCTTAAGCGTACGTCTATATTCGCATTTTGCAAGCATTATGGTAATCATTTTGATTGCTTAATCTTTCGTGACTCAGGGAATGCAAGCCGTGCCCTGATCGTGACGATTCGGTTTCGTCCAGCCACTGCCCCTAGAGCTCTGGCGCGGCCTGGACCTCTGCTAAATAGAGGCCATCAAAGCAGGCCTCGCCAAATCTCGTTGCGCTCAATGATCTGGACAAACGCTTGTGCGCTGAACCCGTCTTTATAAAGTGACGCAGGCTCGTTCTCTTCCTCGTCCTCCTGATCAAACGCTCTCAGGTAGTGCGGCTCATCGCGCAAGGCCACTTCAATGATTTCGCGCGACACGACACGAAAGCCATCAACAACCTCACCATCAAGCTCAATCGACGTGTCGACAACCCAAGCATGCAGAGCTGCAATCGATTCGTGCTCGCAGAGCCCAAGACGGGCGCGTAAAGCTGAGTCAGCTTGCAAGGCATGGATTACAGCCGGCTGCTTACGCTCCAATTGCCTGGCAGCCTTTCGCACGGTATTCGTCCGGTGCAGCCAGACTTCGTGACGAGTTGAGCGGATAAATCCGGACTTGACCTCTAGTAAGAGCATCACACCGTCCAGGTATGCCAGCAGATCTATCTCACCGGCATCAGGCTCTTCATCGCTGGGCGGCTGATAGCCAACAACCACATGGAACCCCCTCTGCCTAAGCGCCTCGGCGAGCTCGTGCTCCACACGCTCGGTTTCGCCGCGCAGCTCAGGCCGACGCTGTTCGACACGACGCAGGTTATTCACCGCAGCCGTCAAACTGTTCTGCCGACCGGCAACCCAGGGGAACTGAAAGCTGTAGCGGCCGATCTTGTAAAATGGCCGTTCGCACAGTCTTGGCGTTGGCATGTTTGGCGTCTGCTTGAGCTGCGCAGACAGCGCCTGCAGATCACTGGTCCAAAACTGCAAAATTGCCTTGGCTGCATCAGCATCACCTGCAGGATGCTCATTACTGACCGTCCATGCACGGATCCGCCGAACTTTATCTGGCAGCTCCGACCAGGTCATGGGAAAGCGATTCTCTCCCTGCAACAACCCCTCAAAGGCCAAACGTTCAAGCGCCGCAATGGGATCCCCTAAGTCATCTCGGTAGCGATGATAAGGCTGCAGGTATGCCTGCTCGAAAAACGCCATGGTCAACTCGCTGGCGAGCATGGCGTGATGCAGCGAAACTTCAGCGCCATCGTTGAGCCTGACACGCTCACCTAGCCCGAAGACAACCTGTAAGTAGAGCTGGCTACGAACGGCCTTTATATAAGCGAGCTGATTGGCCTCATGGTTTTCAGCGCTGCCGATGATCTTCCCCGCCATACCTGATGCAGCAAACACCTCAACTGCACGGTGCATCCAGTAACACCAGAACAACTGGCTTTTGCGCTCGGTACGCTGCCAACGCTGTGTGCCCTCGGCGGTTTTATTGAAGATGACTGACTGGCCAGGCCTGAGCTGGTAATTACACTCACTGTCGTAGCAGAACCAGTCGATGGATCCTTCGTAGTCGATGCGCTCACGCATCGCAGCGACCAATACAGCCAACGTTTCCAGATGAGCGACACATTCAGCTCCCCCGCCAGACTGAGGGAAGAGCATTGGCGACAGATGCCGTTTCAGCGAGCGCCCGAGCACCTCCTCGGATAGTCGAAAATCAGATTCGGTGCAGACTTTAAGCTTGCGCAGAACGATCCGTTCGTAGACGCCCCAATCCTTGCCAGCAGGATCATCATCTACCTCGCCCAGACGACCGTAGGCCAACACACTGAGGTAGGAAAGCAGCTCAAGCAGAGAGAGTGACTTCAGCTGATTTTCAGCCTGAGCGATTGCTTCATCAAAAGGTTCGAGTTGCTGCAGAAGGCGATCACAGACGCCAAAGAACTCTTGCCACGCATCGCCGCTCAGCGTCTCCCGAAGATACTTCCAGAGCGGTGATCCGCTGCGGGTAAACAGCTTCGAGTAGCGAATGGCCCAGCGCAGAACATCTGGATGATGAGCTGCCAAATGATCCAGCAGCTGCGTGCTGATCACATCATCGAAATGCAGAACGCGCGCCAGCGCAAAGCTTGCAACCTGAGCCCCCTCAAGGTTGGTGGGCACCAACCAGAAATCAGCAGCAACCAATCCAGCCGCTCGATTGCGCGCGGTGTACTTGCCTTGCGGACGCTGATCCAGAAAATCATGTAGACACTCGTCGAGCGCTCTGCCTGGGGCGAACTGATTTAGATAACCAGTAAAGCGAGTCTGGTAATACTCCTGGCACCGCAGATCCTGATTCTGCACAACTGATAATCCTTCGCTGAGTAATGCCTTGGTCATACGGGATTGATGTGTCCCGATCTTCTTGCGCGCTAGCTCACCGGCTATCATCCGGCCGGGTGATGTAAACCGTGGAGCATGGATGATGCACGAAAACAAAATTCCTTTTGGTGAGCGTGATGGAGCCATATTCCGCGCCTTTGAAGTCGAGAATGGGCTTCGCTGCAACTGTATTTGCCCAGGTTGTCGACAGCCACTGAATGCTGCCAACAATGGCGAAAAAGTTGTTCCTCACTTTCGCCATGCCCAATCGAATGATTGCACCACTGGCTTTCGCGAGGGAGTCAGACGCGCTGCAGTTGCACTGATCGTGCAGCACAAGCAGCTCCTACTACCTAACTTCCTCGACATGGCCAGAATTGCCACAGCAAGCGGCAGAATGCTGGAAGAACAGGTCGAACTACCACCCGTAGCAGTCACAGCAGACTCAGTCGAAAGGTTTGTTGAACTAGATGGCATGAGGGGCCATGCGGTCCTTCACCTATCTGGGCGACAGTTGATCGTACGCGTCAAGATGTCCTCCAGGATGGAGCATGAGCGTTACCGTCAGCTTCAAGCCCTCGAACACTCCAGCATGGAGATTGACCTGCACCGCCTACCCCTTGAGCAGATCAATGATGCTGACAGTTTCATGCATGCCGTGCTGCAGGATCCCTCGAATCGCTCCTGGATCAGATGTCTTCGTGGCGAAGCGTTAAAAACCTTGAAGCTGCAGCAGCTCCAATCACGGGCCTCTGAGCTGAACGCTACCTGGCTAAAAGAACAGGCCGAGCGTGAAGCTGAAGAACAGGCCCGACAGCTTGCCATCGCAAATGAAGCGGCCGAGCATGATTTAGCGTTGAAGACGAATCGCGCCATGCAAGCTGAAATGGCAGCCCATCGGCAACCTCAGCCACAAGACGCCACTGCAAACGGTAGATCTGAACTCATCGCGGCAACGATGCTGAAAGCTTTGCGTGACTGGAACGGAAAGGCAGCGGAATGCAAAGCCTGCTTCCTGCTCAGCGCACCAGGCTCGCGATTCTGCACGTACTGCGCTGTCGACGGACATGGGCTAATTGAAACAACCGTATCGCCCGACCTACCAGCAACCATTCACAAGCGAATGCACTGCTCTGCCAAGCCGGGCATGTCGGTAAAAGCGGCCCCACTTCTCGTAGTAAGGCCGGACATCTGATCTAGCCCTTACTTGTGTCGAAGCCTCGCTGACGATCCCCGTAGGACTTCGTGGCGGCTTTGCAGAGGTAGCTCGCCCTGTAAAACAGTGCAGGCAGTTCATCCACATCACCAGGGCGGACATTTCGCTCTATGCGGTATTCAGCGTTTGGCGGGATATTCACCAGTCCTCTCACGGCATCAACTGACAGCCCCAGAGCGCTCGCCCAGGCTTCTTTCATGCGGTTATTGATATTGCTAGCTTTAGATTTGAGCCACCCCACCGTGTAGTAAGCCTCCTGGTTAAGCAAAATCAGTAGATGGTAGTGCGGGCGCCCCATCTCTCCGATTTCTCTGGCCCAGACGTAACGCACCTTGCTGTCATGGGCGTATGGATTCCGCTCACGAGCCATGGCGCGGTTGTGTTCGATTTTGGCCTTGAATGAGTCAATGAACCGGCTGATAACTTCGTTGGTGTAAGCGTAGTCAGGCAGGTCGATACCCAGGGGCAGACGTAGATCCACTCGGAATGCCAGCACCCTTGAATGATGCTCCAGCGCGAGATCAATGGTCTGCTTCAGACGGGAAAGGTACTCACGAATGAAGGGTCCTGCGGGAAGCATTACGGGCATACCATCAAAGGTAGGCAAGTCGTACAGGTGAAGGTTGTTGTTACCGGAATGACGAAGCAGAGGGCGTTTGGTCTTGTGGGAATCAAGGTGCATGGTTACTACTCCTGGGTTAGGTTCATAACCTGTGCCCATTGAGTATTTTTTAACCGTTACCTCTTGATGCTCATCCTACCTGGATACCGTTGATGTGACTGTAACCTGACGAGTAAGCCTGAAACCCTGTAGGTAGTGATCACTGCTTAAAGCATATTACTTTTACCGAGAATGAAGCTCTCGACTGGCTTGGGAAACCAAGCCTCAATTATCCAGCCTGGTCGGATAATTTCTGCCTGTGCGTTACTCCGGAAGAAAACCATCTCCACACTCCCTGAGATGGCAACAAGCCTGGCGGCCTCAGGCCCTGATAAGCCGGGTAATGAGGAGCGCCATCGCTCGCCCTGCTGAGAGACTTATAAATCACCCATATGCCCGCAGCCGGCCCAGCATAAGCGCCATGACCAACCAACGGTGGTCATGGCGCAGATGGCTAGTTTAGACGGCAACTCCCAGCCGGCCGACCCTAACGGGCACAGCCTCGGCTTGGTCACGCTCTTCGACTCTGGCCAGGATCCAATCGTGCACTTCGCTATCGACCCAGCCGACGCAGCGATCTCCCAACGAGACCGGCTTCGGAAAGGTGTTCTCTGCGATGTACTTGTAGATGGTCGACCGTGCCAGGCCAGTCGAGTCGATAACTTCTTTCAGACGGATGATTCGCATGAGCAGGCTCCTCTGTATGGCTCAGAGGATTGGCAGGGCTTGTAAAAAATCACCTGATTAACATCGATCCATAGACCGGAGCAGGCACCTAACACGCGCAGAGAAAGGCTGACCTTGGCATTCATCGAGAAGATCTTTCTTGGTGACGCTGGTGTCACCGGGCGGATGCCTCAAGCACAACTGAACTGCCTTTCACCACGCCACCACGCCACCACGCCACCACGCCACCACGCCCATCTCACAACCTTAAAACTGCGCTTACAACTCTCCGCTCATCGCTTCGAGAATGCCCCTAGCCTTGGCCCGATGACAAACCGTCCAATTGTTGAGAGAACAGGTGGCCCTCTTGGATGACGACGAGCGCTCCATCCATACGCGTAGATTTAGTCGCAGCATGAATTCTCTGAAATTTCCACCCTCTATCGGATCTATAAAAATCATCTAAAATTCAGGAAAATATCTGCTATAACCCAGTAAAAATGCTGATATCAACAAAAAAATAAACATAGAATATTTATAGAAAACCACTATAAGCCAGTTAGAAAATCAATATGAGATCACTATATTTTTTATAGAGCCATGATTGAGATTTTATAGAGCAAGGCTATAATTAAATGCATAAATAGTTTTAGATAATCATTTTTTATTTTCAGATAGTAGTTATTTATGGAAAACACCAACAACCGAAAAGTGGTAGATGCACTTAGCGAGCTACTCGGCGATCCAGGTCGCAATGCGCGCTGCGACATCTGGCTATGGCTACACCTCCAGATGGACCTGGACGCTTCATTTGACCCAAGCACCTGCGGCGGCTTGACGATGCGTAACGAGATCGCCTTTTTTCTGAAGACGAAGAAATACCCCTTGCATCGAATTGCACGAGAGAAGGACCGAAGCCTGATTCCAGATGAGTCACTCGCCTGGATTGACGAGGACGAAAGGCAGCATCAATGGCTACTTGGCAGGGTCGAGAAAACCGCCAATTTGAGACTGCCTAGGGGACTTGTTCATCTCAAAGGTAGAAAACTACTGATAGCCCTAATTGATAGCTGGGACGCATATCTGGAGGAGAAATCGGATGAAATCGAGCTTCTTCGCAAGGAATGGCTTCGGCACAAAGCAAAGGACAGTGAATTCGAGTGGTTCGCAGACAAGAAAGAAAGCGCTTCACGCTGCGCCTGCGCCTGGGAATGGCTAGAGAAGGACAACAGTCACGTATCCAGACGGACCAGCCCGATTACCAATTACAAAGAGCTGCTGATGTTCTTCGATGGAGCGGAGCTAGGACGTAACGAGCAAAAGGCGATCATCAATGAAATCAAAAAGAGATGGAATCGCAAGCAGCTCGACGTGCGCAATCCTGACAAGAAGCAGCTCAACGTAATGATCCCAATAGCGGTGATCGCCCAGCTGGATGAATTGGCCGCAAAGCACAAACTGAAGCGACCGCAAGTCATAGAGCGGCTGATAACCGGTGAGTTCGAAGCAGGGATACACCTTGATTATTAGCAGGCACCCCACGAGCCGTCTTCTCGTTGAGTACGTGACGCACTCACATCACCCGACACCGCCCTGAAGCAACAGCATCAAAACTCTGTATTCCAAACAGTATTCCATGTAGATTTATTAACCGAAATATACTATTAATATCATCTACTTACATGATCAGTTCAGATTACCCCGGCCCACCAAATACACATCTAAGGGCGTCCACGGACGTCCTTTTTTGTGTCTGAAATCCAGCAAATACGGGGCTTTCTGCGCCACCAATGTACGTGAGCGTCCAGCAGAATCTATGTCTTTTGGTAATCCAAAAGGTATTCCAAGCTAACAAACTCTAATTTTTGGAATACCAAAATCTCTTATGGAATGCCAATGTGCGTTCAAGCTACTCGTCTTTCTGAAAGCAAGATCTGTACCACCAACCCTTTAGCGAAGGATTACGTCCTAGGCGGTGGCGACGGATTTCAGGTGTGAGTGAGAACCTGTGGTTCTAAGCCGTGAAACTTTAACTACTACCATCCTGTAACCAAGAAGCGCATAAATATGGGCCTTGATCGCCAGTTCCACACTGTTCTTATGAAACAGCGATCCCTGCAGGCTCACCAGCGTTACATCCACGCCTCGCACAGCGTCTCAGCTTGCGCCAACACTAGCTTGGCCGCTTCTTCCTGTTGATCCGGCGGGTATTTGTATTTACGCAGAATCCGCTTAACCAACAGCCGTAGCTTGGCGCGCACGCTGTCACGGTTGCTCCAGTCCACTGTCACGTTCTGACGCAAGCTGTCAGTGAGTTCGTGGGCAATCTTAGCGAGGATTTCGTCACCCAACTCGCGTACTGAAGCTTCGTTATTGGCAAGGGCATCGTAGAAGGCCAGTTCGTCGTCATTCAAGCCCAACTCATCACCCCGTTTGCTGGCAGCGGCGAACTTTTTGGCCATCTCGATCAGCTCTTCAATCACCTGAGCCGCTTCGATGGAGCGGTTCTGGTAGCGCTTGATCACGCTATCGAGCAGCTCGGAGAACTTCTTTTCCTGAGCCAGATTGCTGGCAAACTTGCTCTTGATCTCGCCTTCCAGCAGTCGCTCTAGCAGCTCAACTGCTAGGTTCTTTTCAGGCAGGTTGCGCACTTCGGCTAGGAAGTCATCATCCAGCAATCCGATATTGGGCTTATCCAAACCCACCGCAGCGAACACATCCACCACTTCACCAGAAACCACCGCATTGCCGATGATTTGACGGATAGCCAGCTCGCGCTCTTCATCGGTTTTCTTTTTTGCGCTGATTTCGCGCTTGGTCAGCATCACCTCCTGAATTCATAGAATAAGCGCAACGCTTGAAACGAGAGGCAGAGAGCCAGCCACCGGTAGAATCCAGGCTCTCACACCGAAGGATTC
>MDTG01329313.1_pt1 | contig 28412 bp, 25 predicted proteins | sample 811421 | NCBI WGS metagenome assembly MDTG01 (sample SAMN05326645, study PRJNA326480) | marine metagenome | isolation source: seawater | place: Pacific Ocean: South East | collected 2011
CCGCAACGCCGCCAGCCAGGGCGTGACGCTGACCTTCGATCAGACCTTGATCGACCACTTCGCGGAGGAAGGCTACAAGCCCGAGTTCGGCGCGCGTGAGCTCAAGCGGCTGATCCGCAGCGAGCTGGAGACGGCACTGGCGCGCGAGATGCTGGGTGGCGGTATCGGCAAGGGCGATCACGCCAGCGCCCGCTGGGACGACAAGGCCGAACGGGTGGTCTTCGAGCGCCAGGAGCCACCCGCGAAGCCGGCTGAGCCTGAAAAGCCCGATGCCGCGAACGTGGCCGAGACGCCGCCTAGCGACGCGAGCAAGCCTGCGCGCAAGAAGAAGTCAGCGGACGGCGAATCTTGAGCGATGGGAGGCTGTCGTGTCCGACCCCAATGGGCTGACATGGGCAGCCACCCTCGTGTCGCTGGCGGTCGCTGTCCCCACAGCGGGGCACGCGGTCATCTACAAGCGTGACCCTCGATCGGCCACGCTGTGGGTACTGCTGATCGCCTTGTTGCCGCTGGGCGGTTCGCTGCTGTATGTGCTGTTCGGCATCAACCGTTACCAGCGGCGGGCGCGGCGGCTCTTCCCGGGGGCAGATCATCCTGCTGTTCGGCAGGATCTCTCGCCCACGATGCCCGAGGCTGTATCGCCGCCACTTGCCGGTCTGGCCCACCTGGTGGGACGCGCCACCGGCCAGTCGCTGACCGGCGGCAACCGCATCGAGCCGCTTGTCGATGGCGAGCAGGCCTACCCGGCCATGCTCGCCGCCATCGAATCGGCGCGGTACAGCGTCGCCTTGGCCTCGTACATCTTCGACAGCCAAGGCATCGGGGCGCAGTTCGTCGATGCGCTGCGCCGGGCTCATGAGCGCGGCGTGCAAGTGCGGGTGCTGATCGACGACGTGTATGCCCGCTGGACGCCCCGCAGCGCCTACCGCGCCTTGCAGCGCGCCGGCGTTCCGGTGGCGACGTTCAACCCGACATTGATTCCCGCGCGCCTGCATGCCGCGCATCTGCGCAATCACCGCAAGCTGCTGGTGATCGATGGCGAGACGGGTTTCACCGGCGGATTGAACATCTTCAGCACGTATTGGCGGCCCGGTGCGCCGGGCCAGGCCTGTCACGATTTGCACTTTCGTCTGCGCGGGCCGGTGGTAGAGCATCTGATGCGGAGCTTCACCGATGATTGGTGCGATACCACGGGCGAGCGGCTCAGCAAGGGTTTCTGGGGCGAACCGCCCGCAACGGCTGATGAGCCGGGAACCAGTTGGGCGCGCGGCATCGAGGCCGGTCCCGACGAGGCCCTGGACCGGATGCGCTGGACCTTCATGGGCGCTTTGAGCGCGGCGAAGCATTCGGTGCGCATCTGGACACCTTACTTCGTGCCCGATCAGCCGATGATCGCGGCGCTGAGTACGGCCGCGTTGCGCGGCGTGCGTATCGACGTGCTGACGCCCGCAAACGGCGACCATCCCACGGTGCAATGGGCGGCGCGCGCCCACTACTGGCAGGTGCTGGAGCACGGTGTGCGCATCTTCGAACGGCCTGGCCCGTTCGACCACAGCAAGCTGATGCTGGTAGACGGAGCGTGGTGCTGCCTGGGTTCGGCCAATTGGGACGCGCGCAGCCTGCGCCTCAACTTCGAGTTCAATGTGGAGGTGTACGACACCGCGTTGTCTACGCGGCTGTCATCCCTTTTTGATGCCGCCCGTGATGCGTCGGGCGAGATATCGGCGAAGGCGTTGCGCGCCCGCCCGCTGGCCATCCGCTTACGCGACGGGTTGGCCCGTCTGTTCACCCCCATTCTCTAGCGACACGACTTGCGAGGAACATTGCCCATGGAAAAGAAAGATCAATGGAACATTGGTTACTGGATCGTCGCCGCCCTGTTGCTGCTGACGCTGCAGAACTACTGGCAGGCGGCCAAGACCGTCGAGCCCGTACCCTACAGCGAATTCGAGAAAGCGTTGGCCGAGGGGCGCGTCGCCGATGTGCTGGTGGCGGACCGCACGGTGACCGGGCGCCTGAAATCGCCGGACAGCCGGGGCAAGACCACCATCGTGGCCACCCGCGTCGAACCCGACCTGGCCGAGCGGCTGTCCAAGTACGAGGTGCCCTATGCGCGGGTGGTGGAAAACACCTGGCTGCGTGATGTGCTCTCCTGGATTCTGCCGGCGGTGGCCTTCTTCGGCGTCTGGTTCTTCCTGTTCCGCCGCTTCGCCGAGAAGCAGGGCATGGGCGGCTTCCTGAGCATCGGCAAGAGCCGCGCCAAGGTGTTCATGGAGAAGAACACCGGCGTCACCTTTGCCGATGTCGCGGGTGTCGATGAGGCCAAGGCCGAGCTGGTCGAAATCGTCGACTTCCTGAAGAACCCGCAGGATTACGGCCGCCTCGGCGCGCGCATCCCGAAAGGTGTGTTGCTGGTTGGCCCGCCCGGCACGGGCAAGACCCTGCTGGCCAAGGCCGTGGCGGGCGAGGCCGGGGTACCGTTCTTCTCTATCTCCGGCTCGGAGTTCGTCGAGATGTTTGTCGGCGTGGGCGCGGCGCGGGTGCGCGACCTGTTCGAGCAGGCGCGCGGGCAGGCGCCGGCCATCATCTTCATCGATGAACTCGACGCGCTGGGCCGTGCACGCGGCGTCGGCGGGCCCATCGGCGGCCACGACGAGCGTGAGCAGACGCTCAACCAGCTGCTCACCGAGATGGACGGCTTCGACAGCTCGGTGGGGCTGATCATCCTCGCCGCCACCAACCGCCCCGAAATCCTCGACCAGGCGCTGCTGCGTGCCGGCCGCTTCGACCGCCAGGTGCTGGTGGACCGGCCCGACAAGAAGGGACGGCTGGACATCCTGAAAGTCCACGTCAAGAAGGTGACGCTGGCTCAGGATATCGATCTCGAACAGGTGGCTGCGCTGACCACAGGCTTTTCGGGTGCAGACCTCGCGAACCTGGTCAACGAGGCCGCGCTGGCCGCGACCCGGCGCAAAGCGTCCGCCGTGGAGTTGCAGGATTTCACCGCCGCCATCGAGCGCATCGTGGCGGGCCTGGAGAAGAAGAACCGAGTGCTCAATCCCAAGGAGCGGGAAACCGTGGCCTATCACGAGATGGGCCATGCGCTGGTGGCGCTGGCGCTGCCCGGCACCGACCCCGTGCACAAGATCTCGATCATCCCGCGCGGCATGGGCGCGCTGGGCTACACGCTGCAACGCCCCACCGAAGACCGCTTCCTGATGACGCGCGCCGATCTGGAACACAAGATCGCCGTGCTGCTGGGCGGTCGTGCGGCCGAGAAGCTCGTGTTCGGCGAGCTGTCCACCGGGGCTGCCGATGACCTCGCACGGGCCACCGACATTGCCCGCGACATGATCACCCGCTTTGGCATGGACGAAGGACTGGGCTACATCGCCTTCGAGGCGCAGCGGCCCCGCTTTCTCGATACACCGGAACTGGCCCACGGCGGCTGCCGGGTGGCCGAATCGACCCAGGCGCGCATCGATCAGGCCATCCGCGACATCGTGATGGGCGTGTTCGAGCGCGCCTACCGGATTCTCGACACCAACCGCGCGGTGCTGGAGCGCTGTGCGCGCGAGCTGCTGGCGCGGGAAACGCTCGACGAAAGCGATATCCGTCAATTGACTCAAGGACTTGTTCGGAACTGAAAACAGTAGTAGGTGCCATTCAGAGTAAACCGACGGCTCTGTTCAGTGCGTCATCCAATTCGTCGGCATTGTTCAAGGAGAACCGATATGTCTGCATTGACTCCGTGGGACCCCTTCCGGGAACTGGATGAATTGCAAAACCGCCTGGCGACGATGTTCGGACGAATACCCCAGCGACAGGGCGCCCGTACCGGCAACGAAGCCATGACCACGGCGGACTGGGCACCAATGGCGGACATCAGCGAGGATGAGAACGCATTCCTCCTCAAGCTGGATCTGCCGGAGGTCCCCAAGGATGCCGTGCGCGTCAGCGCGGAAAACGGTGTGCTCACCATCAGCGGCGAGCGCAAACTGGAAAAAGAGGAGCAGGGCAAGAAGTTCCACCGCATCGAACGTGCGTATGGCCGCTTTGTGCGCAGCTTTGTCTTGCCTGACAACGTTGATCCGACCAAGGTGACGGCTTCCATGAAAGACGGCGTACTGGAAGTGCGGCTTGTCAAGGCCGAGCAAGCCAAACCGAAACAGATTGAAATCTCAGTCAACTAACTTTAATTAGGAGCCCAAGATCATGAATATCAAACAGCCAAAATACATCTTCTCCGCACTTGCCCTGGCGGTCGTCGTCGGACTGAGCGGACCGGCTCTGGCCCAATCGGCGGCAGGTTCTAGCCCAGGTGCTGCAGCACCCTCTGCCGCATCCAAGGCGGCGCAGCCACAGGTAGATGACAAGGTCGCCCGGGAAGCCGCGAAAAAGCGCGCCGAACTCGCCCAAGATGCAATCACGGCGCTCACCAAGACCCAGGAGGCTTTGACCCTCCTTGATGCAAAGAAGACCAAGGAGGCGCTTGCTGCGCTGGAACTGGCCAGCGGAAAGCTGGAACTGGTATTGGCGCGTGACCCAAAACTTGCTTTGGCGCCCGTCGATGCACGCGTCATCACCCATGACATCCACGCCAACGTGGAATCGGTCAAGAAAGCGGTCGAGTTGTCTCGGGAGTTGTTGGATGATGGCGAGGTGCAAAAGGCACGGCCCATTGTTGCCAATCTTGCCAGCGAAATCGTGATCGAAACCGACAACCTGCCGATGGCAACGTACCCGGCAGCGATCAAGTCGGCCGCACGGCTCATCGACAGCGGCAAGATCGACGACGCCAAGGCGGAACTCGCCCGAGCACTGAACACGCTGGTGGTGACCTCGGTCGCCTTTCCTCTGCCCGTGCTACGGGCCGAAGCCGCGATGGCAAAAGCGGAAAAGCTGGCCGAGACCGACAAGCGCGATGCCAAACAGAGCGAGGAGCTCAGCGCCCTGCTGGCCTACGTGCGCACGGAAATCGAGCTGGCGCAGATCCTGGGTTATGGCAAGAAGGCGGACTTCAAGCCCATCTTCGATCAGGTGAAGTCCATTGAGCAAAAGTCGGCTGGTGGCAAAAGCGGCAAGGGATGGTTCGACGAGTTGAAGACGCGCATCCAAAAGCTGTTTTGAGGTGATGAAGGGGCTGACTGCTCTGTCGGTCAGTCTCGCGATGTTCGCAGTCAGCCCCAATAGATTCGCCTATTTTCACTAACTCACACGAGGCATATCACCATGAATGAGCAAACATCGAATCCCAATGCGACGAACAAAGAAATAAACGAACAGGCCGCGGTAAGCAGCCTTCCTGTCAGTCCAGAGGCCAAGGCTGAAGTCGTCACGGAGGTACAGCCTGAGGTTCAGAAGGAAACGGACTCGCAGGCGGCAGACAAACGTAAACAAGTCCTCGATGAGGCCGTCTCGGCCTTGGCGCTGACCAAATCAGCGCTGGCCGCACTTGACGGCAAGGACGCTGCACGCGCATTGGCAACGCTGGCCGAAGTGACGGGAAAGCTGGAGCTGATCGTTGCGCGCGAACCCACGCTCGCCCTGGCCCCCGTTGATGTGCGCACCATCGTGCACGACTTGTTCGCCAACACGGAAACCATTGAGGCGATGACCGACGAGGCGCTGGATGCCCTCAAACATGGCGAGGTGCAACAGGCACGTCACGTACTGGCTTTGCTGGCCAGTGAAATCGTGATCGCGGTCGCCAACATCCCTCTGGCGTCCTATCCCGCAGCCGTGAAGGCAGTCGTGCCGCTGATCGATCAGGGCAAGATCGAAGAAGCCAAAGCCGCGCTGCAGTCAGCGCTCAGCACGCTGGTCGAGGAGCGCAGCGTGCTTCCGCTGCCCATCCTGCGTGCGAAGCTGCTCCTGAAGCGCGCCGAGACCTTGGTAGAAGATGGTCAGCGGAGCGAAGCGTCCAATGAGCGCCTGGAGACATTATTGAACGAAGCGCGGCAGCAGTTGGAAATGGCAGAACTGCTGGGCTATGGAAAGAAGAAGGACTTTGAGCCCCTGTATGCTGAACTCAAGAAAGTCAAGGAAAAGACGGCCGGAGGCGGGAGCGGAAAAGGCTGGCTCGATGAAATCAAGGCGAGACTGTCAAAGCTGTTCTAAAACCGCAAGAGAGGGGCGAATAGCCCCTCTCTTCGCGATGAAGGCTTGATTTTCCTGATCTCATGATCCATCAAGGAGATATCGCATGAATGCAAATACCATCGCCGATTCGAATGCGGATAACCCTGCCGATGCCGTGTGTTCACTGACCCAAAATTGGTGGTTGTTTGCGCTGCGCGGCATATTCGCGTTGATTTTTGCAGTCCTCGCATTCTGGATGCCACACTCGGCTTTGTTCGCCATGACGATAGTGTTCGGCGCATTTTCTTTGGTCAATGGTGCGTTCAACCTGGTTGCAGCGGTGCGGCAAATGCGGCAAAAGCAGCGCTGGGGCTGGCTGTTGTTCAGCGGCATCGTCGGCATACTCACCGGTGTCGTTGTGGTAGTTGCCCCTCTGGCTGCCACTTTGGCGTTGGCCTATTTCTTGTGGGTAAGCGTGGCATTCTGGGCAATTTTCACCGGTATGCTGGAGATATCCGCCGCCGTTCGTCTGCGCCGGGAAATCAAGGGCGAGATCTGGCTTGCCCTCAGCGGGCTGCTTTCCGTGCTCCTCGGTGCGATCATCCTATGGATGTTTTTTACCCGCCCGATCGAATCATTTCTGGCCGCGGGCTGGGTATTGGGTTTCCATGCTGCGATCTTCGGTATGACTCTTTTGCTTCTTAGTTGGCGTTTGCGCAAAGCGCGTCAGAGGTAAGGGCGTGAAAAACCAAACCGTAAGATCATCTTTGAAAATCAACATATCCAATCACCCGGGTCCACTCACCTGGGCGGACAACCCAAAGGTAAGATCAACCATTTAATCCGCTTACCCCAGAATAATAGGGAGTGCATATAAATGCATTTTTTGAATTTGCAGGTCACACAGGCAGAGCTCCTATCCGGCCTTATTTCCCTTTCCCAAACAGTTGCACAGATTGTGCTCGTCATGACCGTGGCGTGGCTCGTGTCCGCAGTGCTTTCGCGGGCCATCACACGCATCAGCAAAAGAACCTGCACTTCCAAGAGATCTGCAGATGAGGTCAAACGCATTGAAACATCTTTTCGTCTGATCCGTTTCGTCAGTCGGCTGGTCGTGTGGGCCTTGGCCGTGACCATTTCCCTCTCAATCCTTGGCATTTCTGTGGCACCGATCCTGACGACTGCGGGGGTAAGCGGCATCGCAGTGGGGTTTGCTGCGCAGAGCCTGATAAAAGACTATTTTTCGGGTTTGGTCTTGTTGCTGGAAGGGCAACTCCGCATCGGGGATATCGTGGATATTGGCGGTGTGGCAGGCCAAGTCGAAGAGATGACGTTGCGCTATGTGCGCCTGCGTCAATTCAATGGTGACGTGGTCTATGTGCCCAACGGAGCCATCACCAATCTGACAAATAAGACAACAGACTATTCGAGGGCCGTAATCGATGTCGGTGTCGCCTATCGCGAAAACCTTCAGGAGGCATTGAACGTTATGGAGAGTGTCGCCCGTGAGCTAGCTTCGGAAACAACCTGGTCAACGAGAATATTAGCCGAGCCAGAGGTCTTTGGGGTCGAAACGTTGGGTGACTCTTCGGTTATCCTGCGTCTTCGCCTCAAGGTCTTGCCAGGTGAGCAATGGTCAATCCGGCGCGAATATCTGCACAGGATAAAACAGCGCTTCGACGAACTTGGCATCGAAATCCCTTATCCGCATCTGACGCTTTATGCCGGCCAGGACAAGGATGGAAAAGCCCCTGCCTTTCGGATCGAAGCTCCGGCTGGTGCCCAATGACACGGCCAAAATATACATATGAAGTGGAAAGCGATTTCTCGAACTGGGATGAAACGATTTTCGAGCGCTGTCTGCGGGATGGGTTCAATGTATTTGGCTCTGGACCAACCCCTATTTTCTTGCGGCCCGAAAAGGAGACCGAACCTGCCCCTGACACCCGTTCGCTAGGCAACGACAGCCATGATTAAGAAAGGCCAACCCATGAAGCCACCGGTAAAGACGAGCTTTCGCGGCAGGGACGTCGCCTACCTGGTAATTTCCATTGTTTTAGTGGGCGTAGGTTACGCAGCCTACCGCGGCTTATACTTTGTTGGTGAAAACGTTCCTTTTGCCCAAGAGATGATCCTAGTGTTCCTGGGTGCAGCTGCCACTATCTATCTGACAGCTGTGCTCCTCAATCGCCAGACTGAGCTTGAGTTAAGAAAAGAAGGGCAAGTTCTTCTTTTTCAACAAAAGCATGACACATATATGCGCGTCATCGAAAAGGTTGCTGAAATCGTGGAGCGTGAACGTCATGATTTTGCGCTCATTGATGAACTCAGGGTCATCAGCCACAAGCTTGCCGTTGTCGGCAGCGCGCCAGTTGTCGAAGCGTTCCGACGCGTTCTTGATCTGCTTGTTGATGGACTTGAGGATGGCCAGTTGAACGGCAATGACGCAGAACAGGTGATGCATGCCGTAGCTGAAGTCACGATTGCGATGCGTTCGGACATCAGCAGCGACAACGACCCTGAAGCGCTTCGGTCGGCTGCAGAAACGATCATGGCGAACTCACGCAAGATCGAGCGGCTGGACGACATCGAGCACTCAAAGTCCAAGCCAGACGCAAATGCAGCCAACAATAAACAGAAGAAAGGAGATTCGAAAGGGGCTTGAGCATGCGTATACAATATAGCTATCGACTCGTCGAAAAAGAATTTCATGAACCTTGGCAAATGTCTGTAGAAAAAGCGGTTGAACCCGCTCTCAAGCCGCTGATCGAAAAGCGCTCCGAAGATTCGGTACGTCTTCAAATCGTCCTCGAACGCGCGAAAAAAGGATCTCGCTTAACGGCCAGTGGCCACATGCACTTGCCGGGCAAAAAAATCGTCAGCGTCACTGCATCGCATAACGATCTGACGCCTCTCGCGCACATGCTAGCGCAGGCGTTGTTCCGGCAGGCCAAGAAGCACTTTGATCGGCTGAGCGCTCAGGATCAAATCAAGCGTAAGGCGCGTCGTGAACGCTTGCGCGAGCTCAAGGCGCGGATCGACACTCAACCTGCCTCTGTCGTCCAGCAAGCACGCGGGATAATCGAGACGCTGCTGCCGAAGGTTGAGGCCGTTGCGCAACGCGAGTTGGCTTATCTGCATGCCGCCGGTGATTTGCCTCGCGATTATCCGACGCTGCACGACGTGGTGGACGAAGCGATTGCTCTGGCTGAATCGGTATGGACATCCGTTCCAGAAGAAGAAGCGGCTTACATCGGTCTTCTGAAGCATCTGTTCGCCGTCCTGGATCACGAAGTGGCAAACAGCCGGCAATTTGGCGAATTCGTTTCTCTGGACGCGCCGGTCGAAGCGGATGCCCAGGACGTCGCCGAGGCCATGGTGGAAGAGGAAATCTTCGAATTTTATCAGCCCGATGACACACTCAGGCTGGCCGATATCATCGCTGACAGTCAGCATCCCGATGCCGCAACGATCGCGGAACAGGAGGAGCTAGTTGATCGGTCGAGCGAGTTCGCTTTTGCATTCGACCTGCTGAAGGACATGCCGCGTTTGTGGCGGCGCATTTTTCTGCTTCTCCGTGTGGACGGGCTGGATGCCAGCAGCGTCTCTGAAATCCTGCTGATTCCTAGTCAGGAAGATACTGTCCAAAGGTGGCTGATGCAGGCCGAAGCGTTCATCGCTGCTCATTTGGAAGAGGCCGGAGTAAGCAAAGACGGGAACGATTGGCTCCAAGGCGTTGATTGGTCGGCATTGTCTGTGACCCGAAGCGCGGCAGCCTCACTGTGGTCCAAGGAGGCGAACCATGAAGAATGATCTTCACCTTGTCTGCCCGCATTGCCAGTCCATCAACCGCGTGCCGACTGCGAAGCTATCGGAACATCCCAACTGCGGCCGCTGCCAGCAGCCCTTGTTCGCGGGCGAGCCCATCGAGTTGACCACGGCGACGTTCTCGCGCCACGTGGAGCGCAGCGATCTGCCGCTGCTGGTCGATTTCTGGGCGCCATGGTGCGGGCCGTGCAAGATGATGGCCCCGCAGTTCGAGCAGGCAGCCTCCCTGCTTGAACCCAAGGTGAGGTTGGCCAAGGTAAATACCGAGGCCGAGCCTCACCTGGCCGCCCAGTTCGGTATTCGCAGCATTCCGACGCTCGCCCTGTTCCAGGGTGGGCGGGAGATCGGGCGTCAGGCCGGCGCCTTGGGCGCGCAGGACATCGTGCGCTGGGCATCTGCACAGGTGGGGCGCTGACCGATGCAGGACTTGCTCGGCGCCACCCTGATCCTGCTGGCGGCATGCAGCCTCGCGGCGGTGGCGACGGCGGCGTTCAGAGTGCCCGCCTTGCTGGGTTACCTCGCCGCCGGCGCCTTACTGGGCCCCTCAGTCACCGGCGTGATCGCGCCGGGAGAAGCGCTTGATTTTCTGTCCGAGCTGGGAGTGGCGCTGCTGCTGTTCATGGTCGGACTGGAATTCTCCCTCGGGCACTTTTGGCTCACTCGCAAGACCGTACTGGTGGCTGGCAGTTTGCAGATGGTCGTTGTGGCCGCACCTCTGACCCTGATGCTGATGGGGTTGGGGCAGCCAGCTCAGAGCGCTGCGCTGCTCGGCGCTGCGGCGGCCATGTCTTCCACGGCGCTGGTCAGCCGGCAGTTGGCCGACCAGGGTGAACTCACCACACGCCATGGCCGCAGCGCCATCGCCGTGCTGGTCTTTCAGGATCTGGCCAGCGTGCCCCTGCTGGCCCTGCTGGCGATCTGGGCGCGCGGCGAGTCGCCGAAGATCGAGAGCGTGCTGCTCGAAGTGTTGGGCGTGCTGATGTTGTTCGCGGCAGCGGCCCTCGCCTCCCGTCGTCTGTTGCATGGCCTGCTGGGCTGGGTGGCGCGGCAGGGCCACGAAGAATCCTTCGTGCTGGTTTCCTTGTGCGTGGTGGTGGCTGCCGCCGCTGCTGCACACGCGGTCGGCGTATCCGCCGCCCTGGGTGCGTTTTTGGCCGGCATGGTGCTGGGCGAGAGCGACTTCCGTCACCACATGGAAAGCCACCTCAAACCGTTTCGCGATGTGTTGTCGGGGGTGTTCTTCGTGACCATCGGCCTGCAGTTGGACGGAGCGCAGATTCTTTCGGCACCGCTGGCGGTGCTGGCGTGGCTGGCAGTGCTGGTACCGGTCAAGATCGGGCTCAACACCCTGGCCTTGCGGGCGACGCGCCTGTCCGCCCTCGATGCCTGGCGCACGGGCATAGCGTTGGGGCATGGCGGCGAGTTCGCCCTGCTGTTGTTGGGCATGGTCTTGCAGCAGCATCTGATCCCCGCGACCGTCGTACAACCCATGCTGGTCGCGCTGGTGCTCAGCATGGCCTTGGCACCGCTGCTGATCCGCCATCACGATGTACTTGCCCGGTTCTTGAGCCGCACCGGCGGCGTCATTCAGCCACCCCAGGCTGAAGAAGTCGAGATCGCCGCGCAGACGGCGCGATATCGAGACCATGTCATCGTTTGCGGCGCGGGCGAGCTTGGCCTGACAGTCAGCGAGATTCTTCGCCACGCCGGCGTGGCGCATCTGCTGCTGGAAGCAGACGAGCAGAAGGTAGAGGCCGCGCGTGCCGCCGGCGCGCCGGTGTTCCATGGCGATGCGAGTCGGCCCGATACCCTGCTGGCTGCCGGGTTGGCGCAAGCGCGTCTGGTGGTGCTCACGTTCGACCATGCCCAGCAAGTGCTGCGCATCGCCCAGGCGATTGCCGAGCGCCGTCCGGCGCTGACCTTGTGGGTGTCATGCAGAAGTACGACCGCGGCCGATGCATTTCGCGCCATGCCCAACGTGCGCGTGTATCAGCAATCCTTTGCCGCAGCTATTGGGCTGGCGGAACAGGTGATGTCGACGCTTGGCATGTCGACCGAGCTGATTGAAGGACACATCAGCGCAATGCGCCGCCGTCTCGACAGCAGCCGTTTTCCAGGGAGTTCATCGTCATGAAATCAACACGCCTTAACCCATTTCAGGTCTTCCGTGACCAATGGGCCATCATGAGTTTTTACGAGCGCTTCGAGCAGGTCGTCGCGCTCGTGCTGTCGGCGGTGATCGCCGTCATCATCGTGGTGTCGCTGTTCCAGCTCATCTCCATCGTCTTCACGCTGCTGATCCTTGATGCGTTCAATCCGCTGGATCACAAGGTATTCCAGAGTGTGTTCGGCATGATCATGACGCTCTTGATCGCGATGGAGTTCAAGCATTCCATCGTGCGCGTGGCGCTGCGTCGGGACAGCATCATCCAGGTCAAGACCGTGATCCTCATCGGCCTGATCGCGCTGGCGCGCAAGTTCGTGATCCTCGACCCCGAGGCGAGCCCCGCAAAGATAGCCGCGCTGGCAGGCGCCACGCTGGCTCTGGGTGCGACCTACTGGCTGCTGCGCGAGCGCGACGACCGCGCCGCCGAGACATCTGAGCATGACCCGTCATCATCCCAGTGACCCGCGCGCGGCGTTGTTGCAACACCGCTGGCTCAACCGCCTGCAGACCGGACTGTTGGTCCTGACCCTGGTCGGGATCGCAGCCGCAGCAGGGAGACTGCCGTTTGGGGAAGGCGGCCTGTGGCTCGCGCTGTTTGCCGTTGCAGGTGCGTTGCTGCTGGAACCGGTAGCCGCGTCGGCGCTGAGCTTGCGCCTGTACCGCGTACGGGCCTTGCACCCGCAAGAAGCCCACGAGATGTGGGCCCTGTTGCGCGAGCTGCCCGCCCGTGCCGGTTTGCCCGCCACGCCGGTGCCGCACTATGTGCCCAGTGCCGTCGTCAACGCCTTCGCCACCGGATCGAAGCAGGAGGCATCGATCGCCCTCACCGATGGCCTGCTGCGCAGCCTGAGCTCACGCGAGCTGGCGGGTGTGCTCGCGCACGAGATCGCGCACATCGCCAATGAGGATCTGCGCGTCATGGGGCTGGCGGATTCCGTCAGTCGCCTCACGAGCCTGCTGGCCCTTATGGGACAGATCGCGATCCTGCTGAGCCTGCCCGCGCTGCTGGTTGGCGCGGCGGAGGTCTATTGGCCTGGTCTATTGTTATTGGCCGCATCGCCTCAGCTGGCCCTGCTCGCACAGCTCGGCTTGTCTCGCGTGCGTGAGTTCGACGCTGACCGCCTCGCGGCGGAACTGACGGGCGACCCGCAGGGGCTGGCGTCCGCGCTGGCGAAAATCGAGCGGGTCAGCCGCTCCTGGCGCGCCTGGTTGTGGCCGGGATGGGGCAATCCCGAACCCTTCTGGTTGCGCACGCATCCGGCCACGCAAGAACGCATCTCACGCGTACTGACGTTGGCGCCTGGGCCAGCATCAGCGTTGCCATTCCACGCGCCCCATTTCTTGCCGGAATCCGCTGTGACGCCGCGCCCGCCGCGCTGGCACCCGAGCGGGCTGTGGCGCTGATTGCCTATCAACAGGAGACTTCTCATGGCCTACCCCGACCCGTACCCACGCCCCGCACCGGACCCCTTCATCCGGCGCTGGCTCTTCATCACCGCCTGTATTGCCACGCTCATGCTGGTGTGGCAGTTCCTGCCCGCCATCGAGGCCTGGTTCAGTCCGCGCGAGGCGGCAGATCGCACCGTGACGGCGCGTGGCGATCTGGCGGCGGACGAGAAAGCCACCATCGAACTGTTCGAAGAATCGCGCGCTTCGGTGGTCTACATCACCACCGCGCAGCTGGTGCGCGACGTCTGGACTCGCAATGTCTTTTCCATGCCGCGCGGCACCGGTTCGGGCTTTATCTGGGACGATGCCGGCCACGTCGTCACCAACTTCCACGTCATCCAGGGTGCTTCTGAAGCCACGGTCAAACTCGCCGATGGCCGCGACTACCAGGCCGCGCTGGTGGGGACGAGCCCAGCGCACGACATCGCCGTGCTCAAGATTGGCGTCGGTTTCAAGCGCCCGCCGGCCGTGCCGGTCGGCACCAGTGCCGACCTCAAGGTGGGTCAGAAGGTGTTCGCTATCGGCAACCCCTTCGGCCTGGACTGGACGCTCACCACCGGCATCGTCTCCGCGCTCGACCGCTCGTTACCCGGAGAAGCGGGCGGCCCGGCCATCGATCACCTGATCCAGACCGACGCCGCCATCAACCCTGGCAACTCCGGTGGGCCGCTGCTCGATTCGGCAGGAAGGCTCATCGGCATCAACACGGCGATCTATAGCCCCTCCGGCGCCTCGGCCGGGATTGGTTTCGCCGTGCCGGTGGACACCGTCATGCGCGTAGTCCCGCAACTCATCAAGACCGGTAAGTACATCCGTCCGGCGCTGGGCATTGAGGTGGACGAACAGCTCAATCAGCGCCTGCTTGCACTGACCGGAAGCAAGGGCGTGTTCGTGTTGCGTGTTACCCCTGGTTCGGCAGCGCACAAGGCCGGCCTCGCGGGTGTCGAAGTCACGCCGCAAGGCATCGTGCCGGGCGACCGCATCATCGATGTTGATGGCAAGGCGACGGACGATGTGGCCAAGCTGCTCGCGCGGCTAGACGACAGGAAGGTCGGCGATGTGGTGGTCTTGTCAGTGGAACGGGCCGGCAAATCGCGCGAGGTGCGTGTGGAGCTGCAACCCGGGAATTGATTGAACTGAACCTGTGGATCAGGCGGTAGTGCAGCGTCGCGGTGATTGAGGTTCTCAGGTCTTCGGCCAGGTAGCGTTCCGCCTCAACCTCCGTAATTTTCGGATGCGATCTGCCTATCCGAATAGGCAAGCATGCGTAAGCGTCCGGCAATCCCATCTTGAGATAGACCCAGTGTCGAGGCATCGTGTGCACGATGAACATCACGCACACTATGGCGAACGACACGATCGCCCAGCGCCCCAAGCGGCACTACTACTCCCCGGAACTTAAAGGCCAGATCGTGGCCGAATGCCAGGTCTCCGGCGCGTCAGTGGCCGGCGTAGCGCTTGCACACGGAATCAACGCCAACATCGTTCATCGCTGGATGCGCGAGCAAGCAGACTCCCTGTTGCCAGCGCCCCGGAATGAGTTCGTTGCGCTGAATCTGCCTCCACCAGTTGAACAGCTCCCAGCAACCGAGACCAGCTCGCCGCCCGTGTCGCGTGCGATTCGCGTTGATGTTCGGCGCAGCGCCCTACCACTGGGCTACTGGCGCAAGTGCTGGTGGCCAAGTACGCCGACCACCTGCCGCTGTACCGCCAGGAAGCGATCTTCGGCCGCGCCGGCCTAGCCATCCCCCGCTCCACGCTGGCGCAATGGGTGGGCTCGTGTGGCGTGCAGTTGCAGCCACTGGTTGACGCCATGAGGACAGAGCTGCTGCAGCGCCGCGTGCTGCATGCCGACGAGACGCCGGTGTCCATGCTCAAGCCGGGCAACGGCAAGGCGCACCGGGCGTACCTATGGGCCTATGCCACGGGCGCCTTCGAGAACATCAAGGCGGTCGTCTACGACTTCTGCGAATCGCGCTCGGGCGAACACGCCCGGCGCTTCCTGGGCGACTGGAGAGGCAGCCTCACCTGTGACGACTTCAGCGGCTACAAGGCCTTGATCGCAAGTGGTGTGACCGAGGTCGGCTGCCTGGCGCACGCGCGGCGCAAGTTCTTCGATTTGCACGCGGCGAACCAAAGCCAGATCGCCGAGGTCGCGCTGCAGCAGTTCGCGCGGGTCTACGAGATCGAGCGTGAGGTCAAGGAGATTGCGACCGATCAGCGCCAAACCATCCGGCAACAACAAACGAAGCCGCTGCTTGATGCCTTGCACCAGTGGATGGTGCTGCAACGCCAGAAGGTGCCGGAAGGCTCGGCAAGCGCCAAAGCGCTGGACTACAGCTTGCGGCGCTGGGAGGCTTTGACCCGGTTCGTCGATGACGGACAGCTGCCCGTGGACAACAACTGGATCGAGAACCAGATTCGGCCGATTGCCATTGGCCGCAACAACTGGCTCTTTGCGGGCAGCCTACGAGCTGGTCAGAGGGCAGCAGCCGTCATGACGCTCATCCAGTCAGCACGACTCAATGGGCATGATCCCTATGCGTATCTCAAGGACGTTTTGGCTCGCTTGCCGACGCAACGGGTTAGCCTGGTTCACGAGTTGCTACCGCATCGTTGGTTCGCACCGAGCTGAATGTCGTTATTTGAGGCTCCGCTCAGCGAACGGTTGGCCAGCTTGCCCCAGTGGCGCTGCGCAGCGATTCAAGTGCACCGCAATCGCCAACGCATACCCCTCCCGCACAGGTACTGCGGATGGCACGCAGTTGCTTGCGCAGCGCCTGCAACTCGGCGATTCGCTGCTCTACCAAGCGCATTTGATCGTCTAGCAAGGCATTGACCTCGTCGCAGGACATGGCGGGGTCGTCCTGCAACTGCAGCAGAGCCCGGATATCGTCGTGCGACATGTCCAGCGAGCGGCACCGAACGATGAAGGCCAACCTGTCGACATGCTGTTGGCCATATTGCCGATAGTTGTTGGCGGCCCGCAGGGGCGCCTGCAGAAGGCCCTCTGCTTCATAAAAGCGCACCGCGGGAACGGAGCACCCTGCCAATGACGATAGTTCACCGATTTTCATATTTGCCTACCTACCGCTTGACTCTACAGCTACTTGAGGGTTTCTAATACGGGACATGAGTACATGTCAAAGCAGTAGCTGCTCGAGCAGTTGCAATTCGCAGACGGTCGACGAGGCCCCAAGCGCCATTGCTTCCGTGGAGAGCACATTTTCAGTTCCGGGAATGGACTGCCCCTCCGAGGAGAACCTCATTCGCATGGCGCTGGGTGGTCTGACCGGGGTTGGGCCGATGACCTTCGATCTGGCCCATCGGCAGCTCCGGGTGGTGCACTCGGGCGAGCCCGCCAGGATCGCCCAGAAGCTGACGCCCCTGAACTTGGGTGCGGTTCTGCTGACAAGCGAGAGGCGCACCGAAGGCGGGCAGTGGAAGACGCGTTTCTCCGTGCCGAAGATGGATTGCCCGTCGGAGGAGAATCTCATTCGGATGGCGCTGGCCGATGCGTCGGCTGTTGCGGCACTGGACTTCGATCTGAAGGACCGTGTACTCACCGTGCAGCATGGGGGAAGTACGCAAGAGCTGCTGGGCCGTCTCATCCCTCTCAACCTCGGCGCGCAAGTGTTGGACAGCGTGCAAAGCGACGAGTCTACGGCCCCAGACGCAGAGGGGAATGCCTCTGAGGCTCGGACCTTAAAGCTGCTGCTCGCTATCAACGGTGCGATGTTTGTCTTTGAGTTGATCGTTGGCCTGATCGCCCAGTCCACAGGTCTCATAGCGGACTCGCTTGACATGTTCGCCGATGCGGCGGTCTACGGACTGGCGCTCTATGCGGTGGGCCGCGCCGCCGCCTTGAAGATGAAGGCAGCGCACATCGCTGGTTGGTTGCAAGTCGTGCTTGCGCTTGGCGCGCTTTTGGAGGTCGTTCGGCGGGCAGTTGTGGGAAGTGAGCCGGCGTCCATGCTCATGATGAGTATCGGGCTGGTCGCATTGATCGCCAACGTCACCTGCCTGGTGCTGATCGCCAAGAAGCGGGATCGGGGCGCCCACATGACGGCAAGCTACATTTTTTCTGCGAATGATGTGATCGCAAACGCGGGGGTGATAGTCGCTGGTGTTTTGGTCGCTTGGACGGGCTCCTCGTACCCTGACCTCGTGATTGGCGCAGTCATTGCGCTGATAGTGCTCAGCGGTGCCCGGCGCATCCTGAACCTCCCATAGCCAATCTAGCGGCATCCCACACCGATGCCTAGCCAAGGTGGGATGGCCGGCCGCTTACAAGCATGCAACGCCGGAACCTCTTGCCAATCATCGAAGGAGAAAGCGAGGCGCAATCCGCATGAGGTGGACGCAGGCCAGGAACGAGGCAAACAGGAGGCCGCATTGGAACTCAGACTACTGCGCTATTTCGTTGCGGTCGCGGAAGAACTGCATTTCGCGCGAGCGGCCGAGCGCCTTGGCGTAGAACAATCGCCTGTGTCGCGCGCAATGCGAAATCTCGAAGCCACGCTCGGCGTGCAGTTGTTCGACCGCAGCGCGCACCAGACGCGACTGACCTGGGCCGGTCAAGTGTTCCTCGGTGAGTGCCGGCGCGTGCTGGCCACCGTGGAGCAGGCGGTGAGTGCCGCAAAGGCGGCGGCGCAGGGCTATCAGGGTTATCTGCGCATCGCCATCTGCGACAGCTTGGCGCAGCCCCACATTGCCACCTTGCTGGCGCGCAGCCGCGAGGAAGAGCCCGAACTGGAGATTCGCGTCTTCGAGCTGCCTTTCGCGCAGCAGCTCAAGGGCCTGCACAACGATCTGCTGGACATCGGTTTTGCGCTGTCGGACGCGGTGAGCGAAGGCCTTGTCGCCGAGCCCGTGTGGACCGATCCTCTGTCGGTGATCGTGCCCGTGCGCCACCCCTTGTTGGCGCACGCGGAAGTGCCATTGGATGAAGCCTTGAAGTTTCCGTTGGTACTGTGCCATCCGGACGCGGGATCGGGCTGCCACCACCAGATCCAGGCGGTGCTTCAAGGTGCGTCCAAGCCGCTCAAGCTGGTAGATCAGGTGACGAGCCTAGGCGTGATGCTGACTCTGGTCGGTGCCGGTTATGGCCTAGGTTTCGCCATTGCCTCGCAGGTGCAGACCCTGAACCGCCCCGACATAACCGTTCGCCCCTTGGCCGGCACGCCGCCCATGCTGTCCACCTACCTGCTGCGCCGCAGCGCCGAACCCTCTGAGCCCATGAAGCGGTTTCTGCAGCGCGCCCGCGAGGAGTTCCTGCCAAAGGGAGATGAACCGGCCTCGTGACGTTGAGCGCTCGGGTACATTGGCTACTGCTGGCTGTCCATGGCTCGCACTGGACTTGCTCGGAGCGCGCGTTGACCAAGCGTGGTTTTTCAGTCCATAATTATGTCCATCTCGGTTCGCCGAGTGCGGAAAACTCGTTATCAATCAACGAGTTGGGAACACGATGATGTTCCGTTCACCCGCTCCAACCTCAAACGCTGAAGCCCGCTCTCACCGTTCCATTGAGCTGTGACGTGGACCTGGGCGGCCCCGTCGCTTCCCATCACCCGCTCCATACTCTCCTCCACCCCCACTGTTGAGTCGTCCGTCAAATTCACGTCCTAACGCCTTGAAACTTATGGGCGCAGAGTCAAAATTCGTTTACTGTTCGAGTGATGCTTGGCGTGCGTTGTGCACTGCACAACGGCCGCCGGATCACCGCAGCGTCTACTAACGATAGTAATAGCGACAGGATGTATCTTATGCGCCCCGAGATCCCACGTAAGACTGCCCTACTCTCACCCCTGGCGATCGCCGTTGCGGTCACCGCCGGTGGCCTGGCGAGCAATGCCCAGGCGCAGGAGCCCCAGCGCCGCGTCGGCTCGGCCTCCCTCCTTGAAGAGGTCGTGGTCACCGCCCGGAAGCGGGAGGAAGGCTCCCAGGATGTCCCGCTGGCCATCACGGCCTTCGGTGCCGACCAGATCGAAGCCCTCAAGGTCCGTGACCTCACCAACCTCTCCGTGGGCATGCCCAACGTCGCCCTCGATGACGTCGGCACCACCCGCGGCACGGCGAACTTCTCCATCCGCGGCCTGGGCATCAACAGCTCCATCCCGAGCATCGACCCGACCGTGGGCGTGTTCGTCAACGGCGTGTACCTCGGCGTCAACAACGGCATCATCTTTGACGTCTTCGACCTCGAGAGCATCGAGGTGCTGCGCGGCCCGCAGGGCATTCTCTTCGGCCGCAACGTCACCGGCGGCGCCATCCTCATGAACACCAAGAAGCCCGGCGAGACCTTCGACGCCACGGTGCGCGCGGCGATCGATGGCGGCGGCGACGGTGGCCTGAACCGCTACCTCATGGGTGCTGTCGGCGGCCCGGTCACCGACACCCTGGGCCTGCGCCTGACGGCCTACCTCAACGATGACGAGGGCTGGCACGAGAACCAGTTCGACGGCAGCGACGTGCAGGCCGTGGAGCAGCAGATGGTTCGCGGTACGGCCGTGTGGACGCCGACGGACAGCATGGAGCTCGTCGTCCGCTACGAGCACACGGAGATCGACGGCGACGGCCCCGTGGCCCAGTCCCACACCAACGGCATCGGCCTCGACGGCACACCTTTCAATGCGGACCGCGACAGCTTCGACGCCAACTATGACCTCGTCGGCTCCCAGGACATCGAGACCGACTTCCTCACGGCTGAGCTGAACATGGACGTGGCCCTCGGTGACGGCACGGTCACCGCCATCTACGGCTGGCGGGACTCTGACAGTTCCAGCCTCAGCGACATCGATGCCCAGCCCGTGTCCCTGTTCCACTCCCCGGCGGATCTGACCACCGAGCAGAACAGCCTCGAGCTGCGCTACAACGGCCAGTTCGGCGACGCGAATGTCACCACCGGCGTGTACTGGTTCGACAACGACATGGCCTACCACGAGCGCCGCAACCTGCTGGGCTTCCTGACCAACCAGCTGTCGGGCGCCCTTACCGGCGGCGCGCTGGTGCTGCCGGACACGGTCGCCTTCCAGATCCAGGACGGCGGCGGCTTCTATGACGTCGAGACCATGGGCGTCTTCGCGGCGGTGGACTACGCGCTGACGGACCGGCTGACGCTGACCGCCGGCGCGCGCTGGACCACGGAGGAGAAGTCCGCGGAGATCGCGTCCCTGAACGTGAACACCAACGTCCTGGACCTCGGCACCACGCTGGGCAACGGCGGCAACCCCGTCTACGCCAACCCGCTGACGGGCACCGACACGCGCTGTAATTTCGTCAACGGCCCGGCCTGCCCGGCGGACTTCGTCGACGACGAAAGCTGGGACACCTTCGCACCGAAGCTCGGCTTCTCCTACTTCCTCGACGACCGCTCCCAGGTCTACGGCCACTGGAGCCGCGGTTTCCGCTCCGGCGGTTACAACCTGCGCAACACCAACCCGGCCTTCTCGCCGGGCCCCTTCGACGAGGAGCAGGTGGACAGCTTCGAGCTGGGCTACAAGTCCACGCATGACTGGGGCCGCCTGAACGCCGCCGTGTTCTACACGGAAATCGAGGACATGCAGCGTGAAGTGAACCTCGCCGACCCGGCATCCGGCGTCGCGCAGATCATCCAGAACACCGCCGATGCAACGATCATGGGCATCGAGGCCGACGGCACCTTCAGGCTGACCGACAACCTGCTGCTGCTCGCCTCCATCGGCTACCTGGATGCCGAGTACGACTCCGTGGACTTCGACCTGAACTCGGACGGCGTACTGAACAGCGCGGACGAGGACCTCGAGCTGCCGCGGGCGCCGGAACTGACCTGGCGCGTGGGGATGAACTACGACATCCCGATCGGCAGCTGGGGCGTGGCAACGGCGCGCTTCAGCTACGCCTACCGCGACGAGATGGCCTGGACCGATAACAACCGGGGCTTCATTCTCGACCAGGAGATCTTCGACGCTGGCCTGGATTTCTACTCCAACGACGGCCACTGGGTCTTCTCCCTCTACGGGCGGAACCTCGCCAACGACGTGAAGCACGGTGGCGACACCCAGCTGCCGGAAGCCCTCGGCCCGGTACCGCTCGGTGGTACCTTCTCGCCGCTGGCGAAGGGCCGCGTCTACGGCACGGAAGTGACCTACAACTTCTGATCCTGCGAGCGCCCGGCGATGCCGGGCGCACCGCCCCTGCAAAACCGGCCGTGCCCCGCACGGCCGGTTTTTTTATACGACCTCGCGCCGGAAGGGCGGCAGGGAATCGAGAATCGCGCGGCCGTAACGCCGGGTGACCACGCGCCGGTCGCAGAGGGTGATGCGGCCCCAATCGCCTTCGGTGCGCAGCAGCCGGCCACTGGCCTGGGTCAGGCGCAGCGCCGCGTCGGGCACGCTGATCTCCATGAAGGCGTTGCCGCCCCGGTCCTCCACCCACTCAGCGAGCGCGGCTTCCAGGGGGCTGTCGGGCACGGCGAAGGGCAACTTGGCGATGACCACGTGCCGGCAGTAGTCGCCCGGCAGGTCCACGCCCTCGGCAAAGCTCGCCAGGCCCAAGATGACGCTGCCCCGGCCCGCGTCCACCGCCTCCCGGTGCCGCCGGAGGATCTCCTGCTTGCCGAGGCTGTCCTGCACCAGCAGCCGGTCACCGAGGCGGTCGGCGACGCCGTCGCGCACGTCCAGCATCTGCCGCCGCGACGCGAACAGCACCAGCGATGCCTCGTTCGGGTCCAGCCACCGGGGAAGGTGCTCGATGAGCTCTGCCGTGTGCGCCGCGGCGTTGCCCCCGTCCGCCGCCATGGCCGGGACTGACAGGATTGCCCGCGTGTAGTCGAAGGGGCTGCCGACCACCTCGAAAATCGCGTCCTCCGGCACACCGCTGCGCTGGCGGAAGCGGTCGAAGCTGCGCAGGGCCGTCAGTGTCGCCGAGGTGACCACCACGCCCGCGGCGCGGGGCCAGAGATGCTCGGCGAGGATGTCCGTCGCCAGGATGGGGCTGCACAGGAGGTCGTGCCCCACGGGGCCGCCGGCACTGGCCCGGGCCCGGCTGATCCAGCGCGCCCGGGGCGGCGGGCCCTCCGGATCCGGCATCGCGTAGTCCTGCCACAGCGCCAGGGTGTTCTCGGCGCGGCCGCGCATGCCGGCGACGGCGAGGTGCCAGGGTTCGACCGCCTCGCGGTCGCCGTTCTCGAGCTCGTCCTCCAGGTAACCCTCCAGCCGGGCCAGGCTCGACGCGAGGCGGCCGAAGCCCGCCGCCAGGGTGCCGGCCAGGGGCACGAGCGACGCCGGCACCACCCCGTGCGGAAAGCGCAGACGCTCGGCCTCCCGGCCCGTGCGCGCATCCTCCTCGGCGAGGAGCGCGGCCACCGCGTCCTCGGCCGCCTCGAGGCCAACGGCAAGATCCTCCAGCTGGCCCGGCAGCTGCTCCAGGAGGGCGCCGACGCCCGCGACCCCGCCGATGTCCGCCACGCCTGCCGCGAGCCCGCGCGCGCTGTCGCGCAGCCACTGCCGGGTGCTGTGCAGGCGGCAGAAGCTCGAGAAATGGTTGAGGGCCTTGTCGGGCAGGTGGTGCCCCTCGTCGAAGATGTAGATGGTGTCCTCCGGGGCAGGCAGGATCGCGCCGCCGCCGAGGGCGAGGTCCGCAAGCACGAGGTCGTGGTTCGCAACCACGATATCGGCACCCTGCAGCGCCTCCCGGGCGCGGAAGAAGCTGCACTGGCCCACGTTCGGACAGCGCCGCCCGGTGCACTGGTTGTGGTCCGTGGTGACCGGCAGCCAGGTCGGCTCGTCCAGCGCTGCAGGCCAGCTGTCCCGATCGCCATCCCAGCTGCCACGGCCGAGGGCGTCGATCATGGACTCATAGACCGGCAGCGCGTCGCCGGCACCGGCCGCGGGCAGCTCGTCAGGGTAGAGCGGGATGGCGGCCGAGGCGTCCTGTCCCTGCGCGAGCTGCCGGTCGAGCTTGCTCAGGCACACGTAGCGGCGCCGGCCCTTGGCGAGGGCCGCGGTGAAGGCCAGGCCGCTGCCGGCGGCGATATCCGGCAGGTCCTTGTGCACGAACTGTTCCTGCAGGGCCACGGTGGCGGTGGCCACCACCAGGCGCTTGCCCCGGTCCTGGGCGATGGGAATGGCCGCAAGCGCATAGGCGAGTGTCTTGCCGGTGCCGGTGCCCGCCTCGACGACGCAGATCGGCGGTTCGGAAGGCGCGCTCCCGTCGCCCGGAAGCCGTGCCAGCGCGCGGGCGACAGCACCGATCATCTGTCGCTGGCCCCGGCGCGGGCTCAGGTTGCGCGCGGCGACAGTGGCGCTGTAGGCGTCACGGATCCGGTCCTTGAGGGCCTCGCTCAGCAAGCCCGTCAGGCCGCCTCGCGCAGGGCGAGCTGGCTGCGCACCGCGTTGGCATAGATGGCCAGGGCGTAGGGGCGATGCTCGGCGGGAATTGCCTCCATGCGCGCCCGGAAGGCGGCGGCCGACACGGAGCCCTCCTCGCAGTGCAGGCTCGCGGGCGCCGGCCGACCCTCGAGGATCTCGTAAGCCTGCAGGTTGCTCGGGTGCAGCCGGAACCCGGCCAGCACCTGCCGGTCGATCTCGGCGGCCACCGCCGCGGCACTGTCGAAGCGCCGGTCCAGGGGCGTGCCGAAGCTGACGTGGACCCGGCCCTTGCTCCCCGCGATGCCCACGCCAATGGAGGCCACGTCTTCCTGCTCGCCCTTTTCGTAGGCGCCCGTGCGGGCGCGCTCCGCCAGCTCACGGGCCTTGAGCGCGTCGCAGGGGTCGATTTCATAGGAGATGGCCACCGGGACGATGCCGAGGCTGGCGATGTGATCGCCGAAGTCCTCGCTGGCCTTGTCCCGGCTCAGGGACAGCATCTTGATCACCGCGGGCTCCGTGCGGTCGATGCCGTCCTTGGCACGTCCCTCGCGCTGGGCAATCCACACGTTGGCGTGCTGCTCGGTGAGTGCGTGCCGGATGTACCCGGAGAGATGGCGGGAGGCGGCGAGCAGCTCCCGCGGGCCGGCGGCGGAGCGGCGCACGATGAAACTCTTGTTCAGGCGCATGAGGTCCGACACCCAGGGCTTGGTGAGCAGGTTGTCGCCGATGGCGATCTGCACCGTGTCGTAGCCGTTCACGTGGAGCGCATAGTTAGTGAAGGCCGGGTCCATGGCAATGTCGCGATGGTTGCTCACGAAGAGCCAGGCCCGGGCCGGATCGAGCTGCTCGAGGCCGCTAACCGTAAGGCCGGCGGTCGTGTTCTCGATCATCGTATCCATGTAGCCGCGGATGACGAGCTGGAGGTCGTGGATAGTCTCCACGCCGCGCAGCTGGCGCCTCAGGTACCAGCGCACCGCCGGGCGGAGCAAAAAAGGCAGCAGCCGGGCCAGGCCGCCGAAGCGGAACGCGGCGATGGCGCCGGTCAGCTCCGGGTCCTTGAGCAGCCGGGCGAGCACCGGGGCGACCTCGTCATCGCGGTAGGGCCTGATGTCGGCGTAGGGATCGTGCTCGCTCAAGCGGATATCCTCGAAAAAAAAGCGCCTAACCTTAACGAAAAAGCCCCGCAGCGTCATCCGTCAGAAGGGACCGGCCATTGCCGGCAGGGTGGAGAAAACACTGGCGCCCGCGGCCCATTCTGGTAGGCTTTGCCGCGCTTCAGAGACCCCGAAGTCCATCACGGAGGAACCATGGACGCTGCGAGTGCTGCAATGACGACCTTTGGCGCTGCCTTGCTGCTGGTGAGCTGGGTGCTCATGCTCATCACCGCCTGGCGCGAGGACTATGCCTGGGGCCTCTTCGCCACCCTCCTGCCGCCCCTGGCCTACCTCTACGGCCTGTTCCGCCTCGACAAGGCCGGCCAGAGCGTCGGCATCGCGGTGCTCGGCCTCCTTCTGCTCGGCCTGGGCCTCGGCTAGCCTTTTACAACTAGCCTTCTTCTTCCAGGTAGCGGGCGGCGAGCGCCGCCCGTTCCGCCGGCCCCACCCCGAGGGCTTTTTCCAGGTAAGCCTCGACCGACCCGTACCCGGCTTCGATCGCCTCCAGCGCGGCGCCGAGATAGCTCTCGTCCACCTGCAGCATGGGCAGCAGCGCCTCGTCCTCGAGGTGGTGCATGTCGTACTTCTCCCGCACCCGCGCCAGTTCGCCGAAGGGGTCGAAATAGTGCCGGGTGAGCAGGTAGTCCTCGAGCACCGTTTCCCGCGGCACGCCCAGGGCGAACAGGACCAGCGCCGCAGCAAAGCCGGTGCGGTCCTTGCCCGCCGCGCAGTGGACCAGGAAGCGCTCGTTGCCGGGCTCCAGCAGGTGGCCGAAGAGCGCGGCGTAGCGCTCACTCTGCGAGCGCACGAACTCCCGGTTGATGTCGCGCATGGCTTCCGCCATGGCCTCCGCGCCGGTGAGCCGGTGGCGGCCGCCGTAGAGCGCGCTGCCCTGGCTGCCGGGTGTGATGGCGAGATTGATGCAGCGGGTGCCGGCGGGCAGCCGGCTCGGGTCGCTCACCTGCTCATCCTCCCGGCGGAAGTCACAGACCACGTCGATGCCCAGCGAGGAAAACATGCCCTGCGCTTCCCCGGAGAGCCGCGACAGGTTGCCGGAGCGGAACAGGTAGCCCCAGCGCACGCGGCGACCGTCCGCGGCGCGGTAACCGCCGAAGTCGCGGAAGTTCACCCCGCCGGGCAGGCCCAGCCCCCGGGCCGGCGCGACGACCTCCGTACCGTAGCTGTCGCGCAGGCGGAAATAGTGCCGCCCCACGGCGGGCAGCCCCGTCACCCGGATCCGGCCGGCGCTGCCCGGCGGCAGCGGCCGCGCCTCGGCGGCGCACGCTGCCGCGGCAACCACGGGCTCGACCTCGACCGCGGTCGACGGGTCGCTGGTCTCCCAGTGCAGGTCATGGTGTCCGTCCGGCGTTCGCCAGATGTGAACGCTGTCGGGCTTCAGCGGCATCGGGTACTCCTGGTGCTACAGCGGTATTGCGGGGGTGCGGCGGCGCCTGGAATCGGGCGCCGGGTGCTCGTATCCGTCCGGTTGACAATGATACCGCACCTGTGGATACTCCGCGCTCCCGATTTTTAGTTGACAGTTCAGAGGACACACCGTGGCCAACTCACCGCAAGCCCGCAAGCGCGCCCGCCAGGCGGAAAAGCGCCGCGCCCACAACGCCAGCCTGCGCTCGCTCGTGCGCACGAAGATCAAGGGCGTTGTCGCAGCGATCAAGAGCGGCGACGTGGAAAAAGCCCGCGAGGCCTACACGCAGGCCGTTCCGGTCATCGACCGCATGGCCGACAAGGGCATCATCCACAAGAACAAGGCAGCGCGGCACAAGAGCCGCCTGAGCGCCCAGGTCAAGAACCTGGCCGCCTGAGCGGGCGGGCCCTGCGCCCGTCCCTCACCGCACACAGCACAGCACGAAAAAGGCCGGCGCCTGGGCGTCGGCCTTTTTTGTTTTCGCGGCGTAACTCGCTGCACGTCCCCGGTGCGAGGGCGGTAGGGGCGGCTGCTGGAGGATGCCCCCACCAAGCGTGTATCGGGGAGCGACCCGGCCAGGCTAGGCTAGGCTGGGGGCATCCTCCGGCAGCCGCCCCGAGAAGCTGCGAGAGACTAGTAGAGTGGATCGTATCGCCGTCAGGCCACCTCGTCCTGCGCGCCCCCCGCCTGCTCCTCCTCGTGCGCCGCGTGGAAGGCCGCGAGCATGCTCTGCTCGTGGGACTGGGCCTCCTCCGTGTCGAGGGGACGCTCCAGGGCGGCCCAGTCGATGTCGCCGTCCGTGGCCAGGTTCTCGAAGTCGAGAATGCCGAGTTCCTCGAACTTCGGCCGCACGGTGTCCGTGAGCAGGCCGATGCGCTTCAGGTTCGGCACCACCCGCTGGAACAGGAGATTGCGGAAGGTGGACATCACGAAACCCTCGAGCACCTGCTTGCGTGCCTCTTCGACATCCCAGCCGAACTGCCGGAATACATCGGTGGCCACGAGCCGCTCGCGGCTGACCACGCAGGCCTGGTAGGCAAACTCGGCACGCTCCTCGCGCTCCTCGTCCGTGAGGGTCTTCACGAATTCCTCGAGGTAGTTGACGCCGAAGGTGACATGCCGCGCCTCATCCCGGGTGACCAGGTAAACGACATCCTTGAGCACCGGGTCCGGCGTGGTCTCGCGGGTCGTGTTGAAGGCGGACAGCGCCAGGCCCTCGATGACGATCTGCATGCCGATGAACTTCATGTCCCAGCGCGGGTCCGTGAGAATCTTGTCGATGATGCTCTTCAGGTGCGTGTTGATCGGGTACATGACGCCGATACGCTTCTGCAGGTACTTGTTGAACACCTCGACGTGCCGGGCCTCATCGAAGGTCTGCGAGCCGGCGTAGAGCTTGGCGTTCAGCGTCGGTGCGCAGGAGCAGAGCTGCGAGGCCACCAGCAGCGCGCCCTGCTCGCCGTGCAGGAACTGGGACAGGCTCCAGGCGTTCATGTGCAGCCAGAACTCGTCCTTGGTCTTGTCGTCCATGGCGAGGTAGGGCGGGTACTCGTGCAGGTTCATGAGCTCCGGTGCGCGTTCCTCGTCGGGCCACGGGCGGTTCCAGTCGATGTCGACCTCCGGGTCCCAGTTGAGCTGCTTGCCGAGGTCGTAGAGCTTCTTGATGCGGTCGTCCTGTACCTTGTAGTCCCAGTTGTAGGACCCGGTGAGCGGGGTCTGGAAGATCTCGGCGATGTGGTCCACATCCTTCGCGGTCAGCAGATCCTCGAGATCGGGGTTCTCCCGCGGGTAATCGGCGTGGGCGAACTGCTGGATCTTGCGCGGGGACTGCTCTTTCCATTCGACTTTCATGGGGCGACTCCTGCTATCGTTATCGGCGTTTCGCCTATCAGGCCAGCGCCACCGCCCCCGAACAAGGTGCGCAGTTGCCACAATGGGGTCATATGTGGCCAAATACC
>MDTG01264280.1_pt1 | contig 28410 bp, 26 predicted proteins | sample 811421 | NCBI WGS metagenome assembly MDTG01 (sample SAMN05326645, study PRJNA326480) | marine metagenome | isolation source: seawater | place: Pacific Ocean: South East | collected 2011
AAAATCTTTCTTGTTAAAATCATTAGAAACGAAAAAAGCATTCATTTTTTGTAAATTAGTACCAACAAAATAATAATTTTTCTCTTTCATAACATCTATCAGAGCAGAAAGGGACATCCCATAACAAAGATTTGAATAATGATAATTTGTCCGATCAAAATCATCAATATTAGGAACTGTTACTTTAAGTTTTGGACCAAAAACCGGATTAAATTCTGCTATAAAAATTTTTGAAATATTTTTTTTTAGTTTTTTAATTATCCAATAATCTATACCATCTATATCTAAACTAAAAACGTCTACATCAAAGTCGCAATTTTTTTTTAATATTTCATCTATATTATTAGAATTTATAAAACTATTACAAATTCTTAAATCACCTTTCCATAAATTGACATGGGGTTTTACTTTTTTTTTCATATCATCAAGGTAGTCAATAATTAAACCTTTTGAATGAAATCGATTATATATAAATCTTGTATTCGACTCCCTATAATCCCCAACTCCAATTTCAATAAAGTTTGTTGAATGAGGAATTAATTTTAATTTTGTTAAGAGATAATCAATTATCCCATCTTCACCATTTTGTGAAAATATCTTTAATTCAATTTGTTGAATATTGTCAATATTTTCATAATTTTTTCTATTCTCGGAGATTTGATTTAGACCAATAATGAAAAATAATTTATCAAAAAATATTCTATCTAAATTCAGTTTTTTCAAAAATTTTGTAATAACTTTAATTATTTTAAACATCAGTTTATTCATCATTCAATATCGATGATTATATTATTTTCAATTTTGATTCTTCCTTTAATTTTTTTTTCCAAAATACTTATTGTTTCAATTGCATCATCTGCAAAATCAGATCCTTTATTAATCAAACAATTAATTGTTTTTTCTGAAAATAAAAATTTTCTATTATTAATTCTAAAATAAAAACAGTATAACTTAACAATAAATTTTCTAAATACTAAAAGTTTTTGTTCATTAAAAAATAAATATATCGTTTTTGTTCCAATTAAATAGAAAGTATAAAGTAATAAAAAAACTATAGAGAGTTTACTCAATTCGTAATATAGATTTTTTGTAGCATATAAACTTCCAAGATTTGGATATTTTTTTTCTTGATATTTTTGTCTATGATTTTTTACGAAATCAATTCTCTGTTTTATTTGATCAAAATTTTTTATATTATCTTTTGGAAATTTAAAATACACTTCAGTAATAATGAAATTTTTTAAATCTTGAAAAATTGAACTTCTCCAGCCAAATTTAATCTCATTTTTTTTTAAAGTTATAAGCTCACCACTTTCATTAATATAATTTAATTTTATTAAGAAATCTGAGATACATGAGTCATACGATGAAGCATTTGTTAGCATTGCACCACCTATTGTGCCAGGTATTCCAATCATTCCTTCAAGACCTGAAATATGAAGATTGTTTGTTGTATAACTTACTAATTTAAAAATTGATAAACCCGAAGAGACTTTTAACAGAATATAATCTTTATTATCATCTAATTTGCTTATTGATTCCTTTATATTTTTAAGATTAATAATTGGTGTATAGATTTCACCATCTCTAATTAATGTATTACTTAAATTTCCAATTGGATAAAAATTTATCTTTTTTTCATTTAAGTATTTCGCAAGATTTTCTGTTTTTTTAAAAGTATCTGGTTCAATAAATAAATTTGCTATACCACCACATTTTAACCAAGACTTTTTTTTTAAATCATAGTTGATTGTGTAATCTACATCATTCAGATCTAACCATTTTACTAAATCGTCATTATTTTTTTTTAAATTTTTATTCAATTTCTCTATAATATTGTTTTTTCAATTTTATTTTTTTCAACAGAATAAACTTTATTACAATATTTAAGTGCATTTTTATCATGTGAAACCGAAATTACCATCTCTTCTTTCATTTCATCGTAGATATTCTTTAAAACTTTATTTTGGGTATCAGTATCAAGAGCATTTGTAGCTTCATCTAAAATTAATATTTTTGGTTTATCGTATAATGCTCTTGCAATTCCTATTCTTTGCATTTGACCACCTGACACCGTAATTCCTTTATCGCCAACTGTAGTATTTAAACCATCTTTTTTTGACTTAACTAGCTCATTTAAATCTAAAATATTAATTAAATGATTTATTCGATCCATATCAATTTTTTCCCCAACTTTTTTTAAAGTTAAATTAAATAATATTGATTCATCTGCTAAATAAACGTTTTGAGAAACATATCCAATAATTTTTTGCCATTCTCTAATATTATCTTGTAAATTTTTATTATTTAATTCTATAATGCCAGTAGATGGTTTCAATAAACCTGTAATCAAATTAATTAAGGTAGTTTTGCCACTTCCACTTTGTCCGATAAAACCAACTTTGTCTCCTCTTTTGATCTCAATATTTATATTCTCAAAAATTTTTGAATAACTTTTCGGATAAAAATAACCTACATTGGAAAATGTAATTTTCTTAAACTCCAGGGGATTTATTTCTTTTGATGTTGTAATATTTAAATCATAATCAGAACTTTTATTTAACATTTCATTATATACTAAGTCGACAACTACACTGCTGTATCTTAAACTTTGTAAGTGCTTCATAATATTGCCAATCGTAGGAACTAATTTAATTGAGGCAAAAGAGAAAACTCCTAATATAATGAAAATTTCAGATGAAGTTTTGTCAAAATTTATTAAAGTATAAACTAAGACTAAAAACATCAAAATTGTTAAAATTTCTAAAACTGGTCTTGTCAAAATAAAAAAGAAGTCCTTTTTTTTTGCTGCTTTTACGTTTTCTTCATTGTGATAAAGAAATTTATCAGCAAAAAATTGCTGATTGCTTGACAGAATAATTTCTTTAATATTTCCTATGCTTTCTGTAACCAATTTTAATAAAGCTTGTGTGTGTTCAAGTCTAATTTTTCCATATAATTTAAGTTTTTTTAATTGAAAAATCACCATTAGAAAACCTAACATCACCATTATCACTGCTGCGATTAAAGTTGCTATAGGGTTGTAATAAATTAAAAAAGTCAAGATTGTTGTAAAAATTATAAAATCTGAAATTAAAGTCAATATAGGAACAATCACTCCATAAGAGAATTGAGCTGTTTCTGAATTAGTATTTCTGATCAATTCAGATGTATTTCTTAAGGTAAAAAAAATATAATTTTTTTTAAGATATCTCATATATAGTTTTGTACTGACTGCTTTGGCTAAATCATGTGAAAAATTAATCTTTATCTTTTGGAAAAAAAGTAAAAATATGTTTTTTATTGTAAAAATTACAAAAAAAATAATAATAAAAATTAATATTAAATATTCTTTTTCTAAGTTTTTAATAATTGGTATGTTATTAACAATTGAATTTGTTTCACCAAGAAGGACAGACAAAAATGGAATGACTAATCCAATTCCAAAAAGTTCAAATATCGCATTTAATAATGTTAATATAGTTATATAAGAAATACTCTTTTTCCAACCTTTTGGAAGGATATAAATTATTTTTGAAGTAAAATTTTTCATTTATAAACTTTATCTACATTTTCCTCAGCAACTATAAAGTAAATATTATTTTTTAACTTCAATTAAATCCCCTTAAATATTGTTTGGGAATAATGTTGTTTTTTTTTTCTTGAGAAATTTTTTCAAAAATCCATCTTGGATTTTTTAAAAAGGGTCTTCCAATAAAAACAAAATCAAAGCTTTTATTTTTTATGCCTTTGTTTATAAAATTTAAATCGTCAAGCATGCCTGTTGTGCTTACTTTCAATTTAAGTCTTTTTTTAATTTTCTTTGACATGCCTACTCTAAAGCCTTTTTTAAAATTCATTTTAGTCTTAGGAATAATTCCACCACTTGATATACAAACATAGTCGAAACCGATCTTTTCTAATTCTTTAGCTAAATAAATTGCATCTATTTCTTTAATACCGTTATTAAGATGATCCGAACCTGTTATTCTTGCACCTAAGCACTTTTGCTTAGGCCATCGATCTCTAACTATTTTTGATATCTCAACTAATAATCTGCATCTATTTTTTAAAGTTCCTCCATATCTATCACTTCTTAAATTTGTAATAGGAGACATAAACTCGTGCAACAAATAACCATGGGCCATATGAATTTCTAAACAATCAAACCCAGCTTTATTTGCACCAATAGTGGATTTATCGTAGCTGATTTTTATTCTTTTAATATCTTTATCATTTATTTGCACTGGGATAGGCCATCCTTTTGATCTTCTTATCGCCGAAGGCGCCAAGGTTTTCCATGAATTTTTTTTTAAAGGTCTACCTTTTTTTATCCAAGGAAAATTTGCAGACCCTTTTCTTCCTGAATGAGAAATTTGCAAGCCAATAGGGATTTTATTATTTAATTTCTTTAAGTATTTAATTAGTTTTTTTATCTCTTTAATTTGCCTGTTATTAGAGATGGATAAATCTCCATGAGTAATCTTACCTTCACTATTAATGGCAGTAGATTCAAGCATTAACCCTCCTGCACCTGAATTTATAAGTGAGGATAGATGATTATAATGCCATAACGTTGGAGATCCATCTTGAGCCGAATATTGACACATAGGAGAAACAATTATTCTATTCAAAAAACTCACCTTATTAATTTTGAATTCATTAAAAATCATATTTACATACAACAAATTCATTATGTGGATGAAAAATTGCTCCAGGGTATGACCAATAGGTCTCTAAAAAATTTCTACCTAATGCTCTACCTAATTTTGGCAGATGAGGTACACTATCGCTGTCAATCATTGATTTCATATCTGTAGCTATTCTTAACCATTCACCTTTTTTTTGATTTTTATAAAAAAGACGAGCACGAAGAGCAATATCAACTGGAACAAGCTCGTAATTCATTTTTTTTATTTTTTTATAAACTTCTTTTAAAGTTGCTGGCTTTGTAAATCCTAAGTATTTTAAATTCAACCTAAACAATATTACTTTTTTTTTTGTAATTTTAATTTTATTTTTTTTATTTTTAACAATATCCAATATCCAAGGGCTTAATATTACTTTTTTTTTTTTTTAATTTTTGAATGCATTGGCTAATGTTCCTAAGATTTGATTTATTTATGATTTTCCAAGGTTTTTTCATAAATTTTTACTTTCCAGCGGTCCATTCTTCATCAGACAAAATTGAAGACTTGGTAATACCTAAGATAATTTTTTTCATCTTGCTTTTATCTATAAATTTGTGCCCAGGCGTTTGCATGTTTTTTTCCTAATATGGTTCCCTCTGCATTGCAAGAAGTGCATGGACTATTTATTCTTTTACCATTAATTAAATCTTTTCGATATTTGTTCATGATTTTACCATCCCAAATATCAAAAATATTTTCTTGCATCATATTTCCCATTGTTACTCTTCTTTGCCAGTCTTGTGGACATAAAAAAACATCACCATTCCAATCAATCAAAAATTGATATGATGGATAAAAGCATTTCGTAAAAGTTCCTAATTTTTCTTGTTCACCAATATTTATAGTGCCAGTTCTATTTGTCAATTTGAGACCAAAATCTTTTGATGCATCATACCATCTATCTCTTAGAATAACGAAATCCTTAGGCACCTCAGCTTTTTCAGTCATTTTATTAAATTTTTCAATTTGATGTTTACCATCATACATACTAATTAGTAATTTATTAACATTATTAGCATACAAATTTTTAATAGCTTTTGGACTTAGAACATCTCCATTTGTGACAACCTCAACAAAAGAAACTTTAGATAATTTCTTACAAATTATATTTATCTCTTTGTGCAACATTGGTTCTCCATAACCACATAAAACTACTGATCCCTTATATTTCATCTCTTTTAATTCATTACATAATTTATCTATTAGAGATAACTGCATTCTTTGGTAAGTATCTGGAGCAATCTTTGGATCAACCTTTGGGCAAAATGAACATTTTCTATTACATACATCAATAATACTTAGTTCTATCCAACTAGGTATTGGCTTACCATTATACTTAGACAATACATCGTTTACTATCACGGTTCTTCTTTTTATATTTACTTCTATTGTCTTAAAAATATGTTTGGTTCTTGTTTTATTTTCTTCAACCTCTAACTCTTGCTCTTTTTCTTCATCAAAATTTTTACTATTATGGCCAATAAGTGGATTTTTGTTTAATGGAATTTTTTGCTCTACCCTCAAACTATCATATTCTTTCATCATTCTTTTCATAAAATTTATTGCTAATTTGGTTTTTAATGAAATTCCCCGGGGGGTTAAAACATATAAGTAATTGATTTTTTTTTTATTTTTTTTAAAATTTTTAATCTTGATTAATCCTTTTTTTTGTAATTCTTTTAATAAATAATTTAATTTTCCTAAGCTAAATCCTAATTGTTTTGATAATTCTCTTTGAGAAGCATCTGGTTTTTTTGAAATTTTTCTTAAAAGTTCAAATTCATTATTATTTTTGTTCATTATTTGAACATACTTATATTATTATTATTAATAGTTCAAATTCATTATCTTATTCGTTCATAATTTGAACATAATTGTATTATTTTTATGATATATTTAATAAGCTCAATAAATATTCAAATTAATCAATTTTATGAAAAAATGATAATTTCACTAATACTTTTAAATCAAATCTTAAATTAATGTTTTTATCAACTCGAGACTATGATTATTGGTGGTACAGATTTATAGTAGGTGCAAGCAAAAAAAATTGTGAAAAAATTTTAAAAAAAAAATTAAAATTTGAAGTTTTTAAAAATTATAATTTTCCAAATTTAAAATACATGTTTTTTTTCATTAATCTAGCCATTACTGGAAAAATATTTAGTAAAAAAGAAAGAGCATTAATCCATTACAAAGATATTGAATTAGGAAGATTTGTTATCTCAAATACACTTATAAATTTTAGAACTTATGTTGATAAAAAATTGTTTTATTATTATTTGTTTAAGAATTTTTTAAAAGCTGGATCAATTATCCGAGCATGTGAAAATTATTATACTAATCATAATATTGAGGGATTATATGTTGATCATTGTCAATATATCAATGGGATAATTTTTTCATATTTTTCAAAAAAAAATATTCCTATATATACTAATAATTATCCTAAAGGATTAATTTGTATAAACCATAATAAAAAAAACAATTCAAGAATTATTAAATTTGAAAAAGCACTCAAAATAAAAAAAGAAATTAATTTAGATAAAAATAAAAAAGCAAAAGGATATGAGTGTTTAAGAAAATTAACAAAAAAAAAAAATTTCAATATATCTCTTGGTAATACTAGTTTTAAAAAAATTACCAAGATGAACTATAAAAATTTTGATTATGTAATATATACTCATTCATTTACTGATGGCCAAATGTTCTATGGTTATGATGGATTTGAAAATTCCTTGGATTGGTTAACATATACAATAAACATTCTTTTAAATAGCAATAAAACTATACTTGTAAAACCACATCCAAATTTCTTTAATGACTCTCTAGCTTCATATGCCCAATGGGATAGAAAAATTTATAATATAATAAAAGAAAGATACAAAAATTTAGACAATATTCATTTTTTAAAAGAACCGATTCACAATTATCAACTTTTAAAAAAGTTAAAAAAAGAATGTATATTAATAACTAAATATGGATCAGTGCTTTTAGAAGGGTCATTTATGAATTACAAAACAATTTGTTCTGAGTCTAATTTTTTCGAAACTAATTACAGAATTACTAATAGTTGGAAAAATGTTGCTCAATATAAAAAACTTTTATCAAGAAATTATAAAGAATTGAAAATTTGTAATAAAAATGATCTTTATTTATTAATTTATCATTTATTTTATGTTTATAATTCCACATATAATCAGAAAAATTCTTATGAAAGTATAGTTAAAAGATCTTTAAATATATCAGATGATAAGTTTAAGAAAATATTTAATATAAAAGCAAGGTCAAAATTAAATTATAATAACAAAAAATTATTCAATAATTTTTTTAAAAATAAATTTGAATTAATCAATAAAAGAATATCAGATAAAATTCTGCTCTTATAAATTAAATTTTTATTATAATAAAATAATGCGGCTGCACAATACAACCTGAAACCTGTTCATTTCCCAGTATCTTTGTCGCCAAAGGTCTTTTCTCTTTTTTACTGCTATTTTTAATTTTCTTCATGTCAAAAAAATTATCTTTTATAAATGAAACTTTAGATTTAGGAGTAATCTTTTTGATATTTTCTCTCAAATAATCAAAGGAGTGAATGTTAAAATATGAGAATGCTCTGGCTTTACCTTTATTATCAAATTCGTTTATTGGTTTTACATTAGTGTCATTCCACCATTTATTGTTATATACAAGCTGTATCTTATAAGAAACATCATATACAACTGTTCTAATCACTATTAATTTTTTTGTTACTCTAATTAGTTCTTTTAATGGTTTAATAATGTCATTTAAATGTATGAAGACATTGCTACAAAATGAGATTTCATAACTTTTTTTTTTAACTGGTAAGTTATAAATATTTCCTTGAATAAAATTTGCTTTTGTATCATTTTTCCAGGCAATATTAGCTTTTTTTAAGAAAATTTTATAAGGATCAACTCCTGTGTAATAAAAATTTTTATTTATTCTCAACTTCAAAGATCTATAAAAATGCCCTGTTGCACAACCAACATCTAAAATCTTATCATTGTTTTTAACATTTTTTTTTAAAATATTTGCAATAGCCTTGGATACCTCCATTTCTGGTGAAGCTCCTATTGATCGTTTAAAATAAACTTCTGCATTATTTTTATTGCTTTTATACTCATTTAAACATAAACCATATTTATCTATAATTGGTGTTTTGGAAGATTTCATATTTTATTTTTAAGTTCCCATTTATTATTTTTAACACTTTGCCATATCTCATCATTACGATGTTTATTTACGATGTTTTCAAATTCTTCTTCACTAAGATCTAAATAACTTAGAACCTCTTCAAAATCATCAGATGGAAATTCATGATCATATTTTCTTGCTAATTCAATTGCTTCATCACGTAACATTTGATCATTTTGTATCATTCTACATGAGTCTCTAGTTGCTCTTCCAAAGCCAAATTTAATATATTGCATATAGTAATACAATGGATCAATTTTATCATCTAAACTATCAAAATTTGTGAAAGTGCCTGAAGTTCTTGATTTTGGATGTGTCCTGAAATTTTTTAGGTTTGATCTAATGTAATTATAATTTTCTAACATGCTCCATTTAAAAAAATAACCGAAATAATAAGCAGTAATATCATTTTTATTAATTAATTTAATATTTGGATATACATATGGAGCTAGATCATTTTTTTTAATCTCATCACTTATCCAATTTTCAGGATAATCTCCAACTTGATGTTCAATTACTTCTCTAATATCTCTTTTTTTTTTGCTTTCCTCATTTAAAACCAGTCCTCCATATTCACTTTCTCCATGCTCAGCATAAAAAACTGTTTTTATATTATAATTTAATGCAATCTGAATAGGTCCTGCGTTTACACCTGCGTCCCATGCAACTTTTGGGTTACCTCTCTCTTTAAAAAATCTTTTCGCAAGTTGTTTTGCAACTTTCTGATTTGGTTTGATAAATATTGTATCAAAACCCATTTTTGATAATTCATTTCTATTATATTCTCCAATTTCATTAATTATCAATGGTGAAAATGTTACAAGAAGTGGGTTAAGACCAAATTCAAATTTCAATTTCATTGCAATTGAAGATGAATCTTTTCCTCCTGACCAAGGAACTATACAATCATAGTAAGAATTGCTTTCATGAGATTTTTTTTTAATTTTATCAATTAATTGATTAAATTCGTTTTGTCTACTTACCCAATCTATTTGTTTTTTTTCATTTCTATTAGAACAAGCGTTACAAATTTCATCATGATTAAATACAATACGAGGCCTTGAGTTGGGCATAATACACGATTTACAAAATTTAATCATAGAGTTTAATTTCTTATGCTTATATTAAAATTTTTTAAATGTTTTTTTAAAGATAGTATGCTTTGTTCAGTAAAATGAAATATATTTTGTGTACACGCTGCAGAAATATTTGTTTTTACAAACAATTCTGAAAAATGATCCCAATTCCCTGCTCCTCCTAATGCAATAATTGGACAATCGAATTGTTGTGAAGCTAACTTCATTAGTTCAATATCATAACCAAGTAAACTACCATCATTATCAATGTTGTTAATTAATATTTCTCCCGCACCTATTTCTAGTACTTTTCTTCCAAAAACAAATGGATCAATTTGAATAACCTTAGTTCCACTGTCAGAATATAAAGAGAATGACAAATCTTTATCAAAATTTTTTTTTAAATCTAATGATTGTATAATTGATTGCCGGCCATATTTCATTGATATATCCCTTATAATATCATAAGAATTTAAATTACTACCCAAAACAATCTTATCAGCTCCGTTCTTAAAAAAAATATCTGCATCTTCTAATTTTCTTACTCCACCACCAACTGAAATGGGTACAAAACAATTATTAGAAAAATAATCTATTAATTTAAGAAATTCATATGAAAATTTTTTTTTAGAAATATCATTAATTATTAACTCATCTATACTCCATAGGTCTAAAAAATTTTTAGTATATCTATAATCTGGTTTAAATTTCTTAGTTCTAAACAAAATTCCATCTAGGAAAGTTAGCGATATGATTATTCTTTTTTTTAACATTTAACACAATTCATGAAAGTTTTTTAATAATCTTAGGCCATTTGATTGACTTTTTTCTGGATGAAACTGAACTCCATAAATATTCCTAAAATTAACTGAGGAAATAAAATCAATTTCATAATTAGTTTTAGTGATTATATTTTCAGAATCGCAATCAGATAATGTGAAAGAATGAGTAAAATAAAAATCAGAATTGTTATTTATACCGTCAAATAGTTTGTTTTTAGTTAAAAATTTGCACTCATTCCAGCCAACGTGAGGAATTTTAATTTTATCAGAAATGTCTTTAAAATTTTTTATATCCCCATTTAAAATTTCCAGTCCTTTTGTGTCACCAAACTCATTACTTTTGTTAAATAAAACTTGAAAACCAACACAAACACCCAAAATAGGAATGTTTTTTTGTATTTTTTGATTGATAATTTTATCAATATTGTTTTTTTTTATCTTGTACATAAAATCTTTGAATGCACCTACTCCAGGTAATATTAATTTATCAGTCTGCTCAAAATCAAATTTATTTTTACAAACTTTAAAATTTATATTTAGTTTTTTAATTGCAGAAATTAGTGAAGCGAGATTTCCTGTATCTAAATCTATTATTCCAAGTTTCATTTAATCTTTAATTATTCTCCAAAAATATTTTTGTACCTAATATTGAAAAAATAAATTTGGAAATATGGTTTGGTATTTCCTTAAAGTTTAAGTCAGTTTTAAATTTTTTTAGATCAACATATTCATTTATTTTTGATTTTTCATCAAAAATATAATTAATTACTTCAGGGTCATTGAAGTCTAGTAATGAATTTATAGATGCATTAAAACCTTTTTTTTGTCTATTTAATCTAACTTCATCTACAAGAATATCTTTGACTGAATTTCTAAGAACATTTTTCTGAAATCCATTTGAAATTAAAAATTCTGGCGGGATTTTAAATGAAAATTCAACTAAATCTTTATCTAAAAATGGACTCCTGTTTTCAACAGAAAAAAACATAGAATTTAAATCATCGTGCTTCAAAATAACTGGTATTACTTCATGAAATAATTCATTTAACATTCTATTTCTTAACAGCTCACTAGAGTATTTTTTTTCCATAAATATTGAATCTAAATTTTCTATTGAATAATTTTTAATTTTAAAATTGTCCTCATAAATTAAACTTCTATCTTTTGGATTTTCAATATAGATATTAGGGTTTTTAAGATATGGATTTCTAATATTTGGTAAAATATATTTTTTCCAAGCACTCAAATTTTCTTCAAAATACTTTGTATCTTTGATTGTTGCTAGATGGAGTAAATAGTGATCATAATAACCTGTTAAAATCTCATCCGCACCAGAACCAGAAATAGAGACTTTAAAACCTTTTTTTGATATTTCCTCACTTAAATAAGAATGAACGTAATAAGAAATTGTAGCAATAGGACCATCGTGGTAATTAACAAGTTCATTTAATCTACTTAAAAAATTACTCTTTTTTTGATTGATTTTTACTTGATGTATCTCGCAATTTAAATCTTTACCAATCAAATTGATATTTTTTTCTTCATTATACCTTTCGTCTTCATCAATGATTGAGAAAGTATGAATTTTTTGATGTAATACTTTTGAAGCAATTGAGGCTAACGACCCAGAGTCTATGCCACCACTTAAACAAAATGCAACAGGAACATCAGATCTTAACCTAAGATTTAAACTTTCAGTTACCTTTTTTTTTATAATATCATTAATTTCAATTTGATTTAATTTGTGGTCTATTTTTGAAGTTGGAATCCAATATTTTTTAATTTTAATACTTAGATTAAGATTAATAGTAATATTAGAACTATTTTCTAAATATTTTATTTCCTCAAAAAAAGTATCAGTATTTTTATGTAAAGATTTGTATCCTAAAAATAAATTTTTTTTTAATAGTTCTTTATTGACATTAAAATTTTTTTTACATAAAGATTTTATAAATTTAATCTCTGATCCAAAAAAGAAACCATCATTACATAGATAATAATACAGAGGCTTTTCACCAAAATTATCTCTTGATAGAAAAAGCTCCTTCTTTTTATTATTCCATATTGCAAAAGCCCACATGCCAACAAAATGATCAACACATTTTTCACCATATTCGCGGTAACATTTAATTAAAACTTCAGTGTCTGAGTTTGTTTTAAATTTATATTTATTTTTTAGTTTATTCTTCAATTCTATATAATTATAAATTTCTCCATTGAATATCAGCGTGAAGTCTTCATCAACATATGGTTGATTCGATCTTTCGTTAATGTCGATTATATTTAGTCTTGAGTGAAGTAATGCTATCTGTTTTTGTCCAAAATTACTAAGAGTGTAATTTTTTGAGTCTGGACCCCTATTTTTCATAAGTGTTAAAGTATTTTTAATAGCATTGTCTTTGACTATTTTTTTCTCACTTATGTAGCCACTTATCCCACACATGTTATTTAAAATTTCTTAGTTTAACTAGTTGATTTTTTATAATTTTCTTTTTAGTTTTTTTTCCAATAATATTTTCAAGATCAAAAAAATTTTTTGACTTGTTTGATCTTAAAAATGATACATTTGAAAATGAAATTATTTCATTTTTTTTAATATCTTTTTTTGCATAAGGCATTCTTCTTACTATTTTTAAATAAGGCTTTTCGCATTCTTGAATTTCTTTATTATTTTCTCCCATTAATTTTTCTATTTTTCGGATAGAGATAACTATTTCTTTTAACTCTTTGTAGTCTGCAGAAATTGAATGATCTCGAAAATCTGAATATTTTTTATCTAAGGTGAAATGTTTTTCTATTATTTTTGCACCTAATGAAGCAGCTACCAAACAAGCCTCCTTTCCAACTGTATGGTCTGAATATCCAATACATTGATCTAGCTTGTTAATTAGAAACTTAATTGAATTCAAATTTGCATGCCTAGGATTAACTGGGTAATTTGTAACACAATGAAGAAAAGAAATATTTTCATTCATCGTTTTTTTGTCAATTTTTTTATTTATTCTTTTTTTCAGATGTAAAATTTGTTTTAAATTTAATAAGCCTGTAGAAATAATAGTTGGCTTTTTAAATTGTACAATATTATCGATCAGAGGAAAAAAATTATTATCACTAGAGGCAATTTTGATAATATCGGAATTTTTTAGAAGGAAATTAGAACTTTGAAAATCTAGTGGAGTAGAAATAAATCTTAATTTATGTTCATTTGCTAATTTTCTTAAATTTTTAAACTGATTAAAATTTAGTTGGAATTTTTTAATTTGTTTAAACCTTTTTTGATCTTTTTGATTTATAAATTCCTCTACTTTAAAAGTTTGAAATTTTACTGCATCTACACCTGCTTTTGCAGCTAATTTAATCAACTCTTTTGCAATCTTATAATTACCTTCGTGGTTATTTCCTATTTCTGCAACAATAAATATTTTTTTTAATTTTTTGAAATTAAATTTTTTCATTCAAATAAATAGATTTTATTTAGTATTATTCCAAAAATCTTTATACCAAGAAATATATTTTAGATAACCACTTTCTATTGCATGTTCAGCTCTAAAATTTAGCATGTTGTTTGCCTTGCTTATTTTTAAAGTTCCTCTTTCTGGCATAAACTTTTCTCTTTCTTTATAGATTATATTTATCATAGGAAACTCACTTTTAAGAATATCTATCAAATCATTGATTTTTCTTGAGTTCCCATATGTAATATTAAATGTTTGATTTATTGCATTTTTATTTTCACAACAGTAAGTAATTCCTCTCACTAAATCCTCTATGTATGTAAAATCAAGTTTATCATTACCGTCCCCATTGATATTTATATCTAAATTTTGAATAGCATTTTCAATAAATATTTGACCTACTCTTCTACTAACGCATCTTTCTCCGTATAAGGCTGATGGTCTTATTATAGTATAAGGCAAATCAAACACTTGATTATACGCTTTTAACATCAATTCACCTGCATATTTAAGCGTGCCATAAATACCTATGGGTTTACACTCTGTATTTTCATCAACGTCTTTACCCTCAAAATTACCATACACCATACTTGAGGACATATAAATTACATGTGTTTTATATGATTTTGCATAATCCAAAGTATTTTCTAAAGTTCTTAAACTATGATCGAAGGTGGTGTGCGGATCTTTGTTGGATCTATTTGCATGAGAAACTGCTGCTAAGTGAATTATTATTTCAGGGTTAATTTCTGCATATAGTTTTGAGATAGAATTATAATTTCTAGCATCCTGAATTATTAAATCTATTTCATTTTTTTTTAAAAGTGAAACTCTGCTTTCTAAAATTGACTTATATAAAGCTTGGTTTTTTATTTCTAAGTTATCTAAAGAGTAAATATTATTCACTGATAGACTATCAACAATTACTGGACTATGTCCTAGCTTTTTTAAATACAAAGACAAGTTGTGACCTATAAAACCACAACCTCCTACTAGAAGAATTTTTTTCATTTTTTAACTATACTCTTTATTAAATTACAAATTATATCAATTTGTTTATTTTTTAATTTTGGATACATGGGCAAGGATATATTTGACAAGCCATATTTATTGGCTTTTACGTAATCTCTTATACTTAAGTTGTATTTTTTTTTATAGTAAGTCATTTTAGGTAATGGGTTTAAGTAATGTACGCTGGAACCTATTTTCTTTTTTTTAAATATTTTTAGTAGTTCATCTCTTTTTTTTACAAATATTTGAAATACAAAAAATGAACAATCAGCAGAATATGGCATCAATTTAATCTCTTTAATATTTGAGAGTCTTTTTACATATCTCTTTGCAATTTGATGTCTTCTTATTAAATTTTTATTATATCTTTTTAATTGAAAATAGCCCAATGCAGCTTGAAAGTCTGTCATTCGGTAATTTAAGCCTAGTTGTTTTACATCATAATCTCCTTGTTTTTTTCGATCTTTAATATCTTTGTCTATTCCAAATGCCTTAAGATTTTTAATTTTTCTAAAAAAATTCAAATCATTAGTAACCACCATTCCTCCTTCTCCTGTGGTAATTTGCTTTGTAGGATAAAAAGAAAAACTTCCAGACTTACCAAAATTTCCTACATGTTTTTTTTTAACGTAGGTTCCCAATCCATGCGCACAATCTTCAATTAATTTTAAATTTTTTTTTTTACAAATTTCTAATATTTTTTTGACATCACACGGGTAACCCGCCATATGGACTATTATAATTCCTTTAGTTTTTTTTGTTATTTTTTTTAAAATTTCGTTAGTATTTATATTCCCAGTTAAAGGTTCAATATCCACAAAAATGACTTTTGCACCGGTATATTCAACTGCATGTGCTGTCGCTGTATGCGTTTGAGCAGGAACAATAACTTCATCTCCTTTTTTAAAACCTGCTGCGATACATGATAAATGAAGTCCTGCAGTGCAACTAGATACTGAGACTGCATATTTTGCTTTTGTAAATTTACAAAATTCTTTCTCAAACAAATTAGTATATTTACCATGTGTCAACCATCCACTTTTAAGTATTTTTTGAACAACTGTATTATCTTGATTTGAAATATTTGAAATTGAGAACTTTATTTCTTTCATTAGTAAATATATTTAATTTTAATCTTTTTATTTAATCTCATCGATCTTTCTGCAGCAAAACATACTGACATAAGGTCTATTTGTTCTTTATGAGAAATCATTTTTTTAATACTTTTGTTTTTTAAATTATCTATAAAATTTTGTATCATTTTTTTTTTGTTTTTATTATCAGGGTATTTTGATTTTATTTTTAACATTTTCTTATTCTTAAAAAGATATGTTCCTAAATTATTATTAACAAAAGTTTTATTATTATAATAGACTTTTACTTCATGAAAATGATTATGAACAGCTAAAGCATTAGCTGTTATTTTTACAAGTATGTCCTTTGGAAATTCGAATAAAATAACAACTAAATTATTTTTTTTAAATTTAGAGTCTTTTGTAAATTTTTTTTTTCCCACACAATAGACAGTTTCAGGTTTTAAACCAGTCAGCCACATTATTAAATCAACCATATGAATAGCTGCACCATGAATTAATGAATAGTTTTTAATTTTGGAACGCCAGCCGTATAATTTTTGTCTTCTACCCCAAATATAATCGCCTTCGATATAATAAATTTCGTTGGTGTTATTTGTTATTTTTTTTAATTTTTTGAAAAGTGAATTTGCTCTTAGAACTAAATTTGATGTTATAGATATTTTTTTGTTTTTTTGTAATAAATTTTTAATTTTTTTTAACTCAGATAAATTTAAACATAATGGTTTCTCAATAATTAAGTTTTTTTTATTTTTTAAACCTTTTTCAATTTGATTAAAATGATAGTTGTCGTAACTTGCAATAGAAACTAAATTAATATTTTTGTCTTTAAATATTTTGTTTTCATCATTTGTTATTAGTTTATTTGGATATTTTTTTTTTAGAATATCTAATTTATTCTTATTTTTTTCACAAATGATACTAACCTGGGACTTTTTATAACCCTCAATTGCATCAAAATGTTTTTGTCCAATTCCCATACCAATAATGCCAGCATTAATTTTCATATTATCTTAAAATTATTAAATTTTTTTTTTGGAACATGTTTTTTTATAATCTTTAAATCATCAATTGTATCTATTGAAAGGTTACTTAGTTTATATTTTTTTTTAATTAAAAAATTTTTTATCAAAAATTTACTAGCATTTTTATAAAAAAATGTTGTTACGTGCTCTTTATCATTTAAACTAAAATTTTTTAGATTTTTCCTCAAAATTTCACTTTTTATAATTTCAACCGATTGTCCTTTTGGAAAACTTCTGGGATGCACATTAGTTATTATGTCAATTTTTTTTGAATTTTTAAGTATGTTGATTGCTTTATTAATAATTCTATAATCTATTAAAGGACTATCTCCATTTACTCTTATAAAATATTTTGCTTTATATTTATTTGCCGTATTAGCTAATCTTAAAGCTACATTGTTTAAATTCCCTCTATAAAAATCTATTTTTTGATCTCTAAGATATTTTACAAGTAAATCATCAGTTTTTTCTTTTGAAGTTGAAACAATTACTTTTTTTATTTTTTAGATTTTTTAACTTTTTTAACAACATGATGTATAATTGGTAAACCATAAATTTTAATTAATGCTTTATTTTTTAATCTTTTAGAGTTCGATCTGGTTTGTATTATTGCTAAGAGATTTGACATAATATTTTATTTATTTCAATTTTTGTTTTAACCACTACGCTCTAATTACCTTATTATCTATTTTATACCGTCCCCTACAATCAATAATTTTATTTGAGTACTTATATATCATCTTATAATTAAAAAGATCGTGATCAGTCATTAAAACTACTAAATCAAATTTTTTTAGATTATTTGGATTTATTTTAATACTCCTCTTTCGTAAAACTAAATTCCTTGTTACAACACTACTTTTAATATATGGATCTGAAAATTCGTATTTTATTTTGAATTTATTTAAGTAATCAATTAATTTAAGCGAAGCAGACTCTCTCAAATCATCTACATTTTTTTTGTAAGCCAGCCCTAAAATTAATATTCTTTTTTTGTTTTTTTTGGATTTTTTAATCTTTATTATTGAATTTATCTTCGAAAAAATAAACTTTAAAACATCTGTATTTATCTTCTCAGAAAGTTTTATAAATTTTGGTTCAACACCAAATTTTTTTGCTTTCCAATGTAAATAGTTTGGATCGATGGGTATACAATGTCCTCCAACACCTGGACCTGGTTCAAAAACATTGAATCCAAAAGGTTTTGTTCTGGCTACTTTTAAAATTTCATAAATATCCAAATTCATTTTATCGGCAACAATTTTCATTTCATTTATAAAGCCAATGTTTATTGCTCTATAAATATTTTCTACTAGTTTTGAAAACTCAGCTATCTCTAGACTTTTTGCTTCAACTACTTTATGAAAACATTTTTTATAGAATAAAGAAATTATTTTAAGACAATTATTAGAATACCCAGAAACTACTTTAGGAATTTTTTGTATATAACTTTCATTAAAACCTGGATTGATTCTTTCTGAGGAAAAACCTAAAAAGAAATTTTCTCCTAAAATAAATTTTTTAGATAATTCTCTACTTAAAATCTCACGGGTAGTGCCAGGATAACTTGTACTTTCAAGAATAAGAACTTGTTTCTCTCGAAGATATTTTTTAATATTTGAATAAGTTGAAATTATATATTCTAAATTTGGTTTGTTATTTTTTAATGGGGTTGGAACACAAATGAGAATAAAGTCGCAATCTTTTATGAACGAAAAATTATTGGTACAAAACCCTTTTTTATATATTTTGTTAATATCTTTAATAGAAATTCTTTGTATATAGGATTTTCTCTTATTAAGTTTGTTGATTTTTTTTTTATCAATATCAAATCCTATAACTTTAAAATTTTTCTTTGCGAATAAAATTGATAGTGGTAAACCGACATAACCTAATCCTATAACACCTACCGTCGCATTTAATTTATTTATTGAATTATATAAATTTTTAAGCATTTATTTAAATATTTATGATAATCTTTAGCTTTAATACTAAAAAATATAATTTATCTATAAAAATATTATTAAATTAAGGCAAATATTAAATTTTGTATAAATTTTTCATCGCTATTTAATGTACATTATTAATTCCATGCATATATTTTTATTTAAAAAAATAAATAAAACAGTAGTAACTGATGATAAATATTTTAAGTCTTAAAACTTCACAATTAGATAAAAATTTAATTAATAATATACTCAAATTAAAAAATACGCATTGGAAAAGCGGGATGAAATCACAAGCAAACTTTTTCAATAAAAATATATCAAAAAGTGATATTCATATTTTACTTTTCTTGAAAAAGAAAATTTCAGGGTATGTTTTATTAAGAAAAAAAAAATATATTTTTAAAAATAAAAAATATAACTATCTTCATTTTGATACTTTAATAATTAAAGAAAGTCTTAGAAACAAAAAACTTTCTCCGTTCTTAATGAATTATGTAAATAATATAATCAGTGTTGAAAAAAAAATCTCTCTTCTTTATTGTAATAAGAATATGTTTAAATTTTACAAAAAATATGAATGGAAAAAAATCCCAAAAAATAAATATAAATTAGATTATACAGATAATAAAAAATTAATATTGGTACACTATTAGCTTAAATTACATAATTGAATTACAAGTTTTTTACTTTAAAAAATTTACTATTAGTTTTTAAGTCGGATATTTTAATATTAAGTTTTTTAATACATTCAATTAAAATTTGAACATCGTTTTTTGCATCGTGATTTTTAATTTTGATCTTAAGTATTCTTTTGATATCAGATATTGAGATATGATTTATTTTTTTATAATTGCTAAAAAATTTATTTTTTTTTATTAAATGATAAAAATTAAAAAATTTAATCTTCTTATTTTTTTTTTTAATACTATTAATTTTAATATTATGATTAATAATTTTATATTCATCTCCATTAGAAATTATTAATGATTTTGAAGGAAGAAAATTAACTAGTTTTTCATAAATATTGTTAAAATTATCACCATATTTATCAAGATACTTTTTTTTTATACCAGTTAGCTGAGAAATTCTATAAGGATAATCTTTGAAATTTTTTGGTTTAACGAAATAAAATCTTTCATTTTTAAAATTCACATAAATTTCTTTAATGTATAATTGTATAATTTCAGCAGGTTGACTTAATGGTCTAAGATTTGGACTTATATTAGACTGATTTTTGTTCCAAGATAAAAATTCTGTATCAATTATAAATATTTTCACTTTTGATATTATAAATTAATTAAACTTTATTAAGGAATTTTTTTTTAAAAGTCTTACAATTGCGATTATATCTTCAGGTTTCTCTTTAAGATAAACATTTATATCTGTTAATCTAATTTTGTCAGCATAATACAAAACTTGAAATAAGATTTTTTCTCCTCTAGATAGTTTTTTTCTATTATTTATTGTTGGGTATAAATTTCTTTTTGACAAAAAAGGTTCACATTTAGTGGCAGATTTTACCAATGGATTAAAATAGAATTCTTTTTTTTTATCTTTTTTGTTTTTTCTCATATGCTCTGGTTCTTTAAGTAAATTATTAAATTTATTTTTTTTTATTAAATCATAATTTTCTTCAATTAATAAAATTATATCTTTTACATATTCAAAAGAATTCTTTATTTCTCGCAAATTGAGTTTTTTTAAGTTGTCATCTGAACTATGATATTCCTTAAACTTACCAAATAATTCTCGGGTTAATGTGACGACTGGTAAATTTATTCCAGGATAATTATATTGTCTTTCATCTGAACCTGCAGATATAAATGAATAAATTTTTTTATTTTTTTTTCTCTTTAAGATTTTTTTAGCTGCATAATCAGAGTAACTATTATTATACTTTGTTGATATCATTGAAAATTCTTTTGTACCTCCTAAGCAAGTAAGATGAAATCCTGCAAAGAAATTCTTTTTTAATATTTTTAAATTTTTTTTTAAATAGCTTATCATCCCCACTGTTTCAGGAATAAAAAGTATTCTATAAGAAAAATTATTATTTCTATCTGATAAAAATTTTGAAATAAAGGTGGTGATTGAAATACCAGCTGTCTCATGATTTGCCATCGATGGATGACAGATGTTTGTGCTTAATATAATTTCCTTGTTAGATTTTCCTTTTATTTTTATTTCTCCAATTATTAGTTTTCCATTGTTTTTGAAGGAAGAGTTAATATTTATTTCGTATTCGCCTGTTTTTAGTTGATTTTCAAATTCCTTACTTACGCAAAAACCCCAATTTTTTTTATAGTAAGAAGTTACATATGGAATAGCTTTTTTATTATCTTTAAATGTATAAAGGTGTTTTTTTAAAATATTTAAGCTTACTTTTTTTTTAATTGGATATGAATAACCCAAAAGATGTAAATTATTTTTTTTAAAATCTAAAATTTTTTTTTTATTAAATTTGATGTATGCATTTTTAACATTCCATTCAGGTGGTATTATCCAATCAAATACTTTTTCACCAGATTTATATTCAATGATTTTTAGTTTTTTTAAAATTTTATTTATTTCGTAAAGAGTTTTTCTATTTCCGTCTCCTGTTAAACTTCTATTATATGGAAAGATTTTTTTAATCAAATTAATGATTTTTAATTCAGTGGATCGTTTCATTTCAATTTTTTATCTTTTTTTGAAAATAATTTTAAATAACAATTTTATATAGATTTTTTGTTACAATTATGCAATATCCAAATAATGTCAGATTATAACCAATTCGATGTAGAGAATGCATTTTTAAAACTAGATATAAAAAAGGGTGACTCTATATTTTTAACTACTGGTCTCGGAATGCTTGGGGTTCCAAATACAAAAAATAAAAATTATTTGCATGTTTCTAGTAATTGGATTTTAAAGTCATTATTAAAATTAATAGGTAATAAAGGTAACATATTTGTGCCTACATATTCTTATTCTTTCGGTAAAAAAAATAAATATTTTAATCCTTTAACCACTAAAGCTGATATTGGTTTTTTTCCAAACTTTTTTTTGAAGCAAAAAAATGTTTTTAGATCACCCGATCCTATGATGTCAATCGCAGGAATAGGACCAAAAGCAAAATTTGTTTTGCATGGAATTTCAAATAGCTCTTTTGGAAAAAATTGTGCCCTTGAAAGACTTCTTAAAATAAAAAATTTAAAATGTTGTCATGTTGGTCTAGGTTATAATTGGATACCATTTATGCATTATCTTGATTGGAAAAATAAAGTTCCTTTCAGATTTGATAAGCCTTTTTTTGGATATATTAAAAAAAAAAATAAAAAAGTTAAAATTAAATGGATATATTCTGCTAGATATCTGCGGAACGAGACTCTAAGTAATGGTTTTAAAATAGGAAAAAAAGCAGTACAAAAAAAATTGTACAAATCTGTAAATTTAGGTAAATCATTAATTTATATAATCAACTATCAAAAATTTTTTGATTTTTCTTTGAAATTAACCAAAAAAAATAAATGGCTGACAGTAGATGGCCCAAGATTTAAAACTTAATAATTAATGATTAAAAAAATTAATGTTGCTTTCATTGGCGGTAGTTTTGACTCAACTATCGGGAATACACATTTAAGGAGTTTGTTAGCGACAGGAAAGTTTAATCTTACATGTGGTTTTTTTAGCAGACAGAAATCAAAAAATAAATTTAATTCAAAAAAATTTAATTTGGATAAAAAAAAAGTTTATAATAGCCTTAGAGATCTTTTATTTTTCGAAAGAAATAAAATTGATCTTGCAATTGTTCTTACACCTCCAAATTCTAGATATAAAATTTATAAAGAATTAGTAAAAAATAATGTTAGTTTTATAAGTGAAAAACCTTTTGAAGGAAGTCTACAAAATGCAATTAAATCATTTAAATTAATTAAGTCTAAAAGGAATTTTTTTGGGTGCACATATAATTATTTGGGTTATCCAGGTATCATGGAAATAAAACCACTTGTTAAAAATAAAATTGGTAAGATCTTAAATTTTAATTTAGAAATGCCACAACAAACATTTGTAAATAATCTTTCTGGAGTAAAAAGATGGCGGCTTGATGAAAAAACAATTCCTAACATACATTTAGACTTAGCCAGCCATCTTATATCTTTATTAATCTATTTTTTTGATCAATATCCAAAAAAAGTTTTAAGTCTTCAAGAAAACCAAATAAATAAAAAAGTAGTGGACAATAGTTATGTCTGGCTGAAATTTAAAAATTTTGGTGGTAATTTGTGGTTTAGTAAAAATTCTGCAGGAGAAAGAAATCAACTTGCAATTAGAGTATATGGTTCTAAAGGTTCATTAGAATGGAAACACAAAAATCCAGAAAATATAATTTTTAAAAAAAATAATGGGGAAATTGAAATAATTGACAGATTAAGTAAAAACAGAAAATTTATAAATAACAATAGTCTTTATACGTATTCAGCCGGGCACCCTAATGGATTTTTAGATGCTTTCATAAATATCTATAATAACGTCTTTGAAATATTTACAAAAAAAAAAGTTAATTATAAATCTTCAATAATTTTAAATTTAAGGCAAAATGTAAATATAATTTCTATTCTAAACTCAATTAATCAATCTGCTAAGGATAATATTTGGAAAAAAGTTAAAATAATAAAATAATGAAAAAAATCACACTTATATATGGTGGTGGTGCAATTGGATCGTTCATAGCAAATTGTTTACTCTTATCAAATCATAAAGTTTTTTTTTTATGCAGAGGAGAAAACTATAAAGCCATTAAAAATAAAGGTCTTAGTCTTAAAATTTTTGATAATGAAAAATTATTAAAAAAATATGATTTAAAAATAGGAGATAATTTTAAAGTTATAAATAATTTAAAAAAAATTAAAAATATTAAATTTGATAACATATTCATTACAACTAAAATAAATGAAAACTTAAAGAAAATATTTTATAATATTGAACCATTCATATGTAAAAAAACTTTAATAATAACTCCTTGTACCTCAATTCCATTCTGGTGGTTTTTGTGTTTAAAAAATAGTTCAAAAGTAGAAAAAAAAATCTTTAATTTTCTTGATCCAATTTTTAAGAGAAATATAAAAAGGAAAAACCTAGTTGGGATGACAATGTGGTTATCAGGGAAACTATATACTCCAGGTAAAGTTGCTATTAAACATATTCAAAGAGGACTTCCTATTAAGGAAGTATTTTTAAATAGAAAAAATCAAGTAAACAGTTTAAGAAAAGACATAAGAAAATTATGCGTTTCTCCATTCGTTAAGAATATCTATTCAGAAATATTTATTAAATCTATCAATTCTCTAGCGTTTAACTCAATAGCCTTAAAATATAAACAAACCAATTTACTTCTAAGCAAAAATAATAAAGCCAAAGAAGAGATATTAAAAATTTTGAAAGAAGGTGACCTAATTTTAAAAAAAAATAAAATTAAGATATACCAATCACCTCATTCTAGAATAGAACAAACTTTGAAAAGCACTAGGCATACTATGAGTATGTTATATGCTTTTAAAAATAATAAGAAAATTGAACTTAATGAATTGTGGTTAAGTTTTGAAAATTTAAGTAAAAATCTTAATTTAGAAATGCCATTTACAAGAAAAATTGTTAGAGAGGTAAAAAGTAATTTAAATGAGTATCATTGAATATTTAAATCTTAATGCAAGAAAATACTCAAAAAAAGTTGCTTTAGTTATTGATGAGAAAGAATATACATATGAAGAACTTTCAAATTTAGTAAATAAGATAATTTCTGTTTTAAGAAAGAATAAAATCTCACATAAAAGTGTAGTATTGCTTATTGAAGATAACACTTTAAGTCATGTTTGTTCTCTTTTTGCTTTATCTTATATTAATGCATGTATTGTACCTGCAAGCACATATTACTCTTTTGACCATTTAAAAAAATTAGCTGAAATAGCTAAAGTCAACGCTATTGTTGGTAATTCTAAATATTGTTTATTTTTTAAAAAAAATTCAAATATTACAAATTTAATTTCTACGAATAAAACAGTTTATTTTCCATATTTATTCAATTTTGAAAAATTAAAAAAATTCGTTTTACTTAAAAAAATAAATTGTAATAAAAACTATATAGTATCATTATCATCAGGATCTACTGGAAATCCAAAACCTATAATTTTCTCACAAAACACAAAAATTCAAAGATTTAACTTAATGAAAAACCTATATGATATCAATTTCTCTGATAAAATTATTCTAACTTGTCCTCTTGATCATTCTCTTGGCATGAGAATTTTGTTTTTATCTGTATTGTCTGGAGCAACTATTGTTATAATGAATAAGTTTTTACCAAAAAAATATATTGATTTAACAAAAAAACATTCGATTACTTTTTCAATATTAGTTGCAAACCAAATATACGATATTGCAAAGGATAACTCACTTTTAAAATCCCTTTATTTAAAAAAGGGATTGGTATCGGCCTCAGCATCACTTAATAACTCCACTAAAAAAAAAATTATAAAACAAGGATTAAACTTATTCGAAATGTACGGTGCATCAGAAGTTGGAACAGTAACAAGTATCAATTTAAAAAAAGAAAAAAAGTCTTTAAAAAGTGTTGGAAAAATTTACAACAAGCTTATTAAAGTGAAAATTTTGTCAAAAAAAAATAAAATTTTACCAAAAAATAAAGTTGGAGAAATAATTTGTACTACTCCTGGAATTTTTAAAGGATACCTTGGTCCAAAAAAAATAAATAAAGATGCTTTTCATGGCAAATTCTTTAAAACTGGAGACATTGGATATTTGGATAAAAAGGGTTATTTATATTATTTAGGTAGAAAAAAAAATATTATTAGAAGAAGTGGAATTACTGTTTACCCAGAAGATATAGAAAATACGCTTTTGTTAGATAAAAATATAAAGGAAGTTGCCGTCTTAGGAAAGCAAAAAAATATGTCAGATAATATATATGTGTTTATTAAAAAAGAAAAAAATATAAATCATGATTACGTTCAAAAAATTTGTTTAAAAAAGTTATCTACTTTTCAGCTTCCAAACAAGATTTTTTTAATAGACAATTTACCAAAATCAAATTTAGGTAAAATTAACAAATCAAAGTTAAAAAAGTATTTAAATTAATTTTTTATAAATTATATCTGTCAAACCACTAATAGTTTTATATTTTTTGGATGTAAGTTCTTTTGGTGAAAATTTAATTTTGAATTTATGCTCTAACTGCATATTAAACTTTATAAATTCAAATGAATCTAAATGGCCGGAGTCAAAATATTCAAAATCATTACTTTTTTTTAATTTTTTAATTTTTAAAGGTCTTATTTTATTTAATAATAGAAATATATAATCTGTGATTTTAGATTTTTTCATATATAAATTTACGTTGTGAATTACGACTTATCAATTATTATTCCTTTTTTCAATGCTAAAAAATTTATCAATCAAAGTTTTCAAAATACAGAACAGATAAGTAAAAATGAAAAGATACAAATATTATATGTAGATAATTTATCTAGGGATAACTCATTTAGTATATTAAGACAAAAAGTAAAAAATAAAAAAAATTTCGTACTGTTAAAAACAACAAAAAAATTTAAGAACAGCCCTGGGATTGCTCGAAACCTAGGAATTATGAATTCAGATTCCTCAAATATTCTTTTTTTGGATATTGATGATAAATTAGATGTTACAAATATAAAAAAATTAACTAATTTTTTAAAAAATAACAAATCAAATATTATTTATCTTAAAAAAAAAGTAATAGATAAAAAAAAAATTTTAATAAAAAGCGAAAGTCCTTATCTAAAATATAATAAAAAAAATATTAAAGATTTTTTTATTAAAAGTGTTAACAGAGCTGCAATTTCAATTGTATTCAAAAAAAAATTTCTTTTAAAAAATAAAATTTTTTTTAAAAAAGGAATTTTTGAAGATATATTTTTTACATTTAAGGCTCACTACTACAATAACACAATCGTTAAGACTTTTCCTTTAACAATTTATAACAGATATATTCATAATAAATCTATAACTAATACTAAAATAAATATTTATCATTTATCGTGTATGTTTGAGTCATGGAAAAATATTAATGACTTTCTTAAAAAAAATTTAAATTCTAAAAAATACATTAATATAAATAAATATGTTCAATTTAGGTTAAGAGGTGAATTTGCTAACGAATATCACAAAATAGTAAATTCTAATAATAATTTGAAAATGAAAAAAAAATACCTTAATTTTATTGTTAAAAAATATAGAAAGGTTATAAGTCTCAATTTTAAAGCATTGACATTAAAAGATAAAGTTGTTCAAAGAGTATTAAAGTATTAATAATTGTGTATGTATAAAACATGTAAAGATTTAGAAGAATCACTATATGTGGCTCCAAATGAAATTAGGGCTTGTTGCCAAAGATTTTTTTACGATGGAAAAATAAGGGGTGATGCTAAACTTTTAAATATAAAAGAGAATATTACTCCCACAACTAATGACATAGAAAAAGCTAGGGAAAAATTGTTCAATGAAATTCAAAATGATAAAAATGAGCAATGTAAAGGTTGTATTTTTTTAAAAGAAACTGAAAAAAAACCTAATTTTTCCTCAAAAGTTTCTCATTTGTCAATTGAACATCATTCTGTATGTAACTTAAGATGTAATTATTGTAGCGATGTTTACTATGCGGGGAAAAAATCAAAATATAATGTTGTAGAGTTTATTTCGTTTTTAAGTAAAAATAAGTCGTTAGATAACTGCCAACAAGTAGTTTGGGGTGGTGGAGAGCCTACTCTTGATAAATCTTTTGAAGAAATATTAGAAGAAATCCATAAACATGCTAATCCAAACATATATCACAGAGTGTTTACAAATTCTGTTAGATTTAGTGAGGCTATTCCTAAATTTTTGGAAAAATCACTTATTAAAATTACAACTAGTATTGACGCCGGAACTCCTGAAACATTTAAAAAAGTTAGAGGACGGCCAAAATTTTACAATGTTTTTGAAAATTTAAGATCCTACTCAAAAATTGATCCAACAAAAATTACAATAAAATATATTTTTACAGAGGATAATTATGAAGAAAATGAAATTGATG
>MDTG01111424.1_pt1 | contig 28408 bp, 27 predicted proteins | sample 811421 | NCBI WGS metagenome assembly MDTG01 (sample SAMN05326645, study PRJNA326480) | marine metagenome | isolation source: seawater | place: Pacific Ocean: South East | collected 2011
ACACTTTCACGTTTAATTTTTCCTAGAAACTCTACACTTTGTTTTTAATCAGCACGCTTGGAAAGCGTGTAAAGTAGCAATACTTTCGAGGGTTCGAATCCCTCTCTCTCCGCCACCAATTAAAATTTAAATATTAAGTCAAAAATAATAATTTAACAAAATTTCTATTTTTTATCAGAAATTCTTAAAAAAATGAGGTTAATTATTTGTATTAAAAAATTTATCACTACCAATATATTAAATTTGCTTTTTCCATATTTTCTAGGATAAAAATTTATAATAACTTCTTTTATTTTAATATCGCTTCTTAAAAAAAATATTAATGATAGCAAAACTTTATACCCTTTAGATTTTATTTTATGTTTTGTTTTTATAAATTTTTTCGTTTTAATTATAAAAAAACCACTTAATGGATCTATCAATCTTGGAATACCAATCACTTTAGTTATCCATATGCCAATAAAGCTTATATATCTTCTTTTAAATGATTTAATTTTTTCAATATTTCTTGAGCCTATAACTAAATCGTAATTTCCACTTTTAATTAAATTTATCATTATAGGTATAGCCTTTAAATCGTGTTGGAGATCGCAATCCATTACAAAAACATATTCAGAATTAATATAATCTAATGCATATATAATAGATTTTGTAAGGTCTTTTGATGATGATTTTCTAATTTTATAATCAACATTATTAAAATTTTTCTTTAAATTAATGAATTTTGATAGAGAACCATCATCAGAGTTATCATCAACAAAATAAATTAAATAATCATCTTCAAGGGATAGACTCTCGATTTTTTTTATAATTATGTCTATATTAAAGTATTCATTATAAGTTGGTATTAAAAAAGTAATCATGTTTCAAACTTTTAAAAAATATTACTTTATCTTATGTATATTTTTTAGCTTTGCAATTCATTGTGTATCTTCTTACTTTAGCATTGGTTTTTATAGTCAGGATGAACATTTTCAAATATTATCGCCAGTTGAGTATTTATTAGGAATAAACAATTCTTTTCTAAAAGATATTTGGGAATTTACTCCTGACTATAGGATTAGACCATGGTTTCAATCTTACATTTATTTTTACATGATAAAAATTTTAAATATTTTTGAAATCGATAATCCATTTTTTTTAACATTTATTCTTAGATTTTTTTCAAGTTTATTAGGTTTTTTTTCATTATTATATTTTTACCTATATTTTAGAAATGTATATTTTAAAGATACTTTATTTAATAAAACAATAATATTGTTATTTTTTTTCTATCCATATTTACACGCAAGAACATCATCAGAAAATATTGGAACAAGTATATTTATATTTGGCTTAATTAGTTTCCATAAAATTTTTTTATCTGATAACAATTCAAAATATTTATTAAATTCAATCCTTTGTGGATTTCTATTAGGTTTAGCTATTATTGTAAGGTATCAGTTTTTAATATTTGTGTTTGCATTATTTACTTGGATTACTTTATTTTACCTATCTTTTTATAATATAAAAAAACTTTTTCTTATTGGTTTGTTTATATTATTAGTACTAATAATTGGTTTAATATTCGATAGCAGTGGTTATGGCTCATTTAACTTTACATACTACAATTATTTTTACGTAAATTTTATTGAGGGAATGTTGGATTTTTTTGGATCTGATCCATGGTGGTATTATTTTTATATTACAACTATAAACTTTGCTCCTCCAATTGGTTTAATTTTTCTATTAGGCCTATTTATTCTGACAATAAAAAAATTTAATAATATTTTAGTTTTTATTTCAATATTTTATTTTTTAACTTTTTGTTTTATAAGTCATAAAGAGCTTCGTTTTTTATTTCCTTTATTTTTTTTCTCACCCTTCATTATTTGTATTTTTTTAGAGAATATTAAAAATGTAAAAATAACAAAAACTTTAAAATATTTAATAATTATCCCAAATTTTATATTTCTTTTTGTTTTATCAATTATTCCAGCAACAGAACAAGTCAAAGTATACAAATTCATATATGAAAATAATATAAAAAAAAATCTTTATTACTTATCTGATAATCCTTACATAATTGCAGGACTAAATCCTAAATTATACACTTCACATCTTCCAAAAATAAGTAGATTTGAACAAAAATTTATAGAAGAAAATAACTACTATATAGTTTTAAATGACTATAATGATTTTCAGGACTTTATTCTTAACAAAAATTGTAAAAAAAAATATTCAGTTTATCCTGAAATTGTTAATAAAAATCCAAATTGGAGAAAACGTAAATTTAATTGGTATATATTATACTGTATAAATAATTCTTAATATAAAGCATGCTTTGTATGAAGTTTAACACATTCTTTTTTATTATTATAAATAAAGATATAATTATTTATCTTTTCAATATTTTTAATACAATTAAGTTTTTTAATTGGCGTACATAATCCTTTAATATTTCCACAATGCAAAATATAATTATTTTCATCATTTAATTTTCCCATTTTCAACTTATTTGTAGGTAATCTAGTGTTAATTTTGACATCATTTAGCATTATGGAACTATAATCAATATTATATATTAGAGTCTCATCTTTTGGCCATGGAGCAAAATAATTTTCAAATTCTATCCTACTTATATTCTTATAATAAAAAAAACTTAGACTTAAAAATATTGTTACAATAAAAGTTATATTTATTTTAATTTTATTTTCAAAAATTATATTTAAAAGAAATATTTTTAATAATGAAATAAAAGCAATAAAAATAGCATAACCTCCATATCTTGTTGAGGGAGTTGATAAAAATAGCCAAAACATTATTGAAAGAAATAAAAATAATAAAGATAGATTTATTTTACTGTTTCGAGCTCTAGATATTTTTAAATTTATTGTTTTGATATTTTCTATAAATAAAACTAAAAAAATAAATAAACCTATTAAAAATGCATTTATTATTCGAATAATATCTGCGTCTTTTAACCAATATTTAATCCAAAAACTAGGACCTTTGGATAAATATTCACTATGTGTTAAAATATTATTTTTTGGATTAAATATAAATTTATTAGAGTTTTTTGTATTTTCTTTTGCATATATCATCCATCCTCTTGTAAAAGAAAGAATTACATTTTCATTTATCTTTGGTATTTCTTTGTCGATCGACCAACTTATTTGTTTCTGATTAAAACAAGTAAAACTAAGTGGATAAATAAAACAACCACTATTTATAATATTTTTAGAAAAAACTATAAAAATTAAAAAAGATACTATCATTATAAATTTTTTCTCTTTTAAAAAATCTTTTAAAATTTTAAAATTAATAAGATAAATAAAAATTACAAAAGGTAAAATAATAATAGAACTAAGTCTCAATAAGACTGCTATAAGAAATATGAATGATAATTTAATTATTATCTTTTTTTTGTCTATGTTGCTATCAAACAGTAAAATAAAACATAATTGTAAAACCATCAACATCAATAATTGTGGAATTATCTCAGCACCATGATCTTTTAATCTAGAAAATAAAGTCAATATAAAAACAATATTAAATAAACTAAGAATTTTAATTCTGTTTATTTTAGAATTTAAATAATTCTCATAACAAAATAATATAAATAAAAATGTAAATACCCCATTCAGTACTTGTATTCCATTGTAATCAATTATGGGTAACCTAAAGAGTGAAAAAATATTAAACCACAAATTTTGAGGATAAACTAATACATTATTTAAATTAACTAAACCAAATACAATTTTGAATGATTGTAAGATATTTAAATAAGGAAGATGATAATAAAAAAAATCATCGTGATGAGTAAAGATAAAAAAGTATGGAGTAAATAATAATAAGCTAAAAATTAATATTAATATTTTCTTTAAATTCTTTTTAATATCTATAAAGATTAAAAAAAACAATATACCTGATATAAAAATTGTGGATGAGATTATAAAATTAATATTATAAAAAAAATTAATTATAATTGATATAGGTATTAATAATAATAAAGAAAATATTCCAGTTTCGCCAAATAAGACCTTTTTTCTTCCATCATTTATAATGTTACTGAATTTGCTAAAAACTAATCCAAATCCTATAATGCTTATAAATAAAAATAATATATAACTTATAAAAATTAATGAATTAAGAATCATTTAGTTCATTAGAATATTCTATAGTTTCCTTTAAAATATTTTTTAAAGATGGTTTAGGCCTTAAAACAAAAAAAATTTGATAAGAAAATATAGATTTTGATATTTTTATAAATAGAATATTTAAATAGATTAAAAACTTTGAAAAGATGTTATCCCCTAAAGCTAAAGGAAATGGAACTGGGATACCTCTTATCTTTTCAATTTCAAAATAATTATTTAATAATTTTTTAAAACTTCCAAATGTAAAAAGTCTAGTGTGTGTTTTATCTAAAATACCTCTATTTCCATAATTAAAGTAACCAAATAACAGCATTATTCTTATAATAATAAAAGATATATTACCAGTAGATACAATTACAGATTGTTTTTGATGAAGTTCATTATATAAATTTTTTACAAACAGCTCTGGATCTTTTAGGTGTTCAATTACATCTAGCAAAAATATATAGTCAAATTTGTTAATGTCTTTTGGTATATTTTTATCTAAATCTAAAATTTCTTTTGCATCAATATCCTTATTATTTTTAAGATGAAACTTATTTACTATTTTTAAATAACAGTTTTTGTTTTTCTTTAAAAAACTCAGATATTTGGCATTAGATGCTCCTAGATCAATAATTGATGAATTCTCTTTCACTTCCTTGATTGCAAAATAATGTGTGGATATAAAATGAGACTTATCTTCATAATTTTCAACTTTATCACTATACTTATCTTGATGAAAAATACCTAGCTGTTGCAACTTATATAAAAAGCTCTCTTTAACTACGTGATACGCGTAATGTAATCCATTTACATATGAAATTTCATCGCCATAATATGTTGGTATTGCAAACTCTATAATTTTGTTATTATTTGCAATATGTTGAATAATTATTTCAGTATCAAAATGATATTGATTTGTATTTAGATCAAACTTAATTTCTTTTAATGAATTTATAGAATATATACGATATCCAGTATGAAATTCACTTAAATTAGTTTTTAATATCGTATTTTGTAATTTTGTTAAAATTATATTACCTATAAATTTATATAAGGGCATTTTTCCTTTTAGAGCATTTTTCTTGTTAATCATTCTAGAACCAAGAGTTAAAGATGCATTATTTTTTAAGTGAAATTTTAATAAGTCATGAATAATTTCTGGAGCGTATTGTCCATCACCATGTAATAAAGTCAATGTATCGAATTTATTTTTAATAGCATATTGAAAACCAATTTTTTGATTCCCACCATATCCATAATTCTTATTATTTTTTAATACATTAATATTTATTTTGTTATTTCTTTTTGACCAATTAGTTGCAATTTCAAAAGTTTTGTCGAGTGATGCATCGTCTATTATTAATATTTCATAATTTTCTTTCAAAATACTATCAGGAAGTCTCTCCAAAACTTTTTCAATAAAGTTTTCGTGATTATAGGCTACAATAAAAATTAAATGTTTCATTTGATTTGACTAAATTTTAAATATCAGATTAATGTTTTATGTAATTTTATATAATATTAAAACATTAAATTTTATTTTGACACCAAAATTGATACATACCTGCAAAAATTCTTGGATTATCCAATTCGAACTGGCTCCAGGTTTCTAAGTTATATAAATTTTTTTTATTTTTATACGTTTTTTTATATAATTTAATTATTTCTAAGTTTTCAAAACCACAAAAACTAAGATCTAATTTACCTAAATACTCTGATATTTTTTCTAATGTAAATCTATGTTCTTGTACATGAAATAATAAGTCTCTAAAATTACTTAGAGAATAGAAATCTGGACTTTTAAAAATTAATTCATTGTCAGCTGAATTTGATGATATTATTTTTTCTCTATAATCTCTTAAACTCACATTATTAATTTTTATATTAATATCATTTATATTTTTTTGAATTCGTTCGATATGTCTTCTTGCCTTTCTACTATATAAACCAATCATCATTAGCCCTCCTGACGTTAAGACATTTTTTAAACTTTTCCATCCTATATATGGGTCATTCATGTGATGTAAGACTCCTACGCTTTCTATAATATTAAATTTTTTTCCATAATTTGCCAAATCTAATAAATCCATTTGAATAAACTCTATATTATTTATTCCTAACTCATCCGCACATCTTTTTGCGTAACTTAAACTGTTCAAACTTAAATCTATAGCAGTTATATAAGAACTTTTATATTTTGTTGCTGTAGCTATTGCGTGTTGACCTGTTCCACATCCAGCGACTAAAACATTAATTTTATCCCAACTTTGAATTTTATTATAATCAAATTTCAAATTAAGATTATTAAAAAAATTTACTGGATTACTTGGTACTCTATTCAATGCAATTCTTTCCCATCTGGGATATGGATTAGCTTCATATTGATCACTCACTTTAAGAGAAACAGCATCTTTAATTTTATGGGATATTAATTTTTTTTTAATTGATAATTCCTTCTTTGGATTACTAATTTGTTGAATAATTAAATTTTTAATTTCATTAAATGTTTCTATCTCTTTACTCCAACTAAATGAATGTAGTGGTCTATAAGCAGCTAAACATACTATTTCCAATCTAACTTCATTAATTTTTTTATATTTTAAACTTTTTTTAATTTTTTTTTCAAGCTTCACAATATTTTCGTTCTCTATTGGTATTACAGGATAAATATATTCATTTATAAAACACTGACTTGCGATACCCTCAATCATTTCTAAAACATTTTCTTTTTTTCTTACTCTAGAAATATTTGTTAAAATATTATATCTTAAATATCTTAATACTTTTTCAATTTTTATATCGGTAATAGGTGTAATTTTTAGTAATTTCATAAATATTTTATTATTTAAAAAACAGCTAATTAAATCTTCAAATAAATAATTTTTTTCTAAGTATTTAATATCTCTATTAATTTCATAAAATTCTTTGTCTAAATACAGATAGTCTAAAACACTATTTATTATATCAACAGGTCGCAAAATGTTGTTTTGATCAAGCAAATTTATTATACTTTTTTCTATTATAGGAGTTTGTTTAGTAAATTTAAAATTTTGTATACAAACTCCAAAATTTTGCAGAGCTGTTGTGTATTTAGGATTAATTTCAAGACATAATAAATAATTATCAATTGCTAATTTAGAATCTTGTTTTTTTAGATAAATATTACCTAAATTATTATATGCTTCAAATTTATTAGGGTTAAACTTTATGCATTCTTTATAATGATAGACTGATTTTTCTATATTATTGATATTCTTATAAATTATACCTAAATTATAATGAGCATCAGCAAATTTTGGCTCTAAACTTAAGATTTTTTTAAAATTTATTTCTGCTTCATCAAATTTTCTCAATTGATTATTTATATTACCTAAAAGATTTAATAGAAAAATTGAATTTGGAAAAATTTTTTGATTATCTTTTATTATTTTAATTAATTCTTCGAATTTATTATTTTTAAAAAGTTTTATTAACTCTTCTCTAATTTTAATTTTAGGTTCATTATACATTTTATAATACTGATTTAATTAAATCTATAGTGTAATCTGATTGAGGATTTTTAAACAATTCAACAGCACTATTTTCTTCAACAATAATACCATCTTTTAAGACAATAATTTTATCAGAAATCGATTGAATTACTCTCATATCATGGCTAATAAAAATATAACTTAAAGATAGTTTATTTTGTAAATCATTTAATAGTTCTATGATTTGTTTTTGGATGGTAACATCTAAAGCAGAGGTCGGTTCATCTAAAATCAAGATTTTGGGTTGTAATATTAATGCTCTTGCTATTGCAATTCTTTGCCTTTGGCCACCAGAAAATTCGTGTGGATATTTCTCAGCACAATCAAAATAATCTAATCCAACTTGATTTAAGATATCTACTAATTTTTTTTTCTTTTCGTTTTGAGACAATTTTGGATAATGAACATTTAAACCTTCTGAAACTATTTCTTCAATATTCATTCTTGGACTAAGAGATGAATATGGATCTTGAAAAACAATTTGAATTTTTTTACGTAAATTTAGTATTTGGTCACTATTAAATAAATTAATATTTTCATTTCCTATAAAAATTTTACCATTCGATTCAATTAATTTTAAAATAGCCAGAATAAGTGAAGTTTTACCAGATCCTGACTCTCCAACAATTCCTACTGTTTCTCCTTCATTTAAATTAAAGCTAATTTTTTTTATTGCCTTCACATGATCTATTGTTTTTTTTAACAAGCCCTTTTTAATTGGGTACCAAACGTCAAGTTCTTGTATTTTGAGGATAGTATTTGAACATTTATTCAAGCTTACTTTTCTTTTATTTTGTGAATATATTAATTCTTTTGTATAAGCATTCGAAGGTGATTTAAAAATTTTTTCATTTGTTCCACTTTCAATAACTTTTCCATCCTTCATTACATATATAAAATCTGCCATTCTTTTTACAATTGATAGATCATGACTTATAAATAGCATTGACATTCCTAATTTTTTTTGAAGGTCTAAAAGTAAGTTTAAAATTTGAATTTGAATAGTAACGTCTAGTGCGGTTGTTGGCTCATCAGCTATTAGTAAATGTGGATTATTAGCAATGCTCATAGCAATCATTGCTCTTTGTCTTTGTCCTCCAGATAACTCATACGGATATATTTTTGGTCTTTTAACAATATCATTGAGACCGACTTCTTTTAATAACTCAATTGTTTTTATTTTAACTTGATCTTTTGGAATATTATTATGAGTTAATATTATTTCCTCAATTTGTTTATTTACTGTATGTAGAGGGTTTAAACTACTCATTGGTTCTTGGAAAATTGTAGCTATTTTGTTTCCTCTAATCTTTTCAATTTCCTTCTTTGATATTGATAGTATATCTGTATCTTCAAAAAGTACTTCGCCTTCTATAATTTTTGCATTATTAGGTAAAAGCTTTAAAATACTTAATGCTGACAATGTTTTGCCTGAGCCTGATTCTCCAACAATTGCAGTTGTTTTTCCTTTAGCAATGTCTAAATTAATATTTTTTAGAACCTTATTTTTTTGATTAAAAGTTAAATTCAGATTTTTAATACTTACGATATTTTCCATTTCAGTTAAATGTCTTCCTCGGGTCTAAAGAGTCCCTAATGGCCTCACCAACAAATACTAATAATCCTAGCATTAATCCTAAAGTTAAAAAGCTAGTTATACCAAGCCACGGTGCTTGTAAGTTGTTTCTACCTTGGTTGACCATTTCTCCCAAAGATGCTGACCCTGGTGGTAAACCAAAGCCTAAAAAATCTAATCCTGATAATGCAGTAACTGATGCACTTAAACTAAATGGTAAAAATGTAATAGTAGCAATTGTTGCATTTGGTAGCATATGTCTTAATATAATTTTAGTATTAGATACTCCTAATGCCTTAGCGGCTCTAATATAATCAAAGTTTCTTGCTCTTAGAAATTCTGCGCGAACAACACCAACATATCCCATCCAACTAAATAATAATAATATAAGTAATAACCACCAAAAGTTTGGTTGAATTACACTCGCTAATATAATTAGAACATAAAGAGTAGGGATTGCAGACCATATTTCCATAAATCTTTGAAAGAAAAGATCGGTTTTACCTCCAAAGTAACCTTGAATAGCACCTGCAGAGACTCCTATAATCATAGAAAAGAAAGTTAGTGTAAAACCAAATAATACAGAAATTCTAAAACCATATATTACTCTTGAAAGTACATCACGTGCTTGATCATCAGTGCCTAACCAATTTTTTTTTGATGGCGCAGATGGAGCAGGTAAGGATAGATCTCTTATAATCGTATCATATGAATAAGGAATGATTGGCATAATTATCCAGCCTTTTTCATTAATTAAATTTTTAACATAAGGATCTTTGTAGTCAGCTTCTGTTTCAAAATCTCCTCCAAAAGTTGTTTCTGAATAATATGTAAATACTGGATAATAAAAATTATTATTATATTTTACTAATAATGGCTTCTCGTTTGCAATAAAGTTTGCAAATAATGAGATAGTAAATAAAAAACTAAAGACCAAAAAAGAATAGTAACCTCTTTTGTTTGCTTTAAAATTTTTAAGTCTTCTTTTATTGAGTTTTGATAATTTCATATTTATCTTGATTCAAAATCAATTCTTGGGTCAATTACTGAGTACATAAAATCACTTATGATACCCATTACTAAACCAAGTAAGGAAAAAAAATAAAGTGTTGCAAAAATTACTGGATAATCTCTTACAATAACAGCTTCATAACCTAACAATCCTAAGCCATCTAAAGAAAAAATAACTTCTATGAATAATGATCCAGTAAATAATATTCCAATAAATGCAGCTGGAAAACCAGCTAAAACAATTAGCATGGCATTTCTAAAAACATGTCCATATAAAACCTTCTTTTCTGAAAGACCTTTCGCTTTTGCCGTTATAACGTACTGTTGATTTATTTGATCAAGAAAAGAATTTTTAGTTAAAAAAGTTAAACCAGCAAAACCACTTACAATCATTGCTGTAAGAGGCAAAGCTAAATGCCAAAAATAATCAATTATTTTTTCGAACAATGATAATTCTTCGAAATTTGCTGAAAATAAACCCCTGAGTGGGAAAATATCATAAAACCTTCCTCCCGCAAAAAAAACTATAAGTATTACTGCAAATAAAAAATTTGGTATTGCGTATCCTATTGTAACAATAGAACTAGATATAATATCAAATTTTGACCCATCTTTTATTGCCTTTCTAATACCTAATGGAATTGAAATTAAGTAAACTAAAAGAGTTGTCCATAATCCTAATGAAATTGACACAGGCATTTTATCAAGAACTAAATCAGTCACTTTTTGATCTTTGAAAAAGCTTTCTCCAAAATTAAATGTTAGATAGTCTTTCATCATTTTAAAAAATCTTTCTAAAGCAGGCTTATCCATCCCATACATTTTTTCAATTTCTTTAATTATTTCTGGATCTAGACCCTGTGAACCTCTGTATGTATTTGTAGATGGTGAATCGTTGGTATCATAATTGAATGCTTCTCCTTCATTACTTCCTGAAAATCTTGCAGTTGATTCAACGGCAGTGCCTGTCATTTGAGCAATTAATTGTTCAACAGGACCACCAGGGACAAACTGCACTATAGCAAAATTAATTAACATAATTCCAAAAAGTGTTGGAATGATTAGAAAGAGTCTTTTTATTAGATAAGCTCCCATTATTTAATTATTCTACATTATTTATGATAAACTTTAATAATTAGTTTGATGTACGGCTAGATTGTATTTGTTCAAATCTTTTTTGATTAATCCACCAGGTGTCAAAACCTAGAGAATATTTAGGTTTATAATTTGGTTGATCAAAAAAATCCCAGTAAAGAACTCTATAAGATGAAATGTGCCACTGAGGAATTACATAGTAACCCCAAAGCAATACTCTATCTAAAGCTTTTGTTAAAGTAATTAATTCTTTCCTATCTTTTGCATTAATCAAATTTTCTATTAAACCATCAATTGCATAATTTTTAATACCAATTACATTTCTTGATCCATTCGTGTCTGCGGCATTAGAACCCCAATAATTCCTTTGCTCATTACCTGGCGAAAGTGATTGTGAGAATGTTTGTACAATCATATCAAAATCAAAAGTTTCTATTTTTTTTTGATATTCTGCACTATCTATTGTTCTTACTGTAACTTTGATACCTAATTTTTCTAGGTTATCTCTAAATGGCAAAACTATTCTCTCGAATGCAGGTGAGCGTAATAATATTTCAAATTCAAAGATTTCATTTGAATTAGAATGCACTAATTGTCCATCACTAAGTTTCCAACCAGCATCCTTTAAAAGATTAGTTGCTTCCTGCAGTTGAGATCTCATATAACCTGAACCATCAGTAATTGGATTTTTAAATTCTTTAGAAAAAACTTCTTTAGGTAAAATATCAAAATATGGATTTAAATACATTAATTCTTCCTTAGAAGGCAAACCAGATGATGATAGCTCTGAATTTTCAAAAAAACTATCAGTTCTTTTGTAAGCATCAAAGAATAGATTTTTATTAGACCACTCAAAATCAAAAGCATAGGATAATGCTTTTCTAACTCTTCTATCTTTAAAAATATCTTTACGAATATTAAACGCAAAACCCTGCATTCCTTGAGGGTTCTCGTGTTGAATTAAATCTTTTTTCAAAAGACCTGCTTCGACAGATTCAATATTGTAAGAAGTAGCCCATTCTTTTGAAGAATTTTCACTAAAAAAATCTATTTCTCCAGATTTAAATGCTTCCCTCTCTATTCCTCTGTCTTTGTAATAGTCATATCTTATCGTTCCATAGTTATCTTTTCCCAATTTTATTGGTAACTTATTTTTAAAACCCCAATATTCTGTATTTAATTCATATGTTATTGATCTACCACTATCAAAAGATTTAATCTTGTAAGGTCCACTTCCGATTGGTATGTCTAGTGTTGTATCTTCAAAATTTTTATTTTTCCAATAATGTTTTGGTAACACTGGCAATTGACCAACAATTAAAACTAATTCTTTGTTGGTATTTGTTTTAAAATTAAACCTAACTTTTTTTTCATTTTCTTTTATAACTTCACTGACATCTCCATAATAATATTTGTAAAAAGGATGGCCCTTTTCCATTAGAGTATTAAAAGTCCATACAACATCATCTGCACTTATTGCTTTACCATCATGCCATACAGCCTCTTTTCTAATTGTAAATGAAACCCAGGATCTATCTTCTGGCCATTCAATAGTTTCAGCAAGAAGACCATACTCAGTAAATGCTTCATCACTAGAACCTACTGTTAAAGACTCAAAAAGTCCAAAAATACCTGCTGGTGAAGTACCTTTTAATATGAATGGATTAAATGAATCAAAATTTCCTATAGCACTCCTAACGATTGAACCACCTTTTAAAGCACTTTTATTAACATATTCTACACTTAGAAAATTTTTATCATATTTAGGTTCACCATGCATTGCAATAGCATGAGAAATATTGGTGTTAGAATATGCATTAACCGATAGATGCACAGTTATAAAAATTAATAAGAAATATTTCATCATATACATAATATAATTGTATTTTAGGAAAAAAGAAATTTTTATTTATTTATAGTATTAATGATTTCCGTATGCAAAGCATCAGTGCAAGATGCAATCAAGCTTCCATCTGATTCTAGAGAGATTGGATCTCCAAATTTATCAGATATTTTCCCCCCAGATCCCTCAATAACATTTACTAAAGCCATATAATCGTGTGCTTTAAGAGTATCTTCAACTACAATATCTATAAACCCACTAGCTAGCATACCATACATATAACAATCTCCTCCAAGTCTATAATATTTACTTTTTTCTTTTAAATTCTCCCATCCTTTTTTAATCAAGGGCTCTTTAAAATAAATACCAGAAGAAAACATATAAGCATTTTTAATTTCAGTAATTTTTGAACACTTAACTTCTTTTTGATTACAAATTGTTTGTTTATTTTTAACACCAACCCATCTCTCTTTATGAGCTGGACAATTTATAATACCTAACACAGGTTTATTATTATGTAATAAAGAGATTAAGTTACCAAAATCTTTATGTCCTGCTATGTAGCTTCTTGTTCCATCAATTGGATCTATTACCCATATAAACTCTGAATTTATATTTTCATTCTCATATTCTTCTCCAAGTATTCCATGACTAGGATAATGTTTTCTTATCTTGTCACGTATAATCATTTCAGTTTCCTTATCAGCAATCGTTACTGGACTTTCATCGTCTTTATTTTCAATATCCAGTTTATTTCTAAAATAATGCATTGATTTTTTAGAGGCTAGGTCTGCTAGAGAGCTTGCAAAAATAACAAACTCATCCAAATTGAAAGGCATAATTATAAATTAAGGCAGTGGTACAGGACTATCAGATTGTTCTCTTAAGAAATATACAATGTCCGCTCTATCTTTTACTTTTTTAAGTCCAGCAAAATTCATTTTTGTTCCTTTAATATATTTTTTCGGTTTATATAAAAATTCTGCTAATTCTTCATAACCCCACTCACCACCATATTCTGCTAGAGCCTTAGAATATGCAAAACCCTCCACATTAGCTTTAGGACGATTGATTAAATTCCAAAGTTGTGGGCCAACTTTATTAGCACCACCTTTATCATAATTATGACATGTTGCACATTTCTTAAAGAGCTTCTCTCCATTTTCTAAAGAGGCACTGGCGAGTAATGCTGATATTGGCTCTATTACCTCTTCTTTTTTAACTGCAACCCCATCCCCTGAAGGTTCCTCCTCTACATCTATTTTGTAAGCGGTTTCTTTCTGATCATGATGTTCTATATCTATTAATAAGTCTCCAAAATGCCCAATTAATGTTACAATTAGGACGGCAAATATTATTGATGCCAATATTTTATTAACTTCAAGACCAGACATGTATAAACATATATACAGATTTTTTTAACGAATGAATACAATTGTAATCATGACCAAATTTAAAACTTACAGCCTAATTGTCGCATAATTTATGAAAACTATTATTATGATACCATCAAGAATGGCTTCCAGCCGTTTACCTGAAAAACCTATGATAAAAATTGATAATATACCTATGATACAAAGAGTATGGAAACAAGCAGTTAAATCAGAAGTGGGCGAAGTCTATGTTGCCTGTTCAGAAAATGAAGTTTATGAACTTATTGTTAGCCTTGGTGGAAATGCAATATTAACAGATCCGGACTTACCTTCAGGCTCTGACAGAATTTATTCAGCTTTACAACAAATAGAAAGGTCATCAAAAATAGATTGTATTATTAATTTACAAGGTGATATGCCACTAATAGACCCAAAGCATATAAAAGAAGTTATTGAACCTATTAGAAACAATTATGAAATAGGCACGCTTGCAACAACATTGAAAAAAAATGAAATTGTAAATCAAAATGTTACAAAAGTTTTAGTTAATTGGAAACAAACTAATATTGGAGAGGCTAAAGAATTCTTCAGAATAAAAAGTGAGATAAATGATAAAATTTTTCATCATGTAGGAATTTATAGTTATTCAATGAAATCTTTACAAAAATTTGTTAATTTACCAAAATCAAAAAATGAAATTTCTTTAAAACTTGAACAATATAGAGCAATGGATGCAGGTATGAGCATGGGTGTTGTTTATTTGCCAGAAATACCTCCAAGTGTAGACACAAAAGAAGATTTAATATCTATTGAAAATATTATAAGAGAAAATTATGAAAAATATTAAATCCTTTTCTTTTCAAGGAGTAAGTGGAGCGTATAGTGAGTTAGCGGGTAAAAATCTTTTTCCAAAAGCTAAAAGTTTCCCATGTTCAACATTTGAAGACATGTTTGAAAAAGTTAGAAATAATGAAGTTGATGTTGCTATGGTTCCAATTGAAAATTCTTTAGCTGGTAGAGTTGCTGATACACAAAGACTCATTCCTGAGTCTAACTTAAAGATAACATCAGAATACTTCTTAGAAGTTAATCATAATTTGATTGTACTAAAAGGCACAAAGATTGAAGAAATAAAAAGAATTCATAGTCATGAGCAAGGAATAGCTCAGTGTAGAAATAAAATTATAAAATTAAAAAAGGAAATGATTGTTGAAGCTGATACAGCAGGTTCAGCAAAATTGATTGCTGAATTAAATAATAAAGAAGATGCTGCAATTGCTTCTGAACTTGCTGCAAAAATTTACAATTTAGAAATTCTAGAACCGCATTTTCAGGATTTTAAAAATAATGTTACAAGATTTTTAATAATGCAAAAGAAATTGACAGAAATTGATCCTTTATCAGACGACATTCTAACAACTCTTGTTTTTAATGTTCGAAGTATACCTGCTGCACTCTATAAATGTTTAGGGGGATTTGCAAGCAATGGAGTAAATATAACCAAGCTTGAAAGTTATGTTCATCCTCAAGGTTTTGATGTAGCTCAGTTTTACATAGATTTTGAGGGTCATCCTGAAAACCCTTCCGTAAAACTTGCTCTTGAAGAAATGAAATTTTTTTGTAAATACCTTGAAATCCTTGGTGTGTATAAAAAATCAAACTTTAGGAAAAAATAGTTTAAATTTAAAAAGTCTATTTAGGTTTTTTTTACAATAATGTTATATTGGTAAAGGAAGGTATGAGGGCAAACATATTGCTAATCCAGTCAGATCTGAAAAGAAGCAGCTGTAACATTCTTGTTTGGGTCTCATAACCTTCCATTATTATTATGGAAAATACTAAAGAATATAAAGTTTTAGCTAGAAAATATAGACCTCAAAAATTTAAAGATCTAGTTGGTCAAGATTTATTAGTGCAAATTTTAACAAATGCAATTACAAATGAAAGATTAGCTCATGCATATATTCTTACAGGAGTCAGGGGAGTAGGAAAAACAACTACTGCAAGATTAATTGCAATGAGTATAAATTGTCAAAATAGAGAAACAAACAATTGTGAACCTTGTGGTAATTGTGACTCTTGCAAATCAACTGGAATCGATAGTAATTTAGATGTTATTGAAATGGATGCAGCTTCAAACACAGGTGTTGATGATGTAAGAGAAATTATAGACAACGTAAAGTATAAACCTGTTATTGGTAGGTATAAAATTTTTATTATTGATGAAGTCCATATGCTTTCTAAAAGTGCATTTAATGCTCTTCTTAAGACATTAGAAGAACCTCCAGAACATGTTAAATTTATATTTGCTACAACTGAAGTTAAAAAAATTCCAATAACTGTTCTATCCAGATGTCAAAGATTTGATTTATTTAGGATTGAAAATAAAAAATTAACAGAACATTTACTTTATGTAGTTGAAAAGGAAAACATTGATATTGAGAAAGATGCCATATCATTAATTGTTAGAGTAGCTGATGGATCAATAAGGGATGCCTTGAGTCTACTTGATCAAGCTATTACAAACCAAAATATTAAAATTGACTCTAAGACCATAACAAATATGCTAGGATTAGCTGATAGAGTAATAATTTTTGACTTAATTGAAAAAATTCTAGAAGGTAATTCTCAAGATTCCCTTGATATGTATAGAAATTTATATGACCTTGGTGCTGACGTAATAATGATATTTGATGATCTTATCAATGTTGTTCATTTTATTACGCAAATGAAAATTTCACCTAACATTAAGGATGACATATATATTCCAGAAAATGAGCGAATTAGAGGCTTAGAACTATCATCTAAAATAAGTCTTAATAACCTAAACATCATATGGCAAATATTATTTAAAGGATATCAAGAGTTGCAAAATGGCTATCATTTATTTCAACATGGAGAAATGATAATATTAAGAATAATTTATTTATCAAGTGGGTTAAGCCCTGATGATTTATTAAAGAAATTTTCAGAAGAGGAAAATATTTCTCCTTCTAAAAACGTAAATCTAGAACAATCAAATAAAATTGATGAAAAAAATAAAATATTAAATTTTAAAAAAGAATTAATTGAGAATAACAAAAGTTTTGAAAAAAAAAACTATTTAGAAATTCAAGATTATAGACAATTCGTAGAAATGTTTTATAAAAATAGAGAAGGAATTTTGCATACTAAGCTATACAATGAAGTTACTTTGATTTCTTTTAAAGATGGTGAAGTAGTTATAAATGCTGAAAAAATTTCTGATAAGTCATTTAATAGAACAATCGCAAAACTTATATCCACTTGGACAGGTAGGATCTGGCAAGTAAATTTATCTACAAGTAATCTAGGTAAAAGTTTGTATGAAGAAGATATTATTAATCAGCAAAAAGAAATTGAAATTATGAAAAACAATACTGATGTTAAAAAAATTTTAAGAGAATTTTCAGAGAGTAAAATTCATTCCATCACAGATTTAGCTGATGTGAATAAAAATGAGGAGATTATGAGTTCAGATATTAAAAAGGAGAAATAATGGTTAATTTTGGAAACATGATGAAGCAAGCACAGCAATTACAAAAAAAAATGGCTGAGGCTCAAGATAAACTTAATGAAATTGAAGTTGAGGGTAATTCCGGTGGTGGTCTGGTAAAAATAACAGCCACTGCAAAAGGGACATTTAAAAGAATTTCTATTGATTCAACTTTATTAAAAAATGATGAAAAAGAAATTTTGGAAGATCTTATTATTGCTGCTATAAATGATGCTAAACAGAAGGGGGAAACTGTTGCGCAAGAAGAAATGAAATCTTTAACAGGTGGATTACCTTTACCTCCAGGTATGAAATTACCCTTTTAAATTATGGAGCAGTCTCCGATTGATAAACTAATAAATGATATATCTAAGCTTCCTGGTTTGGGAAGACGATCAGCCCAGAGAATAGCTTTATACTTATTAAAAAACAAAGACAAAAATCTTTTTCCTTTAATTGAAAGTCTAAATTTATCCTACGATAGGATTATTGAGTGCGGTAATTGTGGTAATATTGACATGAATAGTCCATGTGATATTTGTTCAAACAATACAAGAGACAAATCTAAAATTTGTGTAGTAGAGGATGTTTCAGATTTATGGACTTTTGAGAAAATTGGATTTTACAAAGGTTTATATCATGTATTAGGAGGATCATTATCAGCCATACAGGGAATTGGTACCGATGATATTAAATTAAAACAACTTTTAACAAGAATATCGACAAATAATTCTAAGGAAATAATACTTGCACTTAGTACTACAATGGAGGGGCAAACAACTTCATTTGTCATTGCTGATAAATTAGAAAAGTTTAATAATTTAACTGTAACTCGTTTAGCTCAAGGTATTCCAATGGGTGGTGAGGTACACTATCTTGATGAAAATACTTTAAATACTGCATTTCAATCCAGAAAAAAAATTACATAAAGGAATGGAAAAATTAATATTTGTTCCAAGTCCACTCTTGCGTCAAAAAGCAAAAAAAATAGAATCTGTAGGTAAAGAAGAGTTAAAAATTGCCGATAAAATGAGAGAGGTTATGTTAAGTGCACCAGGTGTCGGTTTAGCTGCAAATCAAATTGGAATTCTAAAAAAAATAGTTACAATTTCTTTTGTTGATCAAGAAACTAAAATAGAAACTCAATATAATTTATTTAATCCAGAGATAATTTCGTATTCAAAGGAAAAAAATATTATGGAAGAAGGATGTTTATCTCTACCAGAGCAATTTGCAGAAATAGAAAGATCAAAAAAAATTTTACTTAAATATTTAGATGATAATAATAAATTAATAACTAAAGAGGTTGATGGTATTGAAGCTAGAATTCTTCAACACGAAATTGACCATCTTTCAGGAAAATTATTTGTTGACTATCTTTCTGCACTAAAACGAAATATTATGATTAAAAAAGTAAAAAAATATTTAAAAAATAAAAAGTAATGCAAAACAAAAAAATAATATTTATGGGCAGTCCTCTTATTGCTTCTGAATACCTTAATTCACTATTAGAGAATAAAATAGATATTCACGCGGTTTATACAACTCCACCCCAAAAGCAATCAAGAGGTATGAAATTGAATAAATCTCCTGTTCATCTGTTAGCATTAAAAAAAAATATTAAAGTCTTTCACCCTGAAAAACTTGATAATCAAGTAATTAGTCATTTAAAAAAAATTCAACCAGATCTAATAATAGTAATTGCATATGGTAAAATTTTACCTTATCCAATTTTACACCTCCCAAAAAATGGTTGTATAAATGTACACTTATCTATTTTACCAAGGTGGAGAGGTGCGGCACCCATAGAACATGCTTTAATCAATGGAGATAAATATACTGGTATTACAATAATTAAACTAATTGAGAAGTTAGATGCAGGTCCAATTGTTGCCCAAGAAAGATTTCAAATACCCAATAATTTTAACAAACTTGATCTAATTAATAATCTAACAGTTATTGGAACTAAATTGTTAATTAAAACAATTCCAAATATTCTAACAAATCAAGTAACATTTGTTGATCAGAGTCGTGATAATATTACATATGCAAACAAAATTACTTCTCAAAATAGAAAAATAAATTTTAATAATTCACCAGTCAGTATAATTAATCATATTAGAGCTCATTCACCAAAACCTGGTGCATGGTTTTTCTTAAATAATGAAAGGATCAAAATATTAGATGCTAAACAAGGCACATCAAAAGGAAAAATATCAACTATAATAAATAAAAATTTTGAAATTGGTTGTTATGGAGGAAGTATTCAACCGTTAAATCTACAAAGAGAGGGAAAAAAAATAGTTACAATAGATGAATTTCTTAATGGATTTAAACTAAATCTTAATGATACTATCAATGAATAGTTATAAAATAACAATTGAATATGACGGAACAGATTATGTTGGTTGGCAAAAACAAGAAAATGGAATTTCAGTTCAGCAGTTAATAGAAGACTCAATTCACAAACTTGTAAATAAAAAAATTACAATTACTGGAGCTGGAAGAACAGATGCAGGTGTACATGCAAAGGGTCAGGTGGCAAGTTTTAAATTAGATAATGATATAGATATTGATACAATACGCGATGGACTAAACCATTATTTAAGACCTAATCCAATTGCTATTTTATCAACTGAAAAAGTTCATGAAAATTTTAATGCAAGATTTTCTGCAAAACTTAGATGTTATGAATACAAAGTTATAAATAGAAGATCACCTTTAACTTTAGATAATAATAGAGTTTGGTGTGTACACAAAAAAATTGATTGCAGTAAAATTATTGAACAATCAAAATTATTTTTAGGTAAACATGATTTGTCTTCATTTCGTTCAGTAAATTGTCAAGCCAAATCAGCTATAAAAACAATTAATTCAATAGAAACGAAAGTAAACAATGAAGAAATCAATTTTATTATTTCAGCAAAATCATTTTTGCATTCTCAGGTAAGAATTATGGTAGGCACATTGATAGATATTGGTATGGGCAAAATTTCAAAATCTATATCAGAAATAATTTCAATCAAAAAAAGAGAGTATGCTGGAGTGACAGCTCCTGCATATGGGCTATACTTAACAAAAGTTGAATATTAATAAAATCCTATTTCAGACAAACATATATCAGCTGTAAAATCTTTAAAGCCTGCAACTAAACCAATTGATTTAATTTTTTGACCTATTAAATTTGAAGGCTGATATATATTTGATTTTTTAAATTCACTAAAAGGTGCTCTAATTTCATTCCATGAATTATTTAATGAAAAGCTAAACTTGTAATATTGCCAAGGAGCCATAGTCAGTGCAGTTCTAATATGCACTGAATAATTCTCATTATTGCCAAAGACTTTTAAATATATCCCTTCGTAATCTTTAGTTGAAATTGTTGGTTTTAATTCATTTCGTATTTGAATGAAGCCACCATTATTTTCTGTGGTTACGTTTCCTGTCATATGATAACAGTTTTTACCGTCTACTTTAGAAATTACAGCCTTACCTTGTGAAAGCCCTCCCATAACACCATCTGTAAAAAATGCCCAATTTTGCTTCTGTATTGTAACCCCTGGTGTACTTAAATTATCTAGAATCATTGTATTTTCTTGTGCATTTAAAATGTCATAACTACAAAAAAATATAAAAAAAATTATTCCAATTACAAGCTTTTTAAATTTGATTAACATTGGAAAATTAACAAAAAACATAGGTTTTATATAGCTTTAATAAATTTAATTTAAATGTTTATAATATTATAATTTGATATTCATCATTTAAACCTTACTTAAATACTATGGAAACAATGAAAACTTTGCTGTCAAGAAGGTCAATATCAAAACTTTCTTATCCTCTTCCTTCAAAAGAAGAAATGAAGGATGTTTATCAGGCTGCTCTACGAGCACCTGATCATTCATGGTTGAGACCATGGAGGTTCATTGAAGTTACCGGTGAATCAAGAAATAAACTTGGTAAAGCCTTCATTAATGCAACAAAAAAAATAGAAGAAATAGACGAAGAACGTGAAAATAAAATCTTAGCCTTGCCACTTCGATCCCCAATGATAATTATAGTTATTGCAAAAATAAACTACGATAAACCAAACGTTCCTAGGATTGAACAAATTCAATCAACAGCTGCTGCAGCACAAAATATACTATTGGCGCTTCATGACATGGGATACGGTGCTTATTGGAGAACAGGAAAATATTCTTCTGAAAGAAGTAAATACATTGCAAGTGAGCTGTCATTAGAAAAAAATGAAGAGGTTTTAGGTTATTTATATGTGGGCACTCCCGAAGTTGACGCACCTAAGATCCCGGAACTTTCCAATAGAGACTTTGTAACTTTTTGGGATTAATTATGTTAGAGTTTATTAGTAATGGATGGCACGGAGTTATGAACTCAAATATTAACCCTCTAAAACATATTCCAGATGAAAACGTTAGACATTTAATCTTACAGATCTTGTCATGGATGTGGTGTACAGCATTTTCTTTATATTTTGGGTCATGGTTTTTGTTTGGACTTACAATAGCTACTCATTTTATTTTATTATTAGCAATATTTATTACAGTAATAACTTTTGATTTAATTAAAACTACATATAAATAATTAATCCTTCTTATAAACTTCTAGCAAGATTTTTAACACTTAGCATATGTCTATTGAATGTTTTTTGAGACATATTTGGTAAAACAGAATAAAAACGCAAATATTTAGTTCTCATTCCTCCTAAATTAAAAACTGATTTTTTTATTCTTCTATATGGAATATTATCAAAGATTGAAAAATTAAAGTAACTTATCATAGGACCTCCATATGTAATAGAAACTATCCCTAATTTCCCTTTCATTGCTCCCGGAACAGGATACCCATAATTTTTAAAATATTTACTTCCTGGTATTGCTTCTTTGTAAGAAAAAAACCACTTGGGATGTAATACCCAATCAACCCAGTTTTCTAAAATTGAATTCAATCTTAAGTTATTACATGATCCAATTAAAAACATAATATCACTTTTTTCTAATCTTTCTCTGTAATTTAATACAAGTTTTGGAGGTGGATTAAAATTGGAATTATAGAAAGGAAGTTGCTCTTTTTCTTCAAATAAATTTACGAGATCAATAGAATGACCACATTTTTTAGCTTCATTTATAAAATTATCGCGTATTTCTGAATTGAACGATCCAGAAATATTATGATGACCAAATGCAATAAATATTTTTTTCATCAATATAATAATATCAAATTAAATAATAATTCGTTATTAAATAGATTTATTATAGTAAAAACATAAAGATTTGATTAACATTATATATTAGAATTATTCTAATTTTAATTTATTTATTTCCTTTAAAATATAATTAATTAAAATTAATAGGTACTAATTATGAGTCTAACATTTAAACAAATTGAAAATGCTTACGATAAAATTAAAAACTCAATATTAAAAACACCACTTGTTAGTAATGATTATATTAACAATTTACTTGAAGCTGAAGTTTATTTTAAACTTGAAAACTTACAAAAAACAGGATCTTTTAAATTAAGAGGTGCAACCAATAAAATATTTAACTTATCTGATGAGGAACTTAATTATGGAGTTGTAGCATACTCTTCAGGTAATCATGCACAGGCAGTTGCATACGCTGCACATAATAAAAATATTAGTGCAAAAATAATAATGCCAAAAAATGCTCCAAATATAAAAATAAAAAATACTAAAGAATATGGTGCACATGTAATTTTGTACGACACTTTCTTTGAAAATAGAGAGAAAATAGGAAATATTATAAAAGAAAATGAAAATAGATCTTTAATCAAACCTTATGATGACATTGATATTATTGCAGGCCAAGGTACAGCAGGTATAGAAATAGCTGAAGATCTAAGAAATTTAGATATTATTCCTGATATTTATTTATGTTGTTGTGGAGGAGGTGGATTAATTGCAGGAACATCAACTTATCTTAAGTATAAGTTTCCAAATTTAAAATCTTATTCAGTTGAACCAGAAGGATTTGACGATACTAAAAAATCTCTAGAAAAGAAAAAAATTATAGAGAATAGTCAAAATACACAATCAATATGTGATGCATTACTAGCTCCTATGCCGGGATATATTACTTTTCCAATTAATTTAGAAAATCTTGAAGGAGGCATAAATGTTACTGATGAAGAAGTTAAAAAAACGATAATTTTACTTTCTGAGCATTTAAAGATAGTTGTTGAACCTGGTGGAGCTGTAGCTGCTGCAGCTCTCTTAAATAAAAAAATAAATATAAAAAATAAAAAAATTATAGTTATGATATCAGGTGGAAATATTGACTTAGAATTATTTAGATCACTATGAATTCGTTATCATCTTTAATTAATCTTCAGACTAAATTGAAAGAAAATAGTATTGATATATTAGTCATTAATAGAAGTGATGAATTCTTAAACGAATATATAGCTCCATATGCAGAAAGGTTAAAATTTATAACTAATTTTTCCGGTTCGGCAGGTAAAGCAATAATTCTTCAAAATGAAGCCTATTTATATGTTGATGGACGTTATACTTTTCAAGCTAAAGAACAAATAAATGAAGAAGAGCTTCATACAAAACATTTAAATTCATTTTGGGAAGATCTCAAAGAATATATATGTAAAAACAATTCAACGATTGCTATTGATCCTAAATTACATTCAATAAAAGAAATTCAAAAAATACAAAAATATTTGATTAATTCTTCTTCGACTATAAAATTTCTCCATACTAATATTATTGATACTATGTGGATTAATAAACCAACTATAAAGTACACAAACATTTTTGATCATTCATTAAAATTTGCAGGAAGTGATAGAATTGAAAAATTAGATAAGTGTTCTAAGTTTTTACACGATAAAAATTTAGATCATTATTTAGTTACAGGTTTAGATAACATAGCATGGTTATTGAATATAAGGGCTGATGATATTTTGTATACACCTCTTGTTTTTTCATACTTACTACTATCAAAAAAATCTAAATCTTCTTTGTATATTAATAAAGAAAAAATAAACGATAAATTAAAATTAGCACTAGAAAAAAATATTAATATTTATTCAATTGATAATATAGAAAATATATTTTCAAGTTTAAAAAAGAATCAAATTGTTGGTTTAGATTTTTCAACGACAACTTATTTTTTTTTAAAACTTTTAAAAAAAAATAATATTCAATATAAAGATATAGCTAATCCAATTATTTTATATAAAGCTATAAAAAATCAAACTGAACAAGTTGGTGCTGTTAATGCTAATTTAAGAGATGGTGTTAGTTTAACACGTTTTATATATTGGTTAAAAAATGAAATGGATCTAAATACTACCTCTGAATTGTCTGCATCTAAATATTTGAAAAGTTTAAGGGTTAATAATGATTTATTTCATTCATTATCTTTTGATGCAATCTCTGCTTTTGGTAAAAATGCTGCTTTACCTCACTACAGGGTTGATGAAATAAGTAATACTTATTTTAATAAAGATAATATTTATTTGGTTGATTCTGGGGCTCAATATTATGATGGGACAACTGACATTACGCGAACTATAATTATTGGTAAAGCTACAGATGAACAAAAAGATAGATTTACCAGAGTTTTAAAGGGTCATATTTCGTTATCTAATCATATTTTTAAGAAAGGTACCACTGGAACTGAAATTGATTATCTTGCACGAGAAAGTTTAAATGAAATAGGATGTGATTATGATCATGGTACTGGCCATGGAGTCGGAAGTTTTTTGAGTGTGCATGAAGCGCCTCAAAGAATAGCAAGGAAGAATATGTTTGACAGCGTAGAACTACTACCAGGTATGATCATTTCAAATGAACCTGGATATTACAAACTTAATGATTATGGAATTAGAATAGAAAATTTAATATTGGTAAGAGAAGCACAAAATAATTTACTTTTTTTTGAAAATTTATCTTGGTGTCCTATTGATAGGGATTTAATTAATAAAAATTTGTTAAATGAAAAAGAAGTTAAATGGCTTAATTCATACCATAAAAATGTATATAATAAGTTAAATATTTATTTGAATGATAATGAGAAAAAATGGTTAAAACTTAATACAGAACCATTATAAACTTGCACAAATATGAAAATTATTTTTTTCTTATATTTTAAAATAGGTTAAATTAAAAATATTATGATATTAATTCTAACTCAATGCTTTCCATCTAGAATAGGGGGAATTGAAAACTTAATGTTTAATTTAAGTTATTATTTGGGAAAAAATAATAAGGTTATAGTTTTAGCTGATCAATATAATGTCGTAAAAGATACAATTTTTGATAATAAATTTAAAAATTATTTTTTAGTAAAGCGATTTGGTGGATTAAAATTTTTTAGAAAAAGAAATAAATTAAGTGAATTAAAAAAAATTATAAGTTTACAACAAGTAAAAGTAATAATTTGTGATAGTTGGAAAAGTTTTGAATTACCATCAAAAAATCTTAAATACGAAAAATTACCTTCAATTTGTTTGGTACATGGAAATGAAATAATCATTAAAAATAAAAAACATCAAGATAGAATTAATAATACTTTAAAAAAAGTTAGTAAAATTGTTTCAAATTCAAAATATACTAAAGAATTATTACAAAAAGTTAATAGTAAATTTAATAATATTGAAATTATATATCCGGGTGTCTCAAGCTTTGATAATATTAAAGAAGAAAGTTTAAAGTTAATAGATGGGTATCCTACTTTACTTACACTAGCCAGATTAGAAAAAAGAAAAGGACATCAAAATATTTTGAATGCAATAAAAACTCTTAGGGATGAATACCCAAATATACGTTATATTATTGCTGGTGATGGGGAGGAGAAAAATAGTTTAAAATCTTTAGTAAAGACATTAGGTATTTCTCAAAATGTGTATTTTATTGGATCAGTAAGTGATTCACAAAAAAAGTATATTTTAAATAAAACTGACTTAATGATTATGCCTACAATAGATGAAACAAATAATTTATCTATTGAGGGTTTTGGAATTTCTTATATTGAGGCCGCTTTATTTGGAATACCTTCAATTGCTTCAAATGTTGGTGGTACAAATGAAGCTGTTATACATAATAAAACTGGAATAATCCTAGAAAATTTAAATGATTTAGAAGATAGTATTCGTGAGTTAATTACAAATAAAGATAAAAGAAAAATATATGGCCAAAATGCAAAGGAAAGAGCTAACAATGAATTACATTGGAATAAACAAGTTAAAAAGTATTTGAACCTAATATCTGATATTTCAAAATAAATGACTATTTTATTCTATTCTAAATTTGTAAATTCTAAAGAATGGAAAAGAAATATTAAAAAAAAATTTAATAATAAAAAAATTATTTCAATATATGACAAAAATAAATTTGATAAGGTTGATATTGCGATTGTTTGGAATCTACCAAACAATATTTTGAATAAACTTCCGAACTTAAAAATAATTTTTTCTTTAGGTGCCGGAGTAGATCACATTCTAAAATTAAATGATTACAATGGAACGCCAATAGTAAGAATAAAAGATCCACTAATGGGTGAGTTAATGTATTATTATGTTTTATCTCAAATTTTAAACTTTCAGATAGGAATTAATGAATATAAATTAGCGCAAAGTAAAAAATTATGGAGAAAAGAAATATTACCCGCACTTAGTAAAGATTTAACAATAGGTATATTAGGTTTTGGCTTTTTAGGGTCCGTAGTGGGGAAATTTCTAGCTAGAAATAATTATAAAATTATCGGCTATAAAAAAACAAAATTAAAAAAAGAAAAAATTAAAATGTATTATAATAAACAGCTTCCAACTTTTATTAAATCATCAGATATCTTAGTAAATATTTTACCAAATACTAAAGACACAGTAAATTTTGTAAACTCTAAGTTTTTAAAATTAATGAAGAAAAAATCTCTATTAATTAGCATAGGTAGAGGTTCTACTGTAAATGAAACTGATTTATTTAAATATTTAAAAAAAAATAAATTATTTTATGCTTCATTAGATGTATTTAAAAATGAGCCTCTTTCTAAAAAAAATCCACTTTGGTCTTTGCCTAATATTAACATAACACCACATGTTGCGAGTATTACTGTAATGAATTCAGCAATAGATTTAATTTACAAAAGATACTCAAGATACATTAGTACTAAAAAAATTAAATCTGATGTTAATTTAAGTAAAGGATATTAATTTATTCACTATTTTTAAAATAATTTTCTAAAATTTGAAAATAAATTTTTTCTAACTCTATAATATCTTTAGTGTAAACAAATTCATCAACTTTGTGAAGAGATTGATTTCTAATACCTAATTCAACAACTTCACA
>MDTG01215760.1_pt1 | contig 28408 bp, 24 predicted proteins | sample 811421 | NCBI WGS metagenome assembly MDTG01 (sample SAMN05326645, study PRJNA326480) | marine metagenome | isolation source: seawater | place: Pacific Ocean: South East | collected 2011
GGTGCCGCAGCAGCTCGAGCAGATCCTCGGTGGTCGCCGAATCCAGGTTCGCGCTCGGCTCGTCGGCCAGCAGCAGCACCGGTTCGGTGACCAGCGCCCGGGCGATGGCCACCCGCTGCTGCTGGCCGCCGGACAGCTCGCCGGGCCGGCGCTCGGCGAGCTCACCGATGCCGAGGGCATCGAGCATGTCGCCGGCCCGGCGGCGCCGCTCGTCGGCGGAGACGCCCTGAAGCTGCAGGATGAACTCGACGTTCTCCCGGGCCGACAGCACCGGAATCAGGTTGTAGGCCTGGAACACGAAGCCGAGCTTGTGCAGGCGCAGGTCCGCCAGCGCCGACTCGGACAGCCCGCCGAGAGCGACGCCGTCGACGATCACCTCGCCGTCGGTCGGCCGGTCCAGCCCGCCGATCACGTTGAGCAGGGTGGACTTGCCCGAGCCCGACGGCCCGGACAGGCTGACGAACTCGCCCCGGCGCACCTCGAAGTCGACGCCCCGGAGCGCGTGCACGGGCACGCTCTCCTGCCGGTAGACCCGGGTCACGCCCCGGCACGTCACCACCACGTCGTTCATCGTCGCAAGGCCTCCAGAGGTTCGATGTTCACGGCCCGCCAGGCGGGATAGAGGCTGGCGAACACGCCCAGCGCCAGGCTCATGCCGGCCACCAGAGCCAGGTCGCCGGGGAACAGCCGCGGCACCAGCACCGAGCGCATGCCCGCCATTTCCACGCCGGCGGCCCAGGCCGACAGGTCGATGCCGTCCGCCAGCGCCAGCACGCAGCCGGCGCCGATGCCGAGACCGATTGCGACGCCCACCGCCATGATCAGCGTCGACTCGATGACCACCTGCATCACGATCAGACCGCGGCGCATGCCCACCGCGCGCAGCATGCCGAACTCCCGGGTCCGCTCCATCACCGCCGTGATGAGCGTGTTGACGAGCCCGAACACCAGCGCCCCCATCATGATCAGGAACCAGATGAACACCGCCATGTCGGCGAAGGCGAACATGGCCGCCGCCTGGGGCTCGAGCTGCTCCCAGCGCAGCACGTCCTGGCCGGTGAACACGTCGCGCAGGCGCTCGGCCACCGACCGCTCACCGGGCCGGGTCTCGTCGTCCCGCAGGCGGATGGACACCTCGGTCACGCCGTCGGCGTCGAGCATGGCCCGGGCGAAGTCGAGGCCGGTGAAGGCGAACGCCTTCTCGAGGCCGGTGCCGTCGGCGTCGTACAGGCCGGCCACCCGGAACCCCGCCTCCCGGTTGCGGCCGTCGGCGCCCTGGCTCATCACCACCACCCGGTAGCCGACGTCGGTCTGGAGCTGCTCCGCCAGGGCCCGGCCGAGCAGCAGCCGGTTGTCCTCGGGCCCCTCCAGGCGCTCACCGTCGACGGGCACGTCGGCGAGAAACGAGATGTCCTCCCGGGCCGGGTCGATGCCGACGAGCTGGATGCCCCGGGTCTCCCGCTCGCTCATGATCACCGCCGGCACCCGCACCCGCGGCGCCCAGCCCGCCATGTCGCCGGCGAGGCTGTCCGGCCGCCACTGCCGGGCCAGCTCGAAGCGCTTCTGGATGCCGGGGTCGTCCCGGTAGCCGGGGGCCAGCACCTTGATGTGGCCGGTCAGGTTCTCCACCGCGGATTCGCGCATGTCCTGCTGAAACCCGCGGATCAGGCTGTTCATGACCGTGACGCCGGCAACCGCCACGCAGATGGCGGCGAGCAGCATCGCCGTGCGGCGCCGGTGACGGAACAGATTGCGCCCGCCCAGGGCGAACAGCAGACCCAGCGGCACCCTCATTCCGGCCCCCGCAGCGCGTCCACCGGGGTGAGCCGGCGCAGCCGCAGGGCCGGCACCAGCACCGCGAGCTGCACGCCGAGCAGCATCACCAGCCCGGCGAAGCCGGCCGCCCACAGGCTGAACGCCGGATACATGCGGTCCGGCATGTTGTAGCGCGCCATGATCTCGGCGGCGTCCTCGGGCAGCGGAATGCCCGTGCCCGCGAGCACGGCGATCAGCGCGACGCTGACGGCCAGCCCCAGCGCCACGCCGAACAGGCCGAGCCACAGCGCCTCGATGCAGAGCTGGCGGACCAGCGCGCCGGGCCGCATGCCCAGCGCCATCAGCATGCCGAACTCCCGGGTGCGCTCGAACACGGTCATCATGAAGGTGTTCACCACGCTGAAGGTGACGATCAGCGCGATCAGGGCGAAGAACAGGCGCGTGCTGAGACGCTTGATCTCCACCGTCTGCTCCGCCTCGGGCATCAGCGCGCGCCAGTCGAGCGCGGCGGCGTCGCCGCCGCCGAGGGCGGCCGCCACCGCGGCGCTGTTGCCCGCCCGGTCCACCAGCAGCACCACCGCGTGCGCCATCCCGTCGCCCAGGTTCCAGCCGGCGCGGAAGTCGTCGAGGGGAATCTGCAGCAGGCTGCGGTCGAGCTCCGCCTGCCCCGTGGCGTACAGGCCGACGACCCGGGCCACCGCCGCGGCCACGCCGCCTTCCCGCGCCGTGCCGAGCAGGACCACCTCGTCGCCCACGTCGAGGTCCAGATTTCGGGCGAGGGTCTCGCCGAGGAACGCCTCGCCGGGCCCCTCGAGGTAACGGCCCCGCGTGACCATGCCGGGCAGGCTGGACGCGCCCTGCTCCGCCGCCGGCACCACGCCCATCACCCGCGCGCCGAAGCTGCGCTCGCCCGCCGACACCAGGGCGAAGGACTCGGCCCGGGGCAGCGCCGCGGTGACGTGGGCGGTGGCGAGGGCCCGGGCTTCCAGCGCCGGCGCATCGTCGAGCAGGTGCTCGAGCGCCGGATCGTCGTGGTACTCGGGATGCTGAAGCTGGACGTGGCCGACCAGCAGGCGGGCGGTGTTGTCGATCATCACCTCGAAGCCGCCGTCCTGCATGGACACGCTCACCACCAGCAGCCACACCGCGAAGGCGATGCCGCCGGCGGTCAGCCAGGTGCGCCGCCGGTTGCGCCACAGGTTGCGCCAGGCCAGCGCCGCCGTGGTCACGCCGCTCCGGCGGCGCGCCGCCCGGGCCGGCAGCGCCAGCGCGCCGCTCATGCCGCCACCCGCAGGGCGTCGACGGGTTTCAGGCGCCGCAGCCGCAGGCTCGGCAGCACGGCGGCGATCTGGGTGCCGACCAGCATCACCAGCGGCGCGGTCAGCAGCGCCTCGGCGGTGAACGTCGGATACAGCCGGGTCGGCATGTACATCTCCGCCGCCAGCCGCTCCAGATCCGCGCCCAGGTAGATGCCGACGTCAGCCAGCCAGGCCACCAGCAGCGCCGCGAGACCGACGCCGACGCTGGCGCCGATCAGCCACATGAACACCGCCTCCCACTGCAGCATCGCGACGATGCCCATCGGACGCATGCCGATGGCCAGCATCATGCCGAACTCCCGGGTGCGCTCGAACACGGTCATGATGAAGGTGTTCACGACGCTGAACGCCACCAGGATCATCACGATCCAGTAGAACAGCGCCCCGCTCAGCCGGTCGATCTCGATGGCCTGACGCAGGTCCGGCATGAGCGCCTCCCAGGTGCGCACCGCCAGCGGCGCACCGTCGCCCTCCGGCCAGCGCGCCGGCAGCGACCGGCGCAGCCCGTCGGCCACCTGCCCGACCGCGCCGAGGTCGCGGGTGCGCACCACCAGCCGGTGGGCCTCGTCACCCAGGGCGAAGGCCTGGCGCACCGCGGCGAGGTCGGCCAGCAGCAGGCTGCGGTCGATCTCGGCGACGCCGGTGCGGAACAGGCCGGACACGGTGAGCACCATGGCGGCCACGCCACCGCGGCTGGCGCTGCCGAGCAGCACCACCTCGCCGCCGACGTCCACCCCCAGATTGCGGGCGAGCGCCTCGCCCAGCACCGCGTCCTCCGGGCCGGCCACCTGGCGGCCGGCGAAGATCCGCTCGTGAAAGGACACGACCTCGGCCTCCCGCGCGGGGTCGATGCCCACCACCTGGGCGCCGAAGCTGCGCTCGTCCGCGGACGCCAGCGCGAACGCCTCCACCCGCGGGGCCACGGCCTCCACGCCGGGGGCGTCGGCCACGCGGGCCGCCAGCACCGACGCCGCCGGCAGGGTCTCCTCAAGCCGCTCGTCGTCGACGTAATCCGCGTTCTGGATCTGGAGATGGCCGTTCAGCAGCGACGTGGCGGTGTCCTGCATGGTTTCGTAGCTGCCGAGCTGAATGCACATGGACGTCACCACCAGGAACACGGCGAAGGCGACGCCGCCGGCGGTCAGCGCCGTCCGGCGGCGGTTGCGCCAGAGGTTGCGCCAGCCGAGCGTGGGCAGCAGCGGCAGCGACGCCTCCCGCACGGGGCGGTCCGGCGTCAGTGCCGCTTCGCTCACGGGGTGGCTCCGCTGCGCAGGGCGAACAGGGTGAACAGGTCGTCGTCGAGCTCGACGTCGAAGTCGGCGTCCCGGTAGTGCACCTCGGTGTAGTGCTCGGCCTCGTCGAGCCGGCTCATGCGCATGCGGGTGGCGAAGGTGCGCCCGCCGAGCTCGCCCACCGCCATGGCCTCGAGCCGCTTCAAGGGTTCGAGGTCCTGATCGTAGAAGGTGTGGGACAGCAGTACGTAGTCGTCGCGCAGCACCAGCACCTCCTTGCCCCAGACCACCGGCGCGTTGTCGTGGGGTACCGCTTCCACCGTGTAGACCCGGTGTCCGTCCTGCTGCGCGGTGTCCAGCAGCGACAGGTCGTAGTGCTTGAGCAGCTTGTCGCTGCGGGACAGATCGTTGTACGAGAAGTCGGAGCCGGCCCAGCTCTGGGACATGAGCGAGAACGGCAGCCGGATGGTGCGGTTCAGCTTCGGCGTGTAGGTCCACATGCTGTCGCCCCGCTTGAGCGTGGCGTTGCCCGCGTCCCGGGCCGGCTCGGTGAAGCGGATGAGCGCGTCTTCCCGGCCCCGGGTCCAGGCCACCAGGCTGGAGCTGCGTTCCCAGTCCGGCCGGTGAATGACCATGGACATCTCGGCGTAGGAGCTCTGGCCACGAACCAGGTCCAGCGCGCCTTCCACCAGGGTTCGCGCCGTCGGGCCGTCGCCGGCGGCGACCGGATCGGCGTCGGCCCCGGCCGCGGCCGCGGCGTCGCCCGGCGCGCCCGACACCGACGCCGACCACCACAGCAGCGCCAGCGCCGGCAGCAGACCGACCGCGCGCGCCGGGCTCATGCGCCCGCTCCCGCAGCCTGGCGCACCGGCACCGGATACGGCGCCGCCACGCCCGACACCAGCAGCTCCGCCATGCGGGCGGCGTGGGCCTCCGCGGACAGCGTCCCCGGCACCAGCGGCGCGGCGGTAACCACCGCGAAGATCGCGTGGATCAGCACCTCGGCCCGGGCGGCCAGCTCGGCCTCGGGCAGGGTGCCTCCGGTGGCTTCGTCGAGCAGCTTCACGGTGACCTGCCGCTGCAGGTCGCCGATCTGGGACAGCACCGCGGTGTCGACCTCCTCCATGGCCAGCGCCAGCTCCCGGTCGCCACCGGTCAGCCGCGTCACCAGCGGCATCTCGCGGTTCATGATGAGGCCCTGGCGGATCATCTCGCGCAGCCGCTCCCGGGGTTTCAGCTCCCGGCGCCACAGCGGCTCGAGCCGGTCCAGGTAGCGCCGCTTCTCGCGGGCCACGGCGTGAAACAGCAGCTCCGGCTTGCTGCGGTAGTAGAGATACACGGTGCCCTTGGCCACGCCGGCGGCGCGCGCCACGTCCTCGATGCTGGTCTTGCGGTAGCCGAAGGCGGTGAAGCGTTCGGTGGCGGCGGCGAGTATCCGCTCCCGCTTGCGCGCCTGGCGCGGGTCCTGGTCCGGCTGGAGAAACGCGTCGAGCCGGGCGCCGACGTCTGCGAGCAGCGAATCCATACTGACCATTATGGTCAATTCGGTCATTTGGTCAATCCCGACCCGCGCCGACGGCCCACGGCGACCGCCGGACGCTCAGCGCCGGCGCCGGTGGAGGGAGACGACGTTGTCGCCCTTGAGCACTTCCTGCTTCAGGGAGAAGGCGATTTCCCAGGTGAAGACCCGGCGGACGCCACCGGCGTCGGCATCGCGCAGGAAACCCCGGCATCCGTAGCCGCGGGAGATGGAGAACAGCGCGAAGGTGGCGTAGAGGCCGTCACCCTCCTCCCACACGAGACCGAGATTGGGCGGGCTGTCGAGCTTGGCGGTGCCATCCAGCCGGCGCGCGCCGAACCGGGCGTTGAGGGTGTAGGTGCCGACGTCGTTGCTCGCCAGGCGGATGGCGATGCCCTGCTCGGCCTCGCCCTCGGCCTGCCAGCCGCCGGTGAGGGTGACGCCGTCGGCGTCCCGCTCGATCAGCAGGTGGCAGGCCAGCGGCAGCCCCCGGCTCTGGCCTTCGGCCAGCAGGCTTCCCCGACCCAGCCACTGACCGCTCTCGAGCATCATGGCGCGTCTGCCGGAACCGGCACCGCGTCGGCGATCGGCTCCAGAACCCGCGGGTCCTTGTGCCGGGCGTTGTTCACCCAGGTGGACACGGGAACCGCGTCCAGGTCCTCCGGCAGGCGCGGCGACAGCAGCGCCTTCAACTCGTCCGCCGGGGCTTCCGGGTCGAGCCAGCGCCGGGCGTCGGCCAGGCCGAGCATCGCCGGCTGACGGTCGTGGACGAAGGCGAGCCCTTCGGCCGCATCGGTGGTGAGTATGGCGAAGCTCTCGAGGGTCTCGCCGGAGTCGGGATCGCGCCAGCGGTCCCAGATGCCCGCCAGCAGCATGCCGGGGGACTCGTGGGGACGGATGTAGTACGGCAGCTTGCGGCCGCCGGATCCGCCGCCGGCGGGGCGGGCCCATTCGTAGAACCCGGAGACCGGCACCACGCAGCGGCGCTTGCGGAACGGGTCGCGGAACGCGCGGCTGCGCTCGACGGTCTCCGAGCGGGCGTTGAACATCGAGTACCGGGTGCCGGCATCCTTCGCCCAGTGCGGCGTCAGCCACCAGCGCATGGGCGCCAGCTCCGGCGCGCCGGCATCGTCCAGGCGCAGCACGACGATCGTCTCCGTCGGCGCGGCGTTGTGGTTGTCGGGCCCGGGGTGACGCAGCTTCCCCAGTTCCATCAGCAGCCGCGACAGCGGATCGGCGTCGACGTTGAAGCGCCCGCACATGCTCAGGCGTCGCGCAGCAGCCCGGCGACCGCCGCCATGTCGTCGGCGTCCAGGCGCCAGTCCGAGGCGGCGGCCGCGTTCGCCGCCACCTGCTCCGGAGAGGTCGCTCCGGCGATCACGCTGCTGATCACGTCCTGGGACAGCAGCCAGCAGAAGGCCAGCTCGACGAGGCTGCGGCCGCGGGCCTCGGCGAAAGCGGTCAGCGCCTCCACCCGGTCGAAGTTGCGCTCCGTCAGCGTGCGGCGGGCGAGACCTTCCGCCAGCGCCAGCCGGGTGCCCGCCGGCGGCTCGCCGGCGCGGGCGTACTTGCCGGTGAGCAGGCCGCTGGCGAGGGGAAAGTAGGGCAGCATGCCGAGGCCGAACCGCTCGCACGCCGGCAGCACCTCGTGCCGCACCGCCCGCTCCAGCAGGCTGTAGTGGTTCTGGGCGGTGACGAACGGCGTCCAGCCCCGGCTGCGCGCCGTCCAGTCGGCGTCGGCGATCTGCCAGCCGGCGAAATTGGAGTGGCCGACGTAGCGGACCTTGCCCTCCCGCACCAGGTCGTCGAGCACCGACAGGGTTTCCTCGATGGGCGTGGCCGGATCGGGCTGGTGCATCTGGTAGAGGTCGATGTAGTCGGTGCCGAGGCGGCGCAGGCTGGCCTCCACCGCCCGCCGCACGTAGCGGCGGGAGCCGCCCCGGTCCTGGGGCGTCGGCCCCGTGGCCATGGCGAACTTGGTGGCGATCACCACGTCGGGCCGCCGGCCGCCGAGGGCCTCGCCCAGCAGCGACTCGGACTGCTGGCCGCCATAGACGTCGGCGGTGTCGAAGAAATTGATGCCCTGGTCCAGGGCCGCGTCCACCACGGCCCGGGTGGCGGCGGCATCGATCCGGCCGCCGAAGTTGTTGCAGCCGATCCCGACCTCGGACACGTAGAGTCCGGAATTCCCCAGCCGGCGCTGCTCCACGGCATCTCTCCCTCTGTGATCGTCGGATGGTAACCGTTTGCGTTTCGCCCTGCATTGGCGTAGGAAGCGAGCCACGTCAACGCCAACCAGAGGCCATCGTGAGCACTCCCCATCCGCCGGTCGCCGCGCGCATCCCGCACCGCTACACCCGTCACGGCATCACCATCGACGACCCCTATGCCTGGCTGCGGGATCCCGGCTACCCCGATGTCACGGACCAGCAGGTGCTGGACTACCTGACGGCGGAGAACGACTACTTCGACGCCTGCATGGCGCCCCACCAGGATCTCGTCGCGAAGCTGTTCGAGGAACTGAAGGGCCGTCAGCCCGAGGCGGACGAGAGCGTGCCCTACCGCATGGACGGCTACTGGTATCAATGGCGCTACGAGCACGGCGCCCAATACCGCCTGTGGCTGCGCGCGCCGATCACCGATCCGCTTGCTCCGCCGCCCGCGGCGGACGACGCCTGGCAGGTGATTCTCGACGAGCCGAAGCTGGCCGAAGCGCACAACTACTTCGTGCTCGGCGGCATGGCGGTGAGCCCGGGCGGACGCTATCTCGCCTGGAGCGCCGACACCAACGGCTCGGAGCGCTTCACCCTGCAGATCACCGACCTGGAAACCGGCACGACCGTGGACGAAGCGGTCCCGGACACCCTCGGCGCGCCGGAGTGGAGCAGCGACGGCAGCGCGCTGCTGTACGTCCGGGTCAACGAGCAGTGGCGTCCCTATCAGGTGGTGCGTCACCGCCTCGGCGAGCCCCTGGCCGACGACCGGGTGATCTACGAGGAGCAGGACGAAGCGTTCTTCGTCGGCGTCGACAAGACCTCGTCCGAGCAGTTCCTGCTGATCACCACCGGCGACCACGTCACCAGCGAGGTGCGCTGCCTGCCGGCGGACGACCCCGACGCGGAGCCCATGCTGTTCGCCCGCCGCCGTCCCGGCCACGAATACTCGGTGGACCACGGCGAAGGCCGCTTCTACGTCATGAGCAACCGCTGGCACAAGAACTTCGCCCTGCTGCGGGCGCCCGAGGACGCGCCCGGGTCGGAGAACTGGGAGCTGGTGGTGAAGGGCTCCGACGACTGCTACATCACCTGGTTCGCGCGCTTCCGGGGCCGGCTCGTGGTCGGCGAGCGCATCGACGCCCTGGACCAGGTGCGGATCATCGAGGATGCCGGCGACGACTACCTGCTGGAGTTTCCCGAGCCGATTCACACCGTGGGCCTCGGCGCCAACGCCGAGTACGACACCGACCGTCTGCGGGTTCACTACGAATCGATGACCACGCCGGACACGGTGTTCGACTTCCACTTCGGCGACCGGCGTCTGCACCCGCTCAAGACCCAGCGCATCCCGAGCGGTCACGATCCGTCGGCCTACACCGTCAAGCGGCTGACCGCGCCGGCCCGGGACGGCGCCCGGATTCCCGTGAGCCTGGTCTACCGCAAGGATCTGCCGGCGGGCCATCATCCGCTCTATCTGACCGGCTACGGCGCCTACGGCATGCCGACCCTGCCCGGCTTCTCGGCCAACCGGCTGTCACTGCTCGACCGCGGCTTCGTCTACGCCATCGCCCACATCCGCGGCGGCGACGAACTGGGCTACGCCTGGTACGAAGCCGGCAAGCTCGACAAGCGCACCAACACCTTCAACGATTTCGTCGACGTGGCGCGCCACCTGATCGAGCGCGGCTACACCCGGCCCGGGCGCATCGCCATCTCCGGCGGCAGCGCCGGCGGCGAGCTGATGGGCGCCGTGGTCAACCAGGCGCCGGACCTGTGGGGCGCGGTGGTGGCCCACGTGCCGTTCGTGGACGTGCTCAACACCATGCAGGACACCACCCTGCCGCTCACCCCCATAGAGTGGCCGGAATGGGGCAATCCCATCGAGGACGCTGAAGCGTTCGCCTACATTCTGTCGTACTCGCCCTACGACCAGCTCGCGCCCGGCGACTTCCCGCCCATGCTGGTGACTGCGGGCCTCAACGATCCGCGGGTGACTTACTGGGAGCCGGCCAAATACGTCGCCAGGCTGCGCACGCTGAAGACCGACGACAACTGGCTGCTGCTGAAGACCAACATGGACGCCGGCCACCGGGGCCAGTCCGGGCGCTACGACGCCCTGCAGGAGCTCGCCGAGGAGTTCGCTTTCATTCTGGTGAGCCTGGGCGCGGACTGAGCGCGCGGTCCGCGCGGCGGGCGGCGGAGCAGAGCCCGGGCCCGGCGATCCCGTCGGGCCGCGGACCTGGGAGCGTTGGAACGGGCTGGTAGCGCCGCGACGGCCGGGGGCCGTCGAGACGGAGGTGTCAGGCCGTGTCGGCCCGGCGGCCGTGCTTCGCCTCGTGGGCTTCGCGCATGCGCCGCTTGATGATGTTCTGCACCACGTTCACCGTGGTCCAGTCGTGCAGCATCAGCCGCTCGCAGTTTCCGCAGGGCACCTGTTCGCCGTCCTGAACACGGCGCAGCAGGTCGCTGTAGCGCAGACGGGTGATGCTGTCGCAGTGGGAGCACTCCAGCCCCACCGCGGGATCGATGCCGATGTAATCCATGACCGCGACACTCCTCGTGCGGCAATCCCTTCCTCGACGGCCAGGCCCGCCGACCCGCATCGATGGGATGCCGGACCGGTCACGCTGGCCGGGACGAACGGCATCCACCGTCGCCCCGTAACAAGCCGCTTCCCCTAATGGTAGTGGGAAATCAGGGAATTGCGAGCGGAACGAACGGGGCGTTCACGGCAGATGCCGGCGCAGCTCGTCACGGAATTCCGGCGCGGCGACCTCGATCAGCGCCGCCGCGCGCTCGGCGACGGCGGCATCGCGCAGCCGCGCGACGCCGTGCTCGGTGATCACCAGATCGACGTCCGTGCGCAGCGCTGTCACCAGTTCCACCCGGGGCACGATGCGCGACACCGAGCCGCCGCGGGCGGTCGCCGTCATGGCCACGATCGACCGCCCACCGGGTGAGACCCGGGCCGCTCGCATGAAGTCGACGGAACCGCCGGTGCCGGAGATCTGCCGCCCCCCGGCCATCTCGGCGTTGACCTGACCGTAGAGGTCCACTTCCACCGCGGAGTTGACCGACACGAAGCTCGACAGCCGGCCGATCACCGAGATCTCGTGGGTGTAGTTCGCGCCGCGGAACTGAACCTCGGGCCGCCCGGCGAGACCGTCGAGCAGGGCCGGCGTGCCCAGCGCCATGCCGGTCACGTGGCGACCCGTGTCGATCTCCTTGTTGGCGCCGGTGATGACGCCGCGCTCGATCAGCGCCAGGCCGCCGTCGTCGATGAGCCCGCCGTGCATGCCGAGATCGTTCTTGTCGCCGAGCCGCGCGAGGATGGCGGCGGGAATGGCGCCGATGCCGGTCTGGATGCAGTCGCCGTCGCGGATTTCGGCCGCCACCAGCGCGCCGATGGCCTCGGCCGCCGCATCTTCGCCGGCAGCGGGCAGCGCCGCGAGGGGGCGATCGGTCTCCACCAGCCCGTCGATCCGGCTCTCGTCCACCAGCGGACAGCCGGCCGGCGCGACGAACGACGTGTTCAGCTCGGCGAGCACCACCGACGCGCTGTCCAGCGCGGCCTCGGCGAAGTCCACGTTCGGGCCCAGCCGCAGGCGTCCGTCGGCGCCGCGGGCCACCTGCAGCAGCGCCACGTCGGTGTGCGCGGCCACGTAGTCGTACACCCGCCGCATCTGCATCGGCAGAAACCGCAGCCGCGCGGGATCCGCGGACTTGAGGTGGGGCGTCATGAAGAACGTGGTGAACCGGGCGTCCGGCCCGTAGCCGGTGAAGTCCTCCCGGTTGTATCCCGCCAGCGGAAACTGCACGAAATGCAGCCCCTCCGGCAGCGTGTGCTGCTTCAGGTGAGCCAGCAGCCCCGTGGGCTCGTTGCTGCTGCCCGCGACGAACAGCCGCTGGCCGGGCTTCAGATGGTCGACGACGTTCATCGGTCCTCCACGTTCGAGCCGTGCATGTTACCGGGACGGTCCGTGAATCTGGAGATGGAGGGCCGGTACGCGCCACAATGGACGCCCGCCAGCCGCCCGTGCCCCCATGCCGCACACCGCCGCCGACCCGCTGTCGCCATTCGAACCCGGTGTGCGCGCCTGGTTCGCGGAGACCTTCGGGGCGCCGACCGCAGTGCAGGCCGCGGCCTGGCCGCTGGTCGCCGCCGGCGAGCATCTGCTGGCCACCGCGCCCACCGGCAGCGGCAAGACGCTGACGGCATTCCTCTGGGCCCTGAACCAGTTCGCCGCCGGCCGCTGGGAACGCGGCGCGACCCGGGTGCTCTACGTCTCGCCGCTGAAGGCCCTGAACAACGACATCCGGCGCAATCTGCTCGGCCCGCTGGACGAACTGTCCCGACGCGGCGCGGTGCCGCCGGTCAGGGTGCAGACCCGGTCGGGGGACACGCCGGCATCCGAGCGCCAGCGCATGCTGCGGCGGCCGCCGGAGATCCTCATCACCACGCCGGAGAGCCTCAACCTGATGCTCACCACGGTCCGCGGCCGGCAGGCCCTCGGCGCCGTCGAAACCGTGATCGTCGACGAGGTTCATGCGCTGGTGGACAACCGCCGCGGCACCCTGCTGCTGACGGCGCTGGAGCGCCTCGCCCGGCTGACCGGCGAGTTCCAGCGCATCGCCCTGTCGGCGACCGTTCGCCCCCTCGCCGAGGTCGCCGCCCACGTCGCCGGCCGGGACGACACCGGCCGCGACCGGCGGATGCAGGTGGTCGACGCCGGCGGCGACAAGCGCCTCTCCCTCACCGTGCGCTTCCCGGCCGCGGCCCGGGACGCGGCCGACGCCGGGGTGAAGATCTGGACGCCTCTCGCCGAGGCGTTCCGCGGCGTGATCGCGGGCAACGAGGCGACCCTGGTGTTCGCCAACAGCCGCCGGCTGGCCGAGCGGCTGACCTGGGCCATCAATCATGATCAGCCGGAGCCGCTGGCCTACGCCCACCACGGCTCGCTGTCCCGGGAGATCCGCCTGGAGGTCGAGTCGCGGCTCAAGGCCGGCGAACTCAAGGCCATCGTCGCCACCAGCTCGCTGGAGATGGGCATCGACATCGGCGCCCTGGACGAGGTGGTGATGGTGCAGGCGCCCCCGTCCGTCGCGGCGACGCTGCAGCGCATCGGCCGGGCCGGCCACGGGGTGGGCGAGGAGAGCCGCGGCAGCCTGTACCCGACCTTCGCCCAGGATTTCATCGACGCGGCCGCCCTGGCCGAGGCGGTCGCCGAGCGGGACATCGAGCCGGTCCGCTGCCTCGCCAACCCCCTCGACGTGCTCTGCCAGATCATCGTCTCCATGACCGCCAGCGAGACCTGGGCGGTGGACGAGCTGTTCGAGCTGCTGCGCCGCAGCGGTCCCTACCGGGACCTGCCCCGGCAGCACTACGACCTGGTGCTGGAGATGCTCGCCGGCCGCTATGCCGGCGCCCGGGTGCGCGAGCTGGCGGCGCGCGTCGACTGGGACCGCATCCGCGGCACCCTGCGGGCGCGGCACGCCGCGGTGCTGGCCTTCTACCGCAGCGGCGGGGTGATTCCCGACCGCGGCTACTACCAGATCCGCCTGCTGGACACCGGCGCCACCCTGGGCGAGCTGGACGAGGAGTTCGTCTGGGAAGCCAGGGTCGGGCAGGTGTTCTCGCTCGGCACCCAGACCTGGCAGATTCACCGGATCACCCACAACGACGTGCTGGTGCGGCCCGCCGCCAGGGGCAGCGACGCGCCACCGTTCTGGCGCGCCGAGGACCAGGGCCGCAGCTTCCACTTCTCCAGGCGCATCGGCGCCTTCCTGGCCCGGGCCGAGGCGCTGCTCGACGACGGCGACGCCGCGGGTCTGCTCGGCGAGCTCACCGGCCGGCGCGGCTTCGACGAGGTGGCGGCGGCGACCCTGGTCGAACACCTGGCCGACCAGCGCGCGGCCACCGGCACCGCCCTGCCCCATCTCCGGCACCTGCTGCTGGAGCGGGTGCAGGCCGGGCCCGGGGGCTACCGCGGAGCGGAGCACCTCGAGCAGCTCGTCATCCACACGTTCTGGGGCGGCCGGGTGAACCGGCCCTGGTCCCTCGCGCTCGCCGCGGCCCTGGCCGATGCCGCCGCCGACCTCGAAGTCCACGCCGACGACAACGCCGTGGTGCTGCAGAGCCGCCTGCCGCTGGACGACGGAGTGATGCGCCTGGTGACACCGGCCAACCTTGAACGCCTGCTGCGTCGCTCGCTGGAATCCTCCGGCGTGTTCGGCGCCCGCTTTCGCGAGGCCGCCGGCCGCGCCCTGCTGCTGACGCGCCAGCGCTTCGACACCCGCCTGCCCCTGTGGATGAGCCGCCTGCAGGCGAAGAAGCTGATGTCCGCGGTGCGCGACCACGCGGACTTTCCGATCCTGCTGGAGGTGTGGCGGAGCTGCCTCGAGGACGAGTTCGACCTGCCGGCGCTGCGCGACTGCCTGGCCGCCGTCGCCGACGGCGAGATCACCGTTTCCCTGTGCCGGACCGCCACCCCGAGCCCGTTCGCCGCCAATGTCACCTTCGACCAGATCAACCGCTACATGTACGCCACCGATCAGCCCGAGGCGGGCGGACCGAGCGCCCTGTCCGACGAGCTGATCCGGGCCGCGGTGCGGGACGCCGAGCTGCGGCCGCGGCTGTCTGCCGAGGCCGTCGCCCTGTTCGAGTCGAAGCGCCGGCGCACCGCGCCCGGCTACGCCCCGGACACGGACGAGGACTGGGCGTCGTGGATCAAGGAGCGGGTGCTGCTGCCCCGCGCCGAGGGGCCGGACGCGTTCCGCCACGTCGACGTGGCCGAGGTCGCCCTCGGCGGGCGCCGCTGGCTGGTGCACCGCGAGCTGCTGGCGGCGCTGTCGGCCAGCGGCCTGCTCGGAGCCGCCGCCGTCGAGGGCCCCGTGCCGGACGTGGCGGACGAGCGCGATGCCGAGACCTTCGCCCTGGAAGCGCTGTCCTTCTACGGCCCCCGCACCGCGGCGGAGATCGCGGCGCTGCTGCCGGCGGTTCCCGAGGGCCTGCTGGACGACGAGGACACCCTGGTCCGCGGCCCGCTGCTGGAAGGCGACGACGCCCTGCGCTACTGCGACCCGGACAACCTGGAGACCCTGCTGCGGATGCAGCGGGCGCTGCGCCGGCCGCGCATCGATCCGCGCCCGGCCACCGACCTGCCCGGCTTCGTCGCCGCCTGGCAGGGCTTCGGCCACGCCGACCCGGACCCCGGCGCCGAGGGGGCCTGGCTGGAGCCGCTGCGCGGCTACGAGGCGCCGGTCCCGGTCTGGCTCCAGGATCTGCCCGCCGCCCGCGGCGTCACCGACGAGGCGCTCGACCGGGCCTTCCGTGACCTCGGCCTCGCCTGGCAGGGCGCCGGCAGCGCCCGGGTGCGCCTGGGCTATCCGGAGGATCTGGACCTGACCGGCGGCGGCGAGCCGCCGCCCGACGCGGCCGGTCCGGACCCGGCGGAGCTGTTCGTCGATCCGCGGGCACGCTATCCCTTTCTGCAGCTCGCCGACGCCCAGGACGACGGCCTCGCGGACTTCAACGAGCGGTTCTGGCAGGCGGTGTGGGCCGGGCGTATCGCCGCGGACACCCTCGACCCGCTGCGCCGGGGGCTGGCGCGGCAGTTCCGGATGGACCCGGTGCCTGCGGCCCGCAGATCGGCACAGGGCCGGCGGCGCGCGCCCCGCTACGGCCGGATGGCGCCCGCCGACCCGTGGGGCGGCACCTGGTTCCTGACCCCGCCGGCGGCGGCTCCGGAGGAAGCGCTGCTGGCCCTCGAAGACGCCAAGGAGCGCGCCCGGATGCTGCTGGAGCGATACGGCGTGCTGTGCCGCGAGCTCGCCAACCGGGAGGGCGGCAGCCTGCGCTGGGCCGCTTTGTTCCGCGCCCTGCGGCTGCTGGAGCTGGCCGGCGAGGTGGTGGCCGGACACTTCTTCGAGGGCCTGTCCGGGCCCCAGTTCGCGCTGCCGGCCGCCCTCGGCGCGCTGTCCGACCGCGACTCGACGCCGGCGGACTTCTGGTGCGCCGCGGCGGACCCCGCGTCGCCCTGCGGCCTGGCCCTCGACTGGCCGGAGCTGCCTCAGCGGCGGCCGCGCAACTACCTGGCGTTCCGCCAGGGCGTGCTGACGCTGGTGATCGAGAACGGCGGCAGGCGGCTGACCTTCCACTGCCCCCCGGCGGCGGTGGACGACCGCCTGCTGGCTCCCATCGCCCACCTGCTGGCCCGGGAACGGCGCCTGACCATCGAGCAGATCAACGACGCGCCGGCCCGGACGAGCCCCTACCGGGAACCCCTGTCCGGGATCGGCCGCGTGGCCGCCGACCACCGCGTTCTGCACCTGGAACGGCGCTGACCCGAACGCGGCGGCAGGGCCCGGGTCCAGCGACTACAATTCTGCTATGAACATCACCGGCGTGATCCACGACGCGGCCCTGCGCGAGCGACTCAACCTGATGGCCGCGGCCATGGGCTGGCGGTGCTGGCTGTGCAGCGACGAAGCCGATCTCGAGCGCATCTATTCGGCGCTGAGCCCGGCGCCGGATCTGCTGCTGTGGGACGACCTGGCCATCCTCGAGCATCAGCAGTCCCGGCCGGCGGCCCACGTGCTGCTCACCGAGATTCCCTTCGACGCCGGCGACGACGCCGGCTTCAGCCAGGTCGACCCGGATCAGAGCGACGACGCCCTCATGCAGTCGCTGAAGACCTGCGTCAACGCCAAGCGCTTCCGCGACCGGTTCGCCGAGCTCGAGCGCACCGAGCCGATCACCAGCCTGCCGCGGCACGAGGAGCTGTTCCGGTCCCTGCGCCGGTTCGGCGGCCGGCCCATGGGCCTGCTGGTGGTGCAGATCGACCACGCCCGCCACCTCTACGACAGCCTCGACCCGGTCAGCAAGACCGACCTGCTGGCGGGCATGGGCGGCCACATCCGCTCGGTGGTGCCCGCGGAGGGCGTGCTCGGATTCTTCGACGCCGGCTGTTTCATCGTCGCCCTGCCGGGGCTGGACGAGGCCGAGCTGATCGCCACCGCGGAGGCGCTGGTGCGCCACGCCCGCGCGCCGTTCCGCTTCCGCGGCGGCGAGCTGCACCTGACCGTCAGCGTCGGCCATGCCCATCAGGCCATGTACGGTGACGCCGAACGGCTGTGGTCCCAGGCCTGGCGCGCCATGCGCCGCGCCCTGGACAACGGCGGCGACCGCGCCGCCGGCGAGCAGACCCCGGGGCTGTCCACCCGTCTTCCCCAGGCCCTCGAGCGTGAGGAGTTCTCCCTCGTGCTCCAGCCCCAGGTGGCCGTCGACGGCCGCCGCCTGGCCGGCGCCGAGACCCTGCTGCGCTGGCAAGGCATGGAAGTCGGCGAGTTGGCGCCGAACCGCTTCATTCCCATGGCCGAGGAACGCGGCCACATGGCCCGGATCGGCGACTGGGTGCTGGAGCGGGCCTGCCAGGAGGCTTCCACCTGGTTCGAGCATCTGGTGGAGCCGCTGGTGCTGGGCATCAACGTCTCGCCCCAGCAGTTCCACCGGGACGCCATCGTCGAGCGCATCGACCGGTTCCGCGCCGAGAGCTGGTTCGACCCGGGCATGCTCGAGCTGGAGCTGCCCCAGGACGCGATGCTGACCCTGGTCGATCAGTATCGGCCGCTGCTCTACAGGCTGCGCGACTGGGGCGTGCGGTTCGCCCTCGACAACCTGGGCGGCTCCCTGATCGACGCCGCCAAGCTGTTGCGTTGCCCGGTGGATACGCTGAAGATCGACCGAACGCTGGTCGCCCGGATGGAGGAAGATCGCGAAGCCCGGGAGCTGGTCTCGCAGATCTGCTCGCTCGGTGAACGGTTCGAGCTGCGCGTCGTCGCCGTCGGCGTGGAGAAGACGTCTCAGCTCACCATGCTGCAACGGTTCGGCTGCACCGACGTGCAGGGCTACCTGCTCTCGCCGCCGGTGTCACTCGAGCAGTTCCGTGCCATGCTCAACCAGGAACTGGACCAGCCCCGGCGCGATCAAAGCGGTTGATGCTGCTGTTCACACACCCCCGCTGTCTCGATCACCGCATGCAGCCCAACCACCCGGAATCTCCGGCGCGGCTGCGCGCGATCCTCGACCATCTGGAGTCGAGCGCCCTGCTGCAGGTGATGACCATGCGCGAGGCGGCGCCGGTGGCGACGGCCGCCCTCGAACGGGTGCATACCCGGGATCACCTGAGGCGGCTCGCCGACCTGTCACCGGAGAGCGGGCTGATCGCCGTCGATCCCGACACCTTCATGGGCCCGGACACGCTGGCGGCGGCGGCGCTGGCCGCCGGCGCGGTGGTGGACGCGGTGGACGCGGTGCAGGCCGGTGAGGCGAACCGCGCGTTCTGCGCCGTGCGGCCGCCCGGACACCACGCCGAGGCCGGCCTCGCCATGGGCTTCTGCTTCTACAACAACGTCGCCGTCGGTGCCGCCGCGGCGCTCGAGCATCCCGACGTCGAACGGGTCGCCATCCTCGATTTCGACGTGCACCACGGCAACGGCACCGTCGACATCTTCAAGGACCGGCCCGAGGTGCTGGTCTGTTCGAGCTTCCAGCATCCGTTCTATCCGGAACGGTTCGCCAACCTCGACCGTCCCAACATCGTCAACACGCCCCTGCCGGCCGGCTGCGGCAGCGACGCCTTCCGCGCCTCGGTGAGCCGGGACTGGCTGCCGGCGCTGGCCGACCACCGGCCGGATCTGATCCTGGTGTCCGCCGGCTTCGACGCCCACCGCCTCGACCCCCTCGCCGAGCTGCGTCTCGACGAGGAGGACTTCCGCTGGGTGACCCGGCTGATCGTCGAAGCCGCCGAGACCTACGCCCGGGGCCGGGTCGTCTCCACCCTGGAGGGCGGCTACGACCTGGCCGCGCTGGCCGTCTCCGTCGCCGCCCACCTGGAAGCGCTGGCGGCCTGACGGCACCCCGCCGCGGCCGTGCCGTGACCTGACGCCGCGGCGCTGGCATATTCAGCCTCCGAACCAGGAGGAGAGAGTGCGATGGCCATCACCCAGGCAGACGTCGACGCCGCGCTGGCGGAGACCCCGGAACCCCAGCCCGGCAGCTACGGCGACCGCGACAGCCTGCTCTACGCCGTCGCCATCGGCATGGGCCGGGACCCCCTCGACGCCCGGGAGCTCGAATACGTCTGCGAGACCGTCGGCGACCGGGTGGTGCCCACCGCCGCCACCGTGCTGGCGCGCGCCAACCGGCCCGCCGGCGCCGGGCTGTCCCTGCTCGGCAAGATGAACTTCGCGCTCATGCTGCACGGCGAGCAACGCCTGGTGGTCCATCAGCCGCTGCCGCCGGCTGCGGAGACGCTGGTGAGCAGCCGCACCACCGGCGTGTTCGACAAAGGCGAAGGCAAGGGCGCGCTGGTCACCAGCGAGACCGCGGTCACGCTGGCCGACGGCGCGCCCCTGTTCACCCTCGGCTCGACCCTGTTCTTCCGCGGCGACGGCGGCTTCGGCGGCCGTGCCGACGGCGCGCCGGTGCCCCACCCGCTGCCCGAGCGCGCCCCGGACGCCGTCTGCGAGATGCCGGGCCGCGAGGACCAGGCCATGGTCTACGCCCTGTGCGGCGACCGGAATCCGCTGCACCGGGATCCGGAGTTCGCGAAGAAGGCCGGCTTCGACCGGCCGATCCTGCACGGCCTGTGCTCCTACGGCATCGCCTGCCACGCCGTGCTGAAGACCCTGCTCGACTACGACCAGACCCGCATCACCGGCTTCGACGTGCGCTTTTCGTCGCCGGTGTACCCGGGGGAGACCCAGGTCGTGGAGATGTGGCAGGACGACGACGTGATCAGCTTCCGGGTGCGCATCAAGGAGCGCGACGTCGTCTCCATCAACAACGGCCGCTGCACCCTGGCGTGAGCGGCCAGCGGAGCCCGCTGCCATGAAGAAACTCGTCATCGTGATCGTCGTCGCCGCCGCCGCGCTGGGCGCCTGGCTGATGCTGCGCCCCGGCGAGCCGCCGGCGGCACCACCGCCCGTGGCGGACCCGGCCACCCGCACCACCACCGGCGCCGGCGACGTGGTCGGCTACGTCGACGGCAACGGCGCCCGGGTGTGGAAGGGCATTCCTTTCGCCGCGCCGCCGGTGGGTGATGGCCGCTGGCGCGCGCCCCAGCCGCCGGCACCCTGGGACGGCGTCCGCGAGGCCCTGGCGTTCGGCCCGAGCTGCGCCCAGCCCGATTCCGCCCTGGCCGGCACCGACCAGGTGAGCGATGCCGGCATCGCCGGGCAGGAGGACTGCCTGTACCTGAACGTCTGGTCCCCGCGGGAGGCCGCCGGTCTGCCGGTGATGCTGTGGATTCACGGCGGCGGCAACAGCATCGGCGCGGCCAGCACCTACGACGGCTCGAATCTCGCCACCCGTCACGACGTGGTGGTGGTGTCCATCAACTACCGGCTCGGCCCCTTCGGCTGGTTCGCCCATCCGGATCTGCGCCGCGGCGACCAGCGGGACGACTCCGGCAACTACGGCACCCTCGATGCGATCCGGGCGCTGGAGTGGACCCGGGACAACATCGCCGCCTTCGGCGGCGACCCCGGCAACGTCACCGTGTTCGGCGAGTCCGCCGGCGCCTTCGACACCCTGGCCATGATGGCCTCGCCCCTGGCCGAGGGCCTGTTCCACCGGGCCATCGTCCAGAGCGGCGGCTTCCAGACCGTGCCCCTGGAGGTGGCCGGCGGCTACGCCCGGGAGGGCGGCCACCCGAACAGCGCCCGGGAGATCACCGCCCGGCTGCTGGTGGCCGACGGCACCGTGGCGGACCTGGACGCCGCCTACAGCTACCAGGCCGACATGGGCACCGCCCGCGTCCGCGACTACCTGTACGGCAAGTCCGTGGACGAGATCTTCGCGACTTTCGACCTCGACGGGCCGATGCCCATGCTCGACCTGCCCAACAACTTAGGCGACGGCCACGTGCTGCCGGACATGAGCACCGAGGAGATCTTCTCCAGCCTCGACAACCACAACGCGGTGCCGGTGATTCTCGGCACCAACCGCGACGAGGTAGCGCTGTTCATGGCCATGAGCCCCCGCTGGCAGGACTCGTTCCTGTGGGTGCTGCCGCGCATCCGCGACGAGGACACCTACCTCAAGTACGTCTACTACGGCTCCATGGCCTGGAAGGCCCGCGGCGTCGACAGCCTGGCCGACGACATGACCGCCGCCGGCAACCCGGACGTCTATGCCTACCGCTTCGACTGGGACGAGCAGGGCTCGGTGCTGGGCTACGACCTGTCGAAGGCCTTCGGCGCCGCCCACGGCCTCGAGATCCCGTTCGTGTTCGGCGACTTCGGCGGCAGCTTCTTAAGCGACATGCTGGACGAGAGCCCCGGCCGGGACGCCCTGTCCGACAGCATGATGTCCTACTGGGCGGAGTTCGCGTACAGCGGCGACCCGGGCCGCGGCCGGGACGGCGGCGAGGTGGCGTGGCAGTCCTGGGGAGACGACGGGCTGCGCTCGATCATCCTCGACACCCCGGAGGACCGGGGCATCCGCATGACCGACGACGAGGTCACCCTGGCCGGGCTCAAGGCCGAGCTCGCCGCGGACCCGGCCTTCAACCGGGAGGGCCGCTGCCGCGCCTTCGTCGCCGCCTTCGGCATGTTCGGCTATGACGAGGCCGAGTACCGCAGCTTCGGCCCCGAGGGCTGTGGCGACTTCGACCCGGCGGACTTCGCCCTGCGCTGATCGGGCCGGGCCTCGCAGGCCGGGCCTCGCAGGCCCAGCTTCGCAGACCGGGCCGGGCCATTTCGGCCCGGCCGGCGCTGGCCCCATACGTACATGAAACGCGTTATAATCCGCCTCCGCCCCGGCCGGGGCGCCCGGGTGCCGGCCCGTCGGTCGCGACGGTGCCGGGACCGCATATCCATCTGCCAGGAGGACACGTCATCGTGAGCACAGCAAACCAGGACCTGGAGGCGTTCCGCGCCGAAGCACGGGCCTGGCTGGAGGAGAACTTTCCGAAGTCTCTGGCCGGCCGCGCCAGCGAGTACATGGCGATGGAGGGCGGCAAGGAACTGACCGGCGAAGCCCGCACCTGGGTCGAGCGCCTGGCCGAGCGCGGCTGGGGCACGCCGACCTGGCCGAGCGAATACGGCGGCGGCGGCCTCTCCGCCAGCCAGGCCGCCGTGCTGCAGGAGGAAATGCGCTCGGCGGGCGCCTTCAACCCGATCCCCCTGCGCGCCGGCATGGGCGTGACCATGGTGGGGCCGACCATCCTCGAGTACGGCACCGAGGAGCAGAAGCAGAAGCACCTGCCGCCCATCGCCCGGGGCGAGGTGCGCTGGTGCCTCGGCTACTCCGAGCCGAACGCCGGTTCCGACCTGGCCTCCCTGTCCACCCGCGCCGAAGACGCCGGTGACCACTGGGTGATCAACGGCCAGAAGGTGTGGACGTCCGGCGCCGACATCTCCGACTGGTGCGGCGCGCTGGTGCGCACCGATCCCAAGGCCGGCAAGCGCGACGGCATCAGCTTCCTGATGTTCACCATGCACCAGGAAGGGGTCGAGACCCGGCCGATCCGGCTGATTTCCGGGGCGTCGCCGTTCTGCGAGACCTTCTTCAACAACGCCCGAGCCGACAAGACCGACCTGCTCGGCCCGCTCAACGACGGCTGGACCGTCGGCAAACGCCTGCTGCAGCACGAGCGCGCCAGCCAGACCGGCGCCATGGACACCGGCGGCCGGCCGGCGCCGCTGCAGGAACTCGCCAAGCGCTACGTCGGCACCGACGAATCCGGCCAGCTCGCGGATTCGGACCTGCGCTCGCGCCTGGCCACCCACCTGATGGAGTCCAAGGCCCACTCGCTGACCCTGTCCCGGGTGGCCGCCGAAGCCCGCGGCAACCCCAACGTCAGCGCGGCCGCGTCCATTCTCAAGAACACCGCCACCAACGTGGCCCAGACCCGGGCCGAGCTGACCCTGGAGGTGATGGGTCATCAGGGGCTCGCCTGGGAGGGCGACGGCTTCACCGAGGAGGAGGTCAACGCAGTGCAGAGCTGGCTGTTCGGCAAGGCGATGTCGATCTACGGCGGGTCCTTCGAGATCCAGTACAACATCATCGCGAAGAACATCCTCGGCCTGCCCGAGACCACCCAGAAAGGCTGACCGGCGCACCGGATCGACAGGAGTAACTCATGGCGGTATTGAACGAAGAGCAGACCATGCTCAAGGACCAGGCGGAGGCCTGGGTGAAGGAAGTGGCGCCGGTGCGCGCGTTCCGCACGCTGCGGGATTCGGGCAGCGACAAAGGCTGGGATCCGGCCGTGTGGTCGGCCATGGTCGAGATGGGCTGGACCGGCATCGTCGTGCCCGAGGCCCAGGGCGGTTCCGACCTCGGCTACCTGACCTTCGGCGTCCTGCTGGAGCAGACCGGGCGTGAGCTCACGGCCTCGCCGCTGCTCGCCTCGGCGCTGATCGGCGCCAGTGCCCTGCGCCTCGGCGGCAGCGATGCCCAGCAGCGCGACTGGCTGCCCGGCGTGGTGGACGGCTCCACCGTGCTCACCCTGGCGGTGGACGAGAGCAACCGGCACGCGCCGACCCGGACGGCGATGAAGGCCGAGAAGGCCGGCGACGGCTTCAAGCTGACCGGCACCAAGACCCTGGTGCCCGAGGGCGGCGAGGCGACGGCCTTCGTGGTCCCGGCCCGCACCTCCGGCAAGCCCGGCGACGAGGACGGCATCACCCTGTTCCTGGTGCGCGGCGACTCGGCCGGCATCGAGCGCCAGCGACTCGCCACCTTCGACGCCCGCGGCTACGCCAACGTCAGCTTCGACGGTGTGGAAGTCGGCAAGGACGCAGTGCTCGGTGAGGTGGACGGCGGCTTCGGCCTGCTCGACGCGGTGCTCGACCGGGCCCGGGCGGGACTGGCGGCGGAAATGCTCGGCACCGCCAGCGCGGCCTTCGACATGACCCTCGACTACCTGCAGACCCGCAAGCAGTTCGGCGCGGTGATCGGCTCCTTCCAGGCGCTGGGCCACCGGGCGGCGGCGCTGTACTCACAGAAGGAGCTGACCCGCTCCTGCGTGGAGGCAGCGCTGGAGGCCCTCGACAAGGACGCCGACGACGCAGCCCAGCTCTGCTCGCTGTCCAAGGGCAAGGCAGGCGATTTCCTGTTCAACATGTCGAACGAGCTGATCCAGATCCACGGCGGCATCGGCATGACCGACGAGTTCGACGCCGGCTTCTATCTGAAGCGGGCCCGGGCCGTGGAGTCGCTGTACGGCAACCGGGCGTTCCATCGGGACCGCTACGCCACTCTGCTGGGCTTCTGATCGGCCCCTGCCGGCCCCTCCGGGGCCGGCGGCCCGTTCCGGGCGTTGCGCCCGGAACGGCGCTTCCTCACTCCCCCTTGAACTGCGCGTCCCGCTTCTCCAGGAACGCCTTCACGCCCTCGGCGAAGTCACGGCTGGCGCCGGCCTCGTTCTGGAGCTGGGCCTCCAGGTCGAGCTGCTGCTCGAAGGAATTCTGCCAGGTGTTCCAATAGGCCTTGCGGATCAGCGACACGGATTTGGGCCCGTTCGCCAGCCGCCGCGCGATGTCCATGGCGCCGGTCATCAGCGCGTCGGGATCGTCGTACAGGCGGTTCACCAGCCCCCACTCGAAGGCCTGCTCCGCCGGCAGCCGCTCGGCCAGCAGGGACAGCTCCATGGCCCGACCCCAGCCGATCAGCCGCGGCAGCATGAACGTCGAGCCGCCATCGGGAATCAGGCCGATGCGGGCAAAGGCCTGCAGGAAGAACGCGTTCTTCGAGGCGCACACGATGTCGCCCATGACGGCGAAGCTCATGCCCACGCCGGCGGCGGCGCCGTTGACGGCGGTGACGATCGGCATGTTCAGGTCCCGCAGCATGAACAGCAGCGGGTGATAGCCGCTGCGCAGGCCGTCACCGGCGCCCCCGCGGCGCTCGGCGCGATCCTCGTCCTGGAGGTTGGCGCCGGCGCAGAACCCGCGGCCCTCGCCGGTGAGCAGCAGGCAGCGCGCGCCGTTGTCGGCCTTGCGGATCTCGTGGACGGCGCTGGTGAAATCCTCGAGCATCCTGGCGCCGACGGCGTTCATCACCTCCGGATGGTTGAATTTGAGCACCGCGACCTTGTCGTCGAAGGCGAGCGACATGCGTTCCATGTTGAATCCCCCGTTTTAGTTGAAACGTGTTGTGGTAAATCTTGTGATCCGCAACCATACCCCAATGCAACTAGCCGACATAGAGCACGCGCGCCGGGCCTGCACGGAACTGTCCGAGGACTACGCCCGGTGCCTGGATTTCCGCGACTACGACGCCTTCCTGACCCTGTTCGCCGACGATGCCGTGCTCGACGGCGGCGTGCGCCACGAGGGCCTGCCCGCGATCCGCGAGGCTCTGCGCCGGCGCCGGGACGAGGTGCGCACCCGGCACGTGCTGAGCAACGCCTTCGTCGACGTGCTCGGACCCGACGATGCCCGGGGCATCGTCTATCTGACCCTGTACCGGCACGTGGGCCCGGAGAGCCTGGCCCGCGGCCCGGCGCCCCTCGGCGGGCCCGTGGCGGTGGGCCACTACGAGGACCGCTTCCGGCGCGACGACGGCGTCTGGCGGTTCGCGTCCCGGCGGCTGCAGCTCGCCTTCGCCGCCGAACCGGCCCACGCCGGACCCGACGCCGAGTCCTGGTAGTGACCATCGCGGCGGTGGTGTTCGACCTCGGCGGGGTGGTGTTCCGCTATCACCCGGAGCGCCGCTTCGAGGGCTTCGCCGGCGCCACCGGACTGGCCGCCGCCGACGTGCGCAAGCGCTTCATGGATTCCGGCTACAGCCGGCGCTGCGACGCCGGCCGGCTGGACGCGGACGGCGCCTACCGGGAAGGCGTGCGGCTGCTCGGCAGCCGCCTGGGCATGCGCCGGTTCCGGGACCTGTGGATCGCCGCCTTCGAGCCGGACGACGCGGTGGTGGCGCTGGCCCGGCGGCTGCGAACCGAGGCGAAAGTGCCGCTGGCCATGCTCACCAACAATTCCGCCCTGGTGCGCACGGGCCTCGAGGACCGCCACGCCGGGGTGCTCGATCTGTTCCGGCCACGGCTGTTCTCCGCCGAGGCGGGGCTGCTGAAGCCCGACCCGAGACTGTTCCGCACCCTGCTCACCCTGCTCGGTCTGGAGGGCCATCAGGTGCTGTACGTGGACGACGACCCGGTGCACGCCGACGCCGCGGCGGCGCTGGGCTTCGCCAGCCTGCACTTCACCGGCGCCGACGCCCTGGCGGACCGGCTCGGCGCGGCGGGGCTGCTGGCGTGACGGACCGCCGGGGGCGGCCGGCCGGGCTGGTCATTCGGCGGCGGCTTTGGCATCGTCCGAAGCGCTCCAGATGAGCGGACCATGAGCCACGACCACAGCCACAGCCACCGCCACGACCACGCCGAAGGCCGGGATTACGAACGCCTGGTGGGCCGCGCCTTCGTTCTCATCGTCGCCTTCATGGTGGTGGAGGTGGTCGGCGGGCTGCTGGCCAACTCGCTGACCCTGCTCGCCGACGCGGGCCACATGTTCCTCGACGCCTCGGCCCTGGGCTTCTCCTGGTACGCCCTGCGGCTGTCCCGCCGGGGCAACGACCACAACCTGTCCTACGGCTATCACCGCTATCAGGTGCTGGCCACCTTCATCAACGGCCTGACCCTGTTCGCCATGATCGTGTGGATCGTGGTGGAGGCCATCGAGCGCCTGCAGTCGCCGGCGGAGATGCAGCCCCTGCCGGCGCTCGCGGTGGCGGTTATCGGCCTGCTGGTGAACATCGTCGCCTTCCGCTGGCTGCACCAGGGCCACGACAACGCCACGGTGCGCAGCGCCCTGTGGCACGTGATCGGCGACATGCTCGGCTCCGGCGCCGCGATCGTCGCGGCGCTCACCGTCTACCTCACCGGCTGGACCTACGCCGATCCGCTGCTGGCCCTGGTGATCGTGGTGATTCTCGGCCGCGGCGCCTGGCGGCTGGTGCGGGACTCCAGCCACATTCTGCTGGAGGGCGTGCCCGAGGACGTCGACCTGCACGAGATCCGCGAGGCCCTGGCCAGCCGCGTGCCAGGCGTCCGTGAGGTCCGCCATCTGCACGCCTGGGCGCTGACCGCCGAGCGCCCGCTGCTCACACTGCACGCCACCGTCGACGAGGGCAAGGCCCTCGGCGGCGTGGTGACCCACATCAAGCGGGTGCTGACCGAGGAATTCGGCATCGACCACTCCACCATCCAGGTGGAGCACGGCCCCTGCCCGGATGAATAAAGCCGGATGAATGAGACCGGACGACTGACCCATGCCGAAACCCCAGTACAAAGGCCTCATGCACGTGATCAAGGCGACGGAGTACTCCCTCAAGGGGCTGCGCTCGGCCTGGCTGCACGAGTCCGCCTTCCGCCAGGAGTGCATCATCGGCCTGGTGCTGCTGCCCTGCGCCTTCCTGCTCGGCGAGACCCTGGTGCAGACGGCCCTGCTGATCGGCGTGTGCGTGATCGTGCTGATCACCGAGCTGCTGAACTCCGCCCTGGAGGCCGCCGTAGACCGGATGGGCGAGGAGTTCCACGACCTCGCCGGCCGCGCCAAGGACATGGGCTCCGCCGCGGTGGCGCTGAGCCTGGCCCTGGTGTGGCTGACCTGGGGCCTGGTCGCCATTCAGAGATTCGTCGTGTCCTGACCGCCGGAGGAGGACCACCGCCGTGGAACTCACCCATCGCTACTACGCCGACGAGGACCAGTCGTCCCAGGCCGTTCACGCCGCCCTGATCGCGGTGCTTGCCACCCTCGGCGGCATCGCCCTGTTCATCGACCGCGACGGCGGCGCGTCGGCCTGGATCGGCGCCGCCGTGCCCGGGATCGTGGCCCTGTCCGGCGCCTACGTGTACCTGCGGGCGCGGCTGCTGGAAGGCCGGCCGGTGGTCGAGGTGTCGGCTTCCGAGCTGCGCTGGCGCCCGCCCCGGACCCTGCTGTTCCGACGCGTCGCCCTCGCCGAAGTGATCGCCACCAGCCGGGGCACGGACGGCGAGCTGCACCTGATGACCCGCAGCGGCATCTACCACGTGCTGCCCCTCGGGGACATGAACCTGCGGGGCGCGAGCTTCACCGCCGACGTCATCGCCAGCGAGGTCGAGCGGGCCGTCGCCGTCCTCCAGCCGCGGCGCCGCGGCGGATCAGCGCGACGCGGCCCGGCAACGGCCGCCCAGCCGGACAGCCCGGACGCGGCGGCGGATCAGCCGCTCTGATCCGGGGTCAGCGTCGCCGCCCACCGCCGGGCCCAGCCATCGAGCGCCAGGAGCTGCTCGCCGAGTTCCCGGCCGGCGGGGGTCAGGCCGTAGCCGGCGCTGTCCAGGTCGATGATGTCCA
>MDTG01349995.1_pt1 | contig 28404 bp, 29 predicted proteins | sample 811421 | NCBI WGS metagenome assembly MDTG01 (sample SAMN05326645, study PRJNA326480) | marine metagenome | isolation source: seawater | place: Pacific Ocean: South East | collected 2011
GCCATGTATTATAAATATCACCAAAGGTTTTTAAATTACTCTCTCCAAGAGGTTTGTTTAAGAAAAGATCAATTCCCTCGTAGAAATATGTATATCTTTGAAAGTCGCCAGAGGTAAAATTAACTAATCCTAAACTTTTAAATAATTGAACTCCTTGTAAATAAAATACAATTAAACCAGGTACAATAATAATAAGTATAATATAAAATTTAGACCTTGATAATCCCAATAAAAGAGCAAGAAATAGCCCTCTAGAAGTTGAAACTAGGGAAATAACAACTGACATAATAGTTAAAAAGTACCTGTATGATATTACAATAAATGGTTTAAGTTTTTCACCAATTGACAATGGTACTAACATGGACATATATGCAGACATGTAAAACTCTGAACTAGAAATTCCTGGTTGAGCTAAAACACCCTTATAACCCGTTCTACCTATTTCTTTATAAAGTCTTGGATATTCTAAAATATTTTCTTTATATAAAAAATACCCTAATTGTGGAACAAAAACTTGTAATAATATAAATATTAGAGTTAGTAATACAAATATTCTAGATACTAAAATAATATTAAATTTTTTAGTAAGAGTTAAATTAAATGATATTTGAGATAATAAAAATGGAAATATGACAATTTCAAATAATGGATAAGCATGAAAATTCCTTATGTTAAATTGAAAAAATGCTGAGTGTGAATTTTGTATAATTACACAAAAGATAATAATAAATAAAAACAATATATTTAATTCTTTGCTTAATACACGAAAATTAAAAAGTCCAATTAAGAAAAATAAACCGAATTTAAGAAAATAAAAACTCTGATTTATTCCTAGTAGTGTTAAAAAAAAACTAAGGTTTATCATTTATGGATAAATATAATTTATCAAAAAGATAAAAAAATATTCCTAATAAATAAAATGGTAAATCTTTAAATTCAGGTAAATAAAAAAACTTGTGTAATTTATAACGATTGAAAAGTATTTTGCTTTTAACACGATATAATATTGAATCATATTTTTTTGATTGATAAATTAATTTATACATTTTATACATTGGTTCAGAATTTAAAATTTTATATTTGTATATATGTTTTGATAATCCATCATTTAAATAATTTTTGAAAGCTACATTGTGATTTATACACAAACAATCAGAAAAATTTGAAATATGAGTCCAAAGTAATAATGTAGGAAATCTTCTAAACTTTATATTTACATCTTGAATTGTCTTTTTAAGCAAACTAGTTTGAACAACTTCTTTAAGATCACCCTTGATTTTATAATCAAATCTTATTTTTAAAAAATTAGATATTAAATTATTTGGTAATTTTTTAAAATTTTTAGTTGCGGAAGTTGGGAATAATAAACAATTTAAATTTTTTTTCATTTTTGAGTTTATAAAATTAATACTTGAAATTATGCATTCGACTCCATTATTAATAAAATAATCATCTGAATCCATGATGATTAAGAATTCTCCTTTAGCTAAATTAATTGCATAATTAATAGCATATCCTCTTCCTAAGTTATTCTGGTAATAATACCTTAGGTTTAATAAATTACTGTATTTTATCACTAATTCTTTTGTGTTATCAGTTGAACCATCATCAATAATTAGTATTTCAATATTTTTATTATAATTTGGAGGAATGCTATCAAAAAGTTTTTTAAGATGATTAATTCTATTATATGTACAGATGCAAATTGTTAAAATACATTTTTTATGCATTTTATAGTTTAATAATTAATTTATCTTTTTTTAATGAATTCATTATATCAAATAAAAGATAATCTTTTTTTAAATATTTAAATAAATTAAATTTTTTAGATAGAAATATTTTATGAGAAACAGCAAGAACAATAACATCATATTTACCTTTTATAGTTTTTAAAAAATTATACTTTTGCTTTTGATCATCTTTTAGTTTTGCAATAGGATCATACATGTATATTGATTTATATTTTTTTTGCAGGTGATTAAATAAATCAAAAACCTTTGAATTTCTTACATCATCACAATCACTTTTAAATGAACATCCTAAAACTAATAAGTTTATTGATTTGTTGCCAAATTTTAAATTAATTTGTTTTTGAAGTTTTTTCGAGGCATAATTGGACATACTTTCATTAACTTTTCTTCCCTGTAAAATAATTTTTGGATTTATATTATGCAATTTAGATTTATGTGCGAGATAGTATGGATCTACACCAACACAATGACCACCAACTAAACCTGGTCTGTAATCAACATAATTCCATTTTGTTGATGCAGCTTTAAATACAGAATAAGAGTCAATTTTTAATTTATCAAAAATTATTGAAAGCTCATTTACCAAAGCAATATTTATATCTCTTTGAATATTTTCAATAACCTTAGCAGCTTCAGCCACTTTAATACTGGGAGCCGTATATAAGTCAGCCTTAATTATTTTGGAATAAATATTTTTGACTTTTCTAATAGCTAGATTATTCGATCCAGAAATTATTTTGTTTATTTTAGTAATATCTCTCGATTTTTGACCTACGTTTACTCTTTCTGGAGAATAACCTACATAAAAATCTCTATTTAACTTTAGTTTTGAAACTTTTTCCAATATAGGGACACAGACTTCTTCTGTAACACCTGGGTAGACAGTTGACTCATAAATTATTAAACTCTTTTTATTAACATATTGCGAAATTAAATTAGTTGCATTTATAATATGACTCAAATCTGGTTTGTTATTAGAGTAAATGGGAGTAGGAACTGTGACTATAAAAACATCAGAGTTAGCTAAACAATTTATATTATTAGAAAATTTGAAATTTTTAATTTTTTTAAATTTTTTAATTTCATTTATTTTTCTTTTACTTGAATCATAGCCTGAAACAGAAAAATGTTGAGCTAGAGAAACTGCGAGTGGATAACCGATATATCCTAAGCCTACAACACAAATTTTTTTCATTATTTTTTAGTTGCAATTGCAAATGTTCTAAAATTTGATATTTTTAATAAGTCAATATTATAAATATTTAATTTTTTAATGTCATTTATACATCTAACTACGCCATTATATTTATTTTTTACTACATCGTCAAAAATAATAATATCTCCTGTAATTTGCCTTGCATTAATATAATCAAATTCATATTTAACAGCGTTATATGTATGCAGTCCATCTAAAAAAGCAAAATGGACTCTATTTAGAAATAATTTGTTTAACACATTCTTGGAAGATCCCGTTAAAAAAACAATATTAGATAACTCATTCATCCATTCTTTTAGTATATCACTCCTTGTAGATTTTTCTTGTAAATCTTTTGGGCAATTCCAAACCATTTTCACATTATGAGGCAAAATATCAATTGTAAAGATTTTACCACTTGTTTTTGAGTCAAGCAAAGCCTTAGACATACATACTGATGAGAAGCCTCGAGCAGTGCCTGTTTCAAGAATATTAATGTTACTATTTTTTGATTTATTTCTAAATATATAATTTGATAAATAAGTATATAGGACTCTCCCATGCTGATAATTTAATTCATTTTTCTTAATAACAACTTGAGTATGAAATGCTAAGTTTTCAAAAAAAATTTTGTTAATTTTGAATTGAAATTTACGCTCTAATTTATCCACATCTATATATATTTTATTTTTTGATAAATTATGTATATTTTCATAGTCTTCTATTTTTTTATTATTTGTAAAACCAAAATGATATTTGTGTATTCCTAAAAAAGTCATTATTCTACTGAAGATTTTAAAAAAAATATTCATATTTAGTTTTCTATAAAACCATTCATAAATTTTTTCCATATATTCGTTTGAGCTCTATAAGAATTTTGTTTAGCTGTTATTAATCCTTGATTTAATTGTCTATCAACATTAGCATTATAAACATACTTTATCCTTTCAACATAATCGTCTATATTGCCAATATCGATTAACCATCCATTTTGATTATTAACTATAAGATCAACTGCCTGACCAACTTTAGAGGAAATTATTGGACATTTAGATGCCATGGATTCTAAAATTGCTCTAGGACCACCTTCATCTCTTGATGTAACTAAATATAAGTCAATTGATTTGTACAGCAAAAAAATATCTTCATATTTTTCTAAATAAATATGCATGAATTTAATACCAAGTTTACTTAGTTGATTTTTTACGTATCCTCTTGATGGACCAGATAATAAAACAAATAATTCAGGAATTTCATTTTTTAATGCAGATATAATTTTTATTAAAATATCAGGGCCTTTGTCAAGTTTAGGATTATTACCATTACCCCATCCATTTCCATCTTTTTGAAAAGATCCAATTACAAATGCATTTTGTGGAATATTATAATTACTTCTAATTTTTTGTTTGCTTTGATATTTAAACATATCAAGAATATCTAAATCTATACTAATTGGTATTTTAAAAACTTTACTTTTATCTATTCCTGTTTCAAGTATTAAATTTTGAATTTTTGAATTTGTAACTTGAATTCTTGAATAATATTCGTGATTTAATTTTAGAGTTTCAATACATTTTTTAAAAGCCTCATGTTGGTCAGGAAAACCATGGTAATAAGGAAAAGCAATTCTATGCATTTTCTTTTTATCAATTTTAAATAATGCATCATATTTAGATAAATAAAAGATAGCCTGTTTTTTTGATTGATAGAATTCAGATTCTTTTAATATGTTTATCCCTAATTCATAAAATATTTTTTTATATTCTTCTGAAATCGAAGTAATGACCCATTGATGGTTATCAGGTTTAATATACAGTGATGAATATTGATGAAAATTAATGTTATTTCCAGTAAATTTTCGATAGTAAATATAAAAATTTTGGTAATAAAGTTTTTTTAAATAATTCTTATATTTTATCATAAATTAAATTTAATTATTTTTTTTATTTTAATTAAGATTACTTTATAGATTAAATACAAATGTTTTGATATTTTAATTTTAGGCACTTTTTCATATTCATAATATTCAATTATTTTTTGGAAATTAGTTGAATTTGAATATTTTATTTTATTTGAAAAATAATTTTTATGCAAATTTACAGACTTTTCATTAAAATTTATTTGTGTGATTTGACTATATTCTAAATTACAAAAATTAAATAATTTAACAATTTCAATTTTAGATTTTTTTACTAAATTTTCATATTTAAATATATATAAATTTACCCTTTTATTTAATCTATTTAAATTTTCAAACTTAGTAATAATTTCTTCTTCTCTCTCTATTATTTTTCCACCCCACAATAAGTATTGGCTCATTAGAACATCTCTTGGATCTCTGATGATAGATAAAAAATTTACTTGATTACCTGATTTGGCATAATCAATTATTAGTTCAATTATTTTAAAATCACTAAGATATTGAGGACTTTTATCAAAAATTATTGGTCCAAATTTATCTAAAATTATATTCCATATTTTAAAAATATCTGATTTATCTCTAATATTTTCTTTATAAATTTTCTTTATATCAAAGGAGGTTTGTTTTAAAAATTTCTGTCTTAAATATTTATATGAAATTTTTTTATTTAAAAATAAATAAGAAAGAGACCAAAATTGACATTCAACAACTTTTGTAAATTGATTTTGATGACAAAGTTTTACAAATTTATTATTACTAAAGATATTTTGTACTAATGTTGAACCACTTCTTTTTGGACTAAGAAGAATGATTGTTTTTCTTCGATTGTTCTTTAAGTTCATATTTTATTAATTTTTTTATAATTTGTTCTAGATTAATTTTACTTTCCCATTTTAGTAATTTTTTTGCTTTATCAGGTGAACCAACACTTCTAAAAACATCTAGATTTCTTTTATACTTTTCTGAAACTCCTACATAATTTTTCCAATTTAAACCAAGTTCATCAAAAGCAATTTTTATAAAAGATTTGATAGAATTAACTTTTCCAGTTGATATGATGATATCAGTTGGATTTCTAGTTTTTAAAATTTTATGTATTGCATCCACATACTCAGGGGCCCAACCCCAATCTCTATAAATATTTAAATTTCCCAATAATAAACTATTACTTTTTTTTAAGGAAATATTGACAGCACCTTTTATTATTTTTTTTGTAACATAAAATTCATCTCTTAAAACTGACTCATGGTTAAAGAGTATTCCATTAGATGCAAATAAATTAAATTGTTTTCTATAATTTTTAACTAAATAATAAGAACTTGTTTTTGAAATTGCATACGGACTTAAAGGATTAAATTTTGTATTCTCATTTGCAATTCCTCTTTCTATGTTTCCATAACATTCACCAGAGCATGCATTAAAGTATTTTACCTCGGTTTTATTTTTTAAATTACGTAAAGTTTCTAAAATAAATAAATTTAAATTATAAATACTTTTATGAGTTTGAAGTGGATAAATAAATGACTTACTAACAGAACTTTGGGCTGACAAATTATAAATTTGTGTTGGATTTATAGAGGTAATAGTTTTATGTATAGATTTATAGGTAATTTCTTTTAGTTCAATTATAGAAATCATAGAAAATATATTTAATTTATAAACATTTTTCAAATTTTTTTTATTTTTGTTTCTTGTAATACCAAACACTTTAAAATTTTTTTTAATCAAAGATTTTGCTAATAGTGATCCATCTTGACCAGTAATTCCAAAAATTATAATTTTTTTTTTCATAATTTTTCTTGAATATTTCTAATAATTTCTGCGGAAATAAATTCCCATCTTTTAATAAAAGTATTTGACTCCCAACATTTTTCGTCTACTTTTTTAACAATATTTTGTTTTACAATTTTGTGAATTTCTTCAACTAATTGTGTAATATTATCAGTATTAGAAGTATAAAAACTACAATTATGATTATTTAAACCTAACGACCTTGTTTCAACACAATCGAATGTAATTATATTAGATCTTGAACCAATACATCTCCATAAATCCCAATGAATTAGCCAATTACCATTTTCTAAATCGTTTTTAGTTATTCCCCAATTTTTAGATAAATTTTCTTTAGAACCCATTTCATGAAAAGGTAGGTTTAAATTATATCTACCATTATTATAATCATTTATATCACCAAATTCTTTTACTAATTTAAAATTTGGATATTTTATTAGTGAACTCAATAGTTGTTTTTCAACTCTTGATTTATACCTTCCATTAAAATTAACTACAGTTAGTCCTTTTTTTAATAAACCAAGAAGTATATCCCTTCTATGATACAAATTAGTATTTCTCCTGGACCTATCGAGAGTTCCGATAAAGCATATATCAAACTTTGATTTATCATTAGATATTAAAGGTCTATCTTCTTGAAAACCTAATGGTGTATATAGAACCTTATTTTTATATATGTTTAGTTTTGGATGAAAACGTTCTGATTGTTCAAAGATTATGTTAAAGTTTTTTAGTTTCTCAGGACTATTTATCCATTCTAATTGATTAAAAGACCAAAGATATAATTTTTTATTTTTATTTTTTAAAGAAAATTCATAACCTTTTTTATTTATTCCAATAAATAAAATAGCATCAAAATTTTTAAGTTTATTATAGTTTATAAAATTAAATTTTAAGAATTTTGATAAGAAGTTGTCTAAATAAATTATTTTAGCATTCATATTTTTAGTAATAAAAAACTTATTTATAATTTTACTCAGATACTCGTGATCATGTTGACTACCAAAAGCAGATGAATATTCAATTGATTTATGAATTTTAGGAACAATAGCTAAGTTTATCATCTAAAATTTTTATAAAAATGTCTTATTTTCGAGCAAATATATTCTACATCGTAGTTAGTTAGAAAAGGACTCGATGGAAGCCATAGGCCTGTTCTTCCTATTGCATTCGATACTGGAAAATTTCCTTTTACTCTAAATATTTTTTGTTTATTTAGTGGTGGATACATAAATCTAGTAAAAATATTATTGTTATGTAAAAATTTTATTAAATTTGTTCGATCTACAACCTTGCAATCTACAAACCAAGGAGTAGTAAAATTAAAATTATGTTTAAAAAATTCAATTTCATAAACATCTGATAAATAATTAACATAAGCTTGATAAATTTTTTTTTTCTTTTTTATTCTATCTTTTAATTTTTTAAATTGCTCGATCCCAACTACAGCCTGAATATCTGTAAATTTAAAATTATATCCTACGTAATCATGAATATCATTGCCACCTTTAGATCTGCCAAAATCTTTTAAATGTTTTATTTTTGAGTATAATTTCTTTTTAGTGGTAATAATTGCTCCACCTTGACCAGTTGAAATAATTTTAGGTGCAGAAAATGAAAATGATCCAAAAATACCCTCCGTTCCGATATGCTTACCATTTGGATAAAAAGATCCAAGAGATTGAGCAGCATCCTCAATCAAGTGTATATTATTTGATTTGCAAAATTTTTTTATTTCACTTATTTTTACTTTTGGATATCTTCCATTAGGTGTCACTAGCACTATTGCTTTTGTTTTTTTATTTATTTTTTTTTTTACAAGATCAAAGTCAATACATAGAGTTTCCTCTTCAACATCTACAAAAACTGGTTTTGCACCAATCATTTTGAATGAATTAGGTGTTGCAACCATTGTATAATTTGGAATAATTACCTCATCGCCTAATCCAATATTTAATGCAAGTGCAGAAAGTGTAAGGCTGATTGTTCCGTTATTTACAGCAACAACATATTTAGAATTTGTAAATTCTGAAATTTTACCTTCAAATTCATTTGTTTTTTTAAATTCAGTAACCCAACCTCCATCCTTTATATACTTGCTTAAAGCCTTTTGTTCATTCAAGTCAAAAGATGGTTCGATTTGATTATATTGTTTATAATTGGTTTGTTTCATTTCTTAATACATTCCACATTTAAGCTTATTAAAATTCCTGATTTTTTATTCATATGAGGTATAAAAGCTTGGCTATAATCATCAACGTTAGAATGTTCAGTTTTCTGTGAGTCATATTTATGAATATTGTTAAAACCATTACTTAATAGTATTTTTTTAAGTGATTTGAAATCATACGCTGTTTTGTGAAAAACTTCAGAGACTTTACCTTTTACTTTCCATCTTCCGTAAATTGGACCTAATATACCCCTTCCATTTATATCATTGTATTTTTTATAAACTTTGATAATATTTTCAAAGTTAGGAACGGCAATCCTCAATATACCATTTTTTTTTAAGACTCTTCTCCATTCTTTTAATAAATTGGGTGTCTCATCTCTGCTATAATATTCCATAAGATGACAAGCATAAAGTAAATCAACAGAATTATTTTTAAACATTTTTAAATTATCAGCAGTAGAAACGTAATCAATGTGTTTAAACTTATTTATATCGATATGAATAAAACCAGGTATAAAAACTTTTCCACAGCCTAAATGAATTTTTATATCAGAATTTTTCTTTATCTTTTTCAACACTTATAAAAGGTCCATTTTTAGATTCAATAATTTTAGTATCATTTTCAAGTATTTCATATCCATGACCACCGTCAGCAAAAATAGCTGTATCTCCTTTTTCTAATACAAATTCTTCAATAAAATTTTTATCTGTATCAAAAAGTGAAACTTTCATTGAGCCGTTTACCATATATACCATTTCCATAGTTTTGTTTGCAATTCTTTTATAGTTTTTGTGATAGTGATTATCTAAAATTTTACCTTTATTATATAACCATGAGCTTACTTGAATCGCTAAATCATTAGGAGTTATAAAATTTAATCCATTAGGCCAATCAGAAAGACAATATTTCATAGCAATTAATTTATTTTTGTGAATAAATTTTTTCATTATTTGTCTCTTTTTGAGAGTATAGGTTTAGAAATTGGCCATTTGATATTTAAATTACTATCATTCCACTTTAATGTAAATTGATCTTCAAAATCATTATAGTTACCTTTATAAGCAAGTTTATAACTATAAATTGAGTCTGATAGACAACAAAAACCATTTGCAAAATTTGGAGGAATTAGAATTGAACGCAATTTCTTTGAGCATAATTTAAAAGATTTATGTTTCATAAAAGTAGATGAATTTATTCGCATATCAACAATTACCTGAAATATTTCCCCACTAAGACAAGAAACAAGTTTCCAGGTCTTGCTATCACCATGCAAACCACGAATAACATTTTTTTTGCTGTAAGTTATTTTATCATGTTTAAAATCTAACTTAAACATTTTAATGAAATACTCTCTTTGAAATACAGTGATAACTTTTCCTCTATTATCTCTATAATAATTAGGCTCTATAATATAAATTTCTTTAAATTTTTTATCCTTATTTAAATTAAATTTAAAAGGACTCATTTATTTTTTTAATATTGTTATAATCAGACTCAACCATAATTTTTACAAGCTCTTCAAATTTAACTTTAGGCTCCCAATTAAGCAATCTTTTAGCTTTCGAAGAATCTCCTAGTAAGTGATTGACATCTGTTGGTCTGAAATATTTTGGATCTATATCAACAATTACTTCTCCATTAGCTTTATTATATCCGACTTGGTTTAGTCCATTTCCTTCCCATAATATTTCAATATCCAAATTTTTAAATGACTCATTTATAAAATCTTTAACTGTATGGGTTTGCCCTGTTGCTAAAACAAAATCATCCGGCTTGTCTTTTTGAAGTATTTTCCACATTCCCTCAACATACTCAGGGGCAAAACCCCAATCTCTTGAAGAGTCAATGTTCCCAAGAGACATTTTTTTTTCGATACCCAGTTTTATCTTTGCCGCTCCAATAGTAATTTTTCTAGTTACAAATGTTTCACCTCTTCTTGGAGACTCATGATTAAATAGAATGCCATTACATGCGAACATGTCATAAGATTCTCTAAAATTATTAACTATCCAGTAGGCATACAATTTTGCTACTGCATATGGGGAAGCAGGTTTAAATGTTGTTTCTTCATTTTTAAGTCCATTAGAAACGTTTCCATAAAGCTCACTTGTAGAAGCTTGATAAAATTTAGTTTTAAGGTTTGCATTTTTGAGAGTCGATAAAAACTTTAAAGCTCCCATTGCATCAATATTTGCAGTATATTCTGGAATTTCAAAAGATGTTTTTACGTGGCTTTGAGCAGCTAAATTATATATTTCATCAGGCTTAATTTTATTGATTAGATAGGATAATCCAGTAAAATCTGACAAATCACCATAGTAAGTATAAAAGTTTTTATTTGAAAATAGATGTTCAATTCTTTTTGTATTAAAAGAACTTGATTTTCTCATTAATCCGTGAACTTCGTAATTCTTAGAAAGCAAAAGTTCAGCTAGATATGAACCATCTTGCCCTGTTACACCTGTGATAAATCCTTTTTTCATTTGTATTTATCTTTAAGGTCATTCAATATAAAATTAAACAAAATAATTAAAAAAGTTAATAAATTGATTTTTTTTGGAACATATATTTTTTTTGAAACACTACTTTTAACCTTTTGAAACATTAATAAATATTTATTGGTAACATCTTCAATATCTGGATAAATATTATTAAAATTGAATTCATACTTATCTAGTTTTTTTGAAATAATGTTTATTTTTTCAATAATATCATGATTTTTAAATGAAATTCCATTCTGTTTTACTATTTCATTATTGCTTGATCCTTCTGCGTAGACAATTGGTAATTGTGTATGGAGAGCTTCTAAAAGACTATTTGAACAAGCCTCTGTTTTACTACAAAAAATAAATATATCACTTTTTTGTAAATGTTTTGAAATATCATGAGAATTTAAAGGGGGATAAACTTTTATATTTTTAAATATAAAATTTGATCTTCCTATAAAACACATCTCATATTTACTAAAATCAAGTGTTTCATCTAAATATTTATACCATTTGTGACCTTTATTTAGATTTGTCGACCAACAAGTAGATATTAATTTTATTTTTTTTGATTTTTTATTATTTTTTTTATAAAAAAATAATTTTGGGTCTGGGGCATTCCAAATAACATCAGAAAATTTAGTAAATTTTATATCATTTTCTAGTTTACTCCATGTAGATTGAAAAATAGTTGCGTCAGCAAAATATTTATTAATAATTTTAATATTTTCATTTTGAAAATTTTTTTCTTTAGATCTGTAGTCTAATGGTCCATCGATTCTATGAACCAATATTTTCTTTTTATAAAAAAATTTTAAAAAAAGTAATTTATATTTTTTATGATGACTATTAATTAATATTGCTTTTGTTTTAAAAATATTATTTTCATATTTTTTTTTTTTAACTAAGTTTTTTTTTAGATTCTTAAGGAACTGATTACCACCACCCCATGGACCTTCAATAAAATCAAAAAATATTGAAATATTCATTTTTTAAGAACAAAAAAATACCCAGTATTAATATATTTTATATTTTTTTTAGAAATAAAATCTATAAAAATAAAAAAAAATTTAAACATAAATAGTATTTTTATTATTATTTTTTTACGTGAGTTCATTAAATATGACCGTAAAAAATCAAAAATTACAGATCCTAATCCTCCCATATAGTAAAATTTTTCAATTTTAAATCTATGTTTTTTAAAAAGTTCTCTCAATTTTATTTCAGAATATCTATACTTATCGTACTCAAAATCTCCGTGCAATGAATTGAAAAGTGGTGCTGATAAAATTAAATAAGAATTTTTATTTAAACCTTCATAAATATTCTTTAACAATTTTTCAACATCATTGATATATTCAATTACCTCTATTAACAATACAGTATCATATTTATTTTTTTCAATTACGTATTTTTCTATATCTGCGATTATATCTGGGTTTTTTTCTTTATCTATATTTAAATATTTCCAATGGATTGATTGATCTTTAGGTTGAGTAAAATTACCTCTTTTGTGTATTTTATGGCCCCCAATATCTAATATATTTCCTTTCATGAAAATGTTTGATTTTTGTAAACACTTATCAATATATCTTCTTCTAAAACTAATCATATTTACAACTCTTTCAAAAATTTATGTTCATAATTTTTGTATTTTTTTAAAATATTCTCGAACCATTCAATTCCATTAATAACTATGTCCCTATCATGAAATGGATAAACAAACTTATTATCAAGAACTTCTATTGCATAATTATGTTCTATTATTTTACTACAATTGATTTTTTGGAACCCTAATTTTGTCGCAGCCTTAATTGTTTTTAAGGAATAGACATTTCCAGATGGTACAAAACTTGTAATTTTATGTAGTGACCATTTTTCTAATGATATTTTAGATTTTTTTAGATTATCATAATGTAAATTATAAGGTAGCCAATCCCAAAATTCTCTGTGATATTTTCTATTTGATAAAAATAATCTAGGAAGATGTTTTCCAACTACGCAATGAGTTAATCCATGACTTGCAATTTCTATATATTTTTCATCTACTGCTTTTTTTATTATTTTTGCTTGATGCGGAAACTTTTCATCAAAAGGTATAAGTACTGAATTTTTCTCCACCCAGCTAGATGTGATGGCAACAGTTAATTTAGATTTATATTTTATTAATAAATCTATCATTTGATGTAGCTGTGTAGTTGTTAACTCTCTATAAGGTCCCCATGCTTTAAAAGGCTTATAATATTTTAAAAAAGAAATATTACCTATTCTATTCTTCGAATAAATTTCATACATTTTTGTTGAGGCTCCAACATCATCCATTCTTAAAGAAATTTTCATTTTTATTTTGTGTGTAAGTATTTATAAGTAGGAGAATTATCTATTAAATAATTATGGTTACCAAATGACTCTATATTTTTATTATTAAAGACGTAAATTTTATTACATTCTTTAATAGTAGCCAATCTATGAGCTATAATAATTATAGTATATTCTTTTGAGATATTGTTTATTGATTTTTGTAATTCATACTCCGTACCTGTATCAAGAGAACTAGTTGCTTCATCAAAAATTATTATTTTTGGATTATTAATCAAACACCTAGCAATAGCTATTCTTTGTTTTTGTCCTCCTGAAAGTTTTAAACCTCTATCTCCCACTACAGTTTTATACCCATATTCAAAATTGCTAATAAACTCATCTGCATTGGCAATTTTACAACATCTAACAATTTCTTCAAATTTTACATTTCTACCAAATTTAATATTATTTTCGATTGTGTCATTAAATAAAAAAGTATCTTGAGTTACAACACCGAATAAACTTTTATAATCTAATGACTTATAATTTTTTATATTAACTCCATCAATTAAAACTTCCCCTTTCTCAGGATCATATAATCTTAATATTAAATCAGCTAATGTAGATTTTCCAGCTCCACTTTTGCCAACAAAACCTACAATTTCACCTTTTTTAATATTAATATTAATATTTTTTAATATTTGTTGGTTTTTGAAAGAAAAATAAATATTTTTAATATTTAAAGAATTGTTAAAATCTGAAATTTCTTTATCTCCATCAGTTAAGTCAGATTTTTCATTTAATATTTTTTTGATACTTTCAAAAGATGCTCTAATTCTTTGTATCCAAATAAATTGAGTGGCCAAATCGTTTACAGGGAACATCAACAATCTTGCAATATATAAATATAATATAAATCCTTGTACAGTAATATTACCGTTTATTAAGAATATTATAGAAACCAAAATCAACATTGCTTCCGCAACATTACTCAAAAAAGTTCTAGTTTCAGGTTCAACATATCCAAGTGATTGTGATTTAAATAAAGCTATAGAAGAATGAATAATATTTTTATGTAGTTTTGTATTTTCTTTATTATCATTACCAAATATTTTAATAATTCTAATGTTAGAAAATATTTCCTGAAGATTGTTGTTTAAGAAAGAAGTTGTCTCATAAATCTTTGACTCTAATCTTTTGATTGGTTTCTTCAAAAAAGTATTTAAGGTATAATTTATAATAAGAATTACTACTATCCACAAAGTTAAATATAAATTAGTTGATATTAAGTAAATTGAATAAATAATTATTAGAATTGAAGTTTCAAATATTCTATGAGTGATTGATACAATTCCTTGAGCATAAGCCTGGCTGTCATTCATAACTCTTGATAAGAGATCCCCAGTTTTTGATTTATTGAAAAAAGACATACTTAAATTAATAATTTTTTTGGATAGTTCTGATCTTACATTTGTAATTACTATGGATCGAGTATAGCTGTTCAAAAAATTTGCAATTAACTTAAAAATACCTCCAAGAAATGAAAAAATTATAAGTAAAATTATCAGAAAAATAAAATAATCCTTTAAGTCATAGTGCTCTAACTTAGTTAAATATGAGCCAATAAAATTTTCAATAGAATTTAAGTTGAATATATTTTTACTTTCTGATTCTTCAGACTCATCAACAAAATTTGTATCAAAAATACTAAGAGTTTTATTTACTATTACAGCTAAAATTAGAGGTTTAACAGTTAATAGTATTGTGGATATAAAAGAAAATAGTAGAATAAAAAAAATATGTAATTTAACTTTTTTAATATTTTTTAAAAAAAAATTATCAAATATTTTTTTTTTTAACTTAACTTGCATAATATTTTATCATCAATCTTTGAATAAGAATAATCATTTTTTGAAATAATATCTAAAAGATAATCTAAAGGCTTTTCCTTTGGATAAAATTGATTATGTATTTCAAATAATATATACTTTGGTCTGTAATTAATTGTGTTATTAAATAAATCTTCTAAGACATGTAACTCATATCCTTCAATGTCCATAAATATAAATTCTGGAAAAAAATTTATTTTGTTTAAAAAATCAGATAGTAAAATTTTCTCGACTTTTATTTTGTTTATTAAATCTTCATGAAGCAAAGTTTTATGATCATAATTTTTTGCATTATAAGGATTGATATCATTAGCATTAAAAAAAATTGAGTTATTAGCAAAATTATTATCAACAAAGTAATTATACGTCTTAGTATTTTTAATTTTGTTGATAACTATATTTTTTTTTAAAATCTTGTAATTATTAGGCGTTCCTTCTATTGCTATAAGTTTACCAGTATCTTTAATTATATCTGAAATAATATTTGTAAAATACCCATAGCAAGATCCTATTTCAAGCACATTATTACCAGGTTGCAGTAATGAATACAAAATGGCTGTTGTTTGTACCTCTCTTACGCCGTCTATTCTTTCAGAAATAGCGCCATTTATTGGATACCCGTCAAAGTTCATTTTAAATTTCAAATCGTTAATAGAAATATTAAAAATATAATCTTTTTTTGAGATTGATTTTTTTATTTTTTTAAATGTTTTTAATTTTATAAACCTGGATTTCTTTTTAAAAATAAATAATTTTACCTTATTGCATTCAATAAGATTATTGATTACACTTTTTGGGAATTGATGTATTCTTATGATTTCTTCAAGTTTTACATAACCCAAAAAAAATAAAATAGACTCAGCTAACTTTTTAATTGCTATCATTTTTTATAAACTTAGAAGTTGCAGATTTTTTATGCTTTACATAATTGTAAAGTGGTATTGGAAGATTAAAAATAATTTTTTTATTCAACCTATTAAATAAATCTGTATCTTCAAAAATCTTTTTATCTTTATTATAAGATCCAATTTGCTCCAAATATGATGTTCTTAACATCAAACCACAAGCAATTGTTTGGTTTGAAAATTTTTTTCTACTTATTATTTTTTCATTGTTATCAGTTATATAGTAATCACTTGATACACCAATGTAGGTAGGATTAAATTTTAGAAAATTATATAAAATATATAAAAAAGCAGGTTGAACAAAATCATCTGAGTCAACTCTTACAAAATATTTCCCTCTTGAATTGTCTACTCCAATTCTGGATGCACCACCAATACCTAGATTTTTTTTATTTTTAATAAGTACAATTTCATTTCTTTTAACATAAGAACTTATTTTTTCTAACGAGTCATCACTACTATTATCATCAACTACAATTATTTCGTACATATTTTTATCTATTTCTTGGTTTATTAAAGATCTTAAGCATCTAGTAATATATTTTCCGTAATTAAAGTTAGTAACAACAACAGATATTTTAATAGATGAATTATTCATTTTCTATATCCTCCCAAAATAAAATATCATCCTTATTTTTATTTTTATTAATTTTTTTATTAATAACACTATTAGTTTCACTGGGGCTAATACCATGTCCAGGTCTTTTGTAACTGATATCATTTTTTGTTATAAGTGCACCTTTTAATAAATCTTGACTCAAAATAATACTTCTTCTTGCATTTAGTCTTGATATTTTTTCGTTATTACCTGAGTTAATTTTGCCGTCACCTAATATGTTTGTAATTGCATCAACTTTATTTATGAATAATTTTAGATCAGAAAAATTCATCGAATGATAATGGTCATTACCTGGAAGTTGTTTGTCAAAAGTATAATGTTTCTCTATTATTGATGCTCCTAGTAGCCATGCATATAAGATATTTTCCATATTATTTGGCATAGTATGATCTGAATAACCAACAGTGGCTTGAGGATATTTATTCATAATTTCCTTTATTCTTAAAAGGTTAGCATCTTTATCCAAAGTAGGATAATTTAAAACACAATGAAGTAAGGAAAAGTTTATTTTTTTTGATGTAATTAACTTAACTATTTTATCTATTTCTATTTTTGTTGATGCTCCTGTAGAAATAATTATGGGTTTTTGAAAATCACAAATAAACTCAATAAATGGAATATTATTTATATCTGAGGATGAAATTTTGAAAGCGGGAACTAAATCATTTAAAAATGTTGCAGATTCAAAATCAAAAGGTGTACATAAGAATTCAATATTTTTTTTTTGACATTCTTTATGGATAAGTTCAAATTCTTTTTTCCAAAACTTATCATGTTTTTTAAAAAGTAAATACTGATTTTTAGTTTTTTCCAAACTTGTATCCCAATATGCAGGAGAATTTATTGAAGCTAAATTTTCAGCCTTGTAAGCCTGAAATTTTATTGCATCACCTCCAGCACTAGCAACTTCTGAAATCATTTTTTTACAATTATCCATACTATTTTCATGGTTTACTCCTGCTTCAGCAATAATGTAGGGTTTAGTATATTTATTTTTGTTTAGTAAAATATTTATAATTTTTTTCATATTTTTTTTAAGTTTTTAAAGACTGACTCCGCAATAATAAAATCATTTTCAGTATCTATATCTATGGTTTCAATATTATCTTCAATAATAAAATAACTTAGATCATCCCAATTCCAATATTTTTTATTTTTAAAAAAAAATTCTTTATTAAAAAAATAAAGTGAATGCGAAAATTCATAAATTTGTGAAGATTTTTTTGTATTAATTGTTTTTAATTTTGGGTTAAAATTTAGAGGATTTTTATTTTTATCAAGATAAAAATTATGATTTTTTTTTATTGTGAAAGCCGATTGAATTTTTTTATTTCTTACAAATTTTATAAAAGAATTAATAGTATCTATTTTCAAAAGTGGCTGACATGCGTTTATAATTATAAAATATTCAGACTGTTCAGTTTTTAAAAATGATAATATTTTGTCAATAGGTCCATCAATGTTTACAGATAATTTATCTCTTTTCACAAAACGTACATCTTGTATAACACATTTTTTTTTAAATTCTTTTTCATATCCTGCGAAAAAAGTACTATTTTTATTTTGACTTAAATTATTTAATTTTTGCAACATAATATCTGTTATTGTAGTATCACAAAAAGGTCTTAGCATTTTATTTTCACACCTTTGACTTTTTATTCTTCCAAAAGAAAATATTGAAATATTTTTCATATAATCATTATTATATTTATTATCATAAATTAACTCTATTAAATTAAACTAAAAAAAGTAAGTGAGTTAATATTATTTAATGTTTAACTCAGATTTTATTGAATTAACAATATATTTTACATCATTACTTTTGATTTTATAATATATAGGTAATGATACTACATTCTTGTAGAAAAATTCAGTATTTAAAAGCTTTTTTGTTTTATAATTTTTTTTATAATATGGGTGATTGTAGATAGGAATATAGTGAACCTGTAATCTAATTTTGTATTTCTTTAATAAATTTTCAAAAAGAATTTTTTTATTTTTTTTTGTTTTACTAAAATCAATAATTAAGGGATATAAATGATAAGAATGTAAGTTGTTTTTTAACTCTTTTGGCGTTTCAAAAATATCAATATTTTGTAAATATTTATTATAAAGATTAGCAATTGATCTTCTTTTTTTTATAAAATCTGAAAGTTTTTTTAGTTGTGAATTACCTAACGCACTTTGAATTTCATTAAGTCTATAATTATAACCTAATTCTCTCATTTCATAATACCAAAGACTTGAAATATTATTTTTTTTTATATTTTTTAAAATACCTTGATTTCCTAATAACTTAAATTTTTGATAAATCCTTTTATCATTCGTAATTAATGCTCCTCCTTCCGCAGTTGTAATATTTTTTACAGGATGGAAACTTTGAATTACATAATGTGCATATTTTAATGCATAATTTTTTTTGTTATCTATTTTTGAACCAAGAGCATGACAATTATCGTTAATAAGTTTGAATCTATATTTTTTGGATAGTTGTTGTAAATATTTCCAATCGCATGGGTGTCCAGCGTAATCAACACCAATAACAGCTTTTAATTTTTTACCAAGTTTCTTTGCCCAATAGTCTATTTTATTCACATCTAATGTGTATGTTTTTAAGTTTATATCAACAAATATTGGTGTAGCTTTTTGATGGATTATACAATTAGAAGTAGCAATAAACGAAATAGCTGGGGCAATGATATAATCACCCTTTTTCCAGTTTAAAGATATAGCTAATAAGTGTAATGCCGCAGTCCCGCTTGATACAGCTGAACAATATTTACCACCAAAAAATTTTGATAAACTTTTTTCAAATTTTATTACTTCATTACCTTGTGTTAAAAAATTACTTTTTAGAACTTTTTTTACACTTAAAATATCATCATAATCTATATAATGTTTGTTGTAATTAATTTGCTTCATTAACAAAATTATTTTTTAATAAGATTTTTTTTATTTGTGCTATTTTCAAATAATCTTTATTACTTTTACTATTATAAGAAAATTTTTTTTTAATTTTTTTTGGAGAGTAATTTTTATATTTGATTATGTAGTCATTAATTGTTTTATTTAAAAATTCAGATTTAGGACAAATAATATAAAATTTTTTTAATTCTAAAGTATTTAAAGAGTCAGAAAAAGAAATCATTTCTTCATGTAATTTTTCTCCAGGCCTTGAACCTAAAATTATAAAATTAAAATCTTTAGACACTGCCTTAACTAAATCAGTAACTTTGAAAGACGGTAATTTTGGTACAAATAATTCACCACCAATCATTAATTTTAGAAACATATTTACAAAATTTATGCTTTCATCTAAAGTTATATTAAACCTAGTGATGTTTTTATCAGTTAAAGGAAATATTTTTGAGTCAATTTTTTTATAGATCAGAGGTAAAACTGAACCTCTAGACCCCATCACATTTCCATATCTTATAACTGAAAATTTTGTTTCATTTGAACCTCGGTAGTTATTTGCAGCAATGAACATCTTATCAGCAGTTAATTTTGTCGCTCCATATAAATTAGTTGGAGATGAAGCTTTATCGGTGCTTAATGCTAACACTTTTTTTACTTTATTTTTAAGAGCTGATTCAATTATATTTTGACTACCAATAATATTAGTTTTAACAAACTCGAATGGATTATATTCCGCTGCGGGAACCTGCTTTAATGCTGCAGCATGAATCACTATATCAACTTTATCCATTGCAAAATCTAGTCTATCTTTATCTCTTATGTCTCCAATAAAAAAACGGAGATTTTTAATACTAATTTTTTTGTTTTCAGAAAGTTTTATTAATTCATTTTTCATATCATATTGCTTAAGTTCGTCTCTGCTGAAAATAATTATTTTTTTATATTTTTTTGATAAAATACAACTTTTAACAAACTCTTTTCCAAAAGTTCCCGTTGCACCAGTGATTAAAATATTATTAAACTTCATTATAAATTTATTTATTGGTATTATTAAGCCAGTTGGTATAAAAATGTCTGAAAAAAATTAAACCTATTAGCAAACTTGTAACAATAAATAGAGAAAATAATATTGAATATAATAAGCTGTGTTTATCATTACTAAATTCTATTTTAGATTTTTCAAATAATATTAAATCAGAACCATTGAAAAATTTATTTTCATCAATATAATTTCTTAAATTAGATATAATTTTTATTAAATATTTTTGGTCAAGATCAAAGTTTTGAGTATAAATTTTTTCTTTATCTAAAATAACTTTGTTAAGATCTTTATCACTTATTTGATTGGTAGTCTTTTCATTAAGTATTGTTTTATTAATAATTTCATCCATAATATTGCTAATTTTTTTATCTTTAACAAATTTTTTATTTAACTTTATATTTTCAACTATATCAAAATAAGAGTTGTATGTATTTTCAAGATTTTCTAAATAAATTTGATTCATTCTAAGATTTGCCTCAGTAACTAAGAAATTAACCATCTCTTCAAAATATATTTTTTCATCATTGCTTACATCAATTACTAAAGATATGTACTTATTTTGTTTTTGCTCATCATTTTTTACTTCAATTTCAAAAGAAGTAGTGAGATCGTTTAAATCCTTAAAGTTTAACTTGTCAAAATTTTCATAATTTTTGAGAATTTTAGCTACTTCTATATCTGAATTGAGTAACTCAATGAATGATTGAAAAAATAATTTAGATTTATATTCATATACACTTACAGTAAATGCAAGCTGCTGCTTCATACTAACACCAATTAATTGATCTACATATTTCAGTTTGTTTGTAAGATTTAAATATTTGTCTATTTTTACAGATGATTGTTTATAAATTTTTGCCTCAATAGTAGTATTATAATTTTGCATTTTGTAATAAGCATAGCCAAAACAAAAAGAAATAATTATTGAAAGAATAATTAAATATATTTTATCAAATAAAATTTTAAATAACTCAAAGACTTCTAAGTTTTCAGCTTTTTGATTTTTTACGATATTATTCATTAGTCTGAGAATTATTTGGAGTAATAATCTTTATACCAATTAATAAATTTTTCAATTCCATCTTTTATATTTGTTTTTGGTTTAAAGTTAGTTATTTTATATAATTTCTTGACGTCAGCATGAGTTTTATGAATATCACCTTTTTGAAATTTAAGTTTCTTAATTTTTGGATTTTTACCTAATTTGTCTTCAATATATTTCAAAAATTCCGTTAACTTAATAGGATTAGATGAACCAATATTAAAAACATCGAACTTGTCCTCAGCTGTTGATTTTACAAGACTTAACTTAATTATACTCTCTACAACATCATCAACATAAGTAAAATCACGAATATGATCTCCAGAATTATATAACTCTATAGGCTTTTTATTAAAAATATTATCAACAAATTTAAATAGTGCCATATCTGGCCTTCCATAAGGTCCATAAACTGTGAAAAATCTCATACCTGTAATTTTAAGATTAAAAATATTTGAATAAGAATAGGCCATTATTTCATTAGTGTGTTTTGATGCTGCATAAAAAGACTGAGGAGTATCTAATTTTAAATCTTCATTAAGAGGGTAAAATTTATTTAATCCATATACTGAACTTGTAGAGGCAAACAATAGGTGTTTTATTTTAAATCTCCGGCATAATTCCAAGATATTATAAAAGCCTAGTACATTATATTTAAAATATTTATCTGGATCTTTGATTGAATTTCTTACTCCTGCTTGAGCTGCTAAATGGATTACAGATTTAAATTGATATTTAGAAAAAATTTTTTCTAATGATTTTTTATTTTCGATTGAAATCTTATGAAAAAAATATTGTTTATTTTTTTTTAAAATTTTATTTCTATCTTTTTTTAATTTAATGTCATAGTACGAATTTAAGTTATCTAATCCAACTACATTAATTTTATTTTTAAGTAATTTTTTTGATAAATGGAAACCAATAAAACCAGCTGAGCCAGTTACTAATATATTATTTTTTTTTTTCATTAAATTATTAAATTCTATAAATTAATTTGTGGGCATTGAAAATTCAGGGCCACTTTGAATACTTTTGGGCCATCTGCTCGTTATCGTTTTTAGTTTTGTATAAAATCTGACTCCTTCCTCACCGTGCATAGCATGGTCACCAAACAATGATTGTTTCCACCCCCCAAAACTATGGAACGCCATAGGAACTGGTATTGGAACATTAACTCCAACCATACCTATTTTTGAATTGGTAGTAAAATGTCTAGAAACCTCTCCATCAGATGTGTAAATACTTGTTCCATTGCCATATGCATGATTGTTAACCAAATTTAATGCTTCATCATAAGAATTAACTCTTACAACTGATAAAATGGGTCCAAAAATTTCTTCTTTATAAATTCTCATATCTTTACCGACGCGATCGAAAAGTGTAGGTCCTATAAAATAACCATTTTCATATCCTTGAATTTTTAAATTTCTACCATCTAAAACTAACTTTGCTCCTTCACTTTCACCTAGATCAATATATTTTTTTACTTTTTGTTGATGTTCTCTAGATATTAATGGACCCATTTCTGAAGTCTCATCAGTCCACGGAGCTACTTTTAGTAATTGGGCTTTATTGTTAATTTCTTTGACTAAACTATCAGCAATTTTTCCTACAGCAACAGCAACAGAAACTGCCATACATCTTTCACCAGCTGAACCATAAGCTGCACCCATAATACCATCAACTGTTTGTTCGAGGTTAGCATCCGGCATTACAACTAAGTGGTTCTTAGCGCCACCGAGCGCCTGAACTCTTTTTCCAAAAGAAGAAGATTTTTCATAAATATATTTTGCGACAGGTGTTGAACCGACAAAGCTCACAGAAGATATGTCTTTTGATTCTAAAATAAGATCTACAATTTCTTTGTCTCCATTTATAACATTCAAAACTCCATCAGGCAGACCTGCATCTGAGAATAATTCTGCTAGTTTTAAACTACAAGTTGGATCCTTCTCAGAAGGCTTTAAAATAAAACTATTTCCACAAGCAATAGATAATGGAAACATCCACATGGGAACCATTGCAGGAAAATTAAAAGGTGTAATACCTGCTGTAATTCCTAAGGGCTGTCGAACTGACCAAGAGTCAATGTTAGTACCAACATTTTGAGAAAATTCGCCTTTTAAAAGATGTGGAATACCTGTAGCAAATTCGACAACTTCAAGACCTCTAGTAATTGATCCTTTCGAGTCATCAAGAGTTTTTCCATGTTCTTGAGATATAATTTTGGCAATCTTATCAATATCTTTTTCAATGTTGTTTTTAAACTTACTCAATATTCTTGATCTTTTAAGTGGTGTTACTTCTTTCCAGTATTCAAAAGCTTTTTTAGATGAGTTTATTGTTTTTTTAAAATCATTAATATCTGACATTACAACTTTAGCTATAGACTCCCCAGTTGAGGGGTTAAAAACTTGCTGAGTCTTTTCAGAATTGCTAGAAAAATTACCATTTATATAATTTTCAATTTTTTCCATTATTTCCTTTATAAATTAAAATTAAATTTCTTATGTATATAAAAATCCCAAATGTTTGTCCTACAATTATTACAGGATCTTTTCTTAATATTGCATAGGTCAATAAGCCCATTCCTCCAAATACACTAAGATACCAAAAAATTAAAGGTATATGACTTCTGCCTTTTTTTTCGGAGATTATCCATTGCACGATAAAACGTGATGCGAAAAGTCCCTGACCTAAAAATCCAATAAATAAAGTAATTAATTCAAAACTATTCATGGATGAAAAAAAATTATTCATAAAATATTTTTTTGATTTTTAATTATTTTTTTTACTTTAAAAATATCTCTTATTCCGCGATATAACCTATCAAATGTTCCGTATTTTGAATAGCCATAGATTCTTTTTCTGTGGTTTACTTCTACAAACATTGTTTTTTTACCATAACCATTAAATAATGCAGGCAAAAATCTATGAATACCATCAAAAAAAGGAAATTTTAAAGTTACTTTTTTTTCAAATATTTTTAGTCCACAACCTGTATCAGGGCATTGATCTTTTAAAATAAAACTTCTAACTTTATTTGCAATAATTGAAGAAATAATTTTCAATTTTGTATCTTTTCTTTTTATTCTAACACCACCAACTAAAGAAATTTTTTCATTCTCAAAATAACATGATGCTAATTTTAAAATATCTTTGGGGTCGTTTTGACCATCTCCATCAATGGTTACTATAGTTTCATTTAAAGCAACTTTTATACCTGTAAAGATTGAAAAGGATTGTCCTCTATTTTTTTTGTTTGTAATTATTTTGATTATATCATTATTTATCTTTTTTAATTTATAATGAGTATCATCAGTACTGCAATCATCAATTATGATTATTTCATGATCAATATTTTTGAGAACTTCAGTCAATTCATTACAAAGATTTAAGATATTTGTTGACTCATTATAAACTGGGATAACTACAGAAAATTTCATTTTTTTATAATTGAAATTAATTTATTCTCTTTAAGAGTAAATATAATTTTATTTATATTTTTTAAATTAATTTTTGTTATTAAAGATATGTCAAAAATATTTCTCTCTCCATTACAATAAGCTAAAACATCTAGAAATTTGCGTTCTTTGATATTATGACTTTTCAAATTAATTTTAGGATAAAGTTTTCTTTTTGACATCATAGGCTCACCAAAAAAATTACTTTTTGGATAAAGGCTATTCTCAAATGATATAATTATATTTTTAAATACATCAAATGATCTTTGAAACCCTCTCTCAGATACAAGTTTGTGATTATCTAAACTGGTATGATATTCTGGATAAGTACCAAACTTACTTCTACAAAATGTAGCAATTGGCAGGTCTATGTTAGGAGAGCAGAACTGTCTTTCGTCAGAACCTCGATTTAGAAAAGAGTAAAATTTAACATTTTTTTCATGTTGCAAAGATGCTTTTATAGAGATATCAGAAATAGAATTTTCTGATGGGGTCATAATTAAACTAAAATTCTCGTCATCTCCCACACAAGTCAAAACATAGCCAGCAAATATATTTTTTTTCATTTTTTTATAATTTTTAGATAAATATGCAATTGAACCAATTGTTTCAGGTAAAAATAAGAAACGGTATGAAAAATAATTATTTTTTACATTTTTATTAATATAATTTACTAAACCCATTGCTAAAGTTGGTCCTGATGACTCATTATTAGCCATAAATGGATGACATATGTAAGTAGAAAATAAAATTTCTTTTTTACTTTTACCCTTAATATAAACTTCACCTAATTTTAAAAAACCTTTTGGATTAAAAAAACTATCAATTTTTACATAAAACTTATTTGTATTTAGTTTTTTTATTTTTTCAACGTTGCTGTATTTGTCACAAAAAGCCCAATCATTTGCATAATAACCTGTCACATAAGGTATTGCATTAGTTAATTTTTTATTAGTATAAATTTTTGAAATTAATTCTTTTTTTGAAATATTTTTATCTACCGGAATTGAATATGGCATTAAATGCAATGGGTGATTTTTGAAATCAATAATTTTTTTTCCTTTTGAATCAGCAATGTATGCATCTCTAACATTCCATTCATTTGGTATAGTCCAATCAAAAACTTTCGTCCCTGATTTGAAAGAGATAATTTTTATTCTACCAACTTTTTTTTTTATCAACGCTAAAACTTCGGATATTCCAACTCCAGTAATAGTTCTGTAAATTTTTGATAATTCAATGCATGTATTAATAAATTTATTTTTCATAAAGAATTATCTATATTCGAACAGCTAATAGTTCATAGTTTATGATATTAAATCAATAAACTGAATATTTATCATAAAAAATAGACTCATCAATTGATTTTATATAGTCGATTTTAGCTTCATATTTGTTATTATTTGTTATTCTTGTAAATTCAATATAATTATTTTTATTAAGTAACTTTAAGTCATCAAATTCAGATTGAGGTCTATAATAGTAAGGAATGTTTATTTTATAATTTGCATTGAAAGATTTTCGATTTCTATAAATATAATACTTAAAATATAACATATTTTTAAAAACATTATTAGCAGAATATTCCATTGATCCGAGCATATTCATGTCCATTCCCAAAAAAAATATTTTTTTAAAGCCCATAAAATTTAAAATAGGATAAATATTAATAGCAGAAGAATTCAAAAAAGGTGCATAACCGATTTTCAAATTGTTTAGCTCTAAGCATGGATTAAAATAATTCTCCAAATTAAAATTTTTTAAATTTTCATTATTTTGACTTATATAAAAAAATTTATTATTAAATTCTAAATTTGGAAAATGAAATTTAAATCTTTCAAAATTTGTAATTATACTTAAATTAGGATATTTCTTTAAAATATCCATAGGTGAATCTTTTAAATAAACATTTTCTTTATACTTATAGCGTTTATGAGGTCCTTTTTGTAAATTAAAATTTTCAAAATATTTGTTAAAATTTATTTTCATGAAATCATAAACTTCATGATATTTTTGATTTAAAAAAGGTTTTATTATAGATTTTTGTAAAAATGATCTAAAAATAAAATTATGAAGTGAATTATCTTTCAATTTCTCTGGGAAAGTTGCCAATAAATAATCTGGTTGTATTTGTAAATTATAAAAATAATTGGTAAGAGATTTAGTCTCAACAAAAATAACAAATTTTTTTTTATTAATAAATTTTAATTTATATAAGTTTTGTAGACAAGAGTTACCGCCTAATAATAGAATTGCATATTTGTCTAAATATTTTTTTTGCAGATCTTTCATGAATTAATATCAAAATTCTAATTTTCTTTTAATTTTTTTAATAAATTATAAAATAACTTTGATCCAATAATATTTTTATTAATTCCTAAGAATATGCTTTTATATTTATACAAATTTTCATGATTTATTTTAAAAAAAGATTTTTTAAGTTTATCAAAATTACTTATAAATTCTCTTAACTTAAAATTTTTTACAACGCCAGGATAATTGTAACGACTATAATTAATAGTTTCAAATCTTAATAATCTGTCTTTTCTATTGTCAAAGAAATCATTATCAGGCTGAATATTTACATACATTTTATCAAGAGCAATTACTTCCCTAACCGCAGTGGAAAAATACCCTATAACAAATTCTGAAGCTAATATAGACTCCTGGAATAAAGATGGATAAAAGTAATCTTCTTCATCATCTATGAAATAATCCGCATATTTATTAATATTTCTAATAATGGGGAATTTTTTTCTCGATTTTACAGCTAATTTGAAATTATTTTTTTTACAAAATAATGCAATTTTTTTTAAAATTGTTTTTTCATTTATATTATTAAAATATAAATTTCTCGAGTTAGAGTTATTAATAACAAAAAAAAATATTTTTATTTTTAAAAAAA
>MDTG01433317.1_pt1 | contig 28385 bp, 28 predicted proteins | sample 811421 | NCBI WGS metagenome assembly MDTG01 (sample SAMN05326645, study PRJNA326480) | marine metagenome | isolation source: seawater | place: Pacific Ocean: South East | collected 2011
GCTGAGTGGTCGAAAGCGCTCCCCTGCTAAGGGAGTAAGGGCTAATACCCCTTCGAGGGTTCGAATCCCTCTCTCTCCGCCACTCTTAAGTTATAAATATATACATCTTAAAAACTCAATTTATCCTCATTAAAAAAAACCTAAAATAAACATTGGGTTATAAAATTTATTGAGTATTATTACTGTTATTTCTCATATAGGGATATTAAGTAATTTATAATTTACTTAGCTGGCATATGTCACTTTACGCAATATTTTCAATTGCAAGGAAAACACTTTGGAAATTATCATCTCATTTTTAATTTTTTTAACAATTACTAGTTTTGTTTATTCGCGTGTTGGTTTTACAAATATTTTCAACAGTTACCGTCTGTGGTTTCAGGATGGCTATTGGGTAAATTACAATATTGTTGAAGCTCTAGCTTGGATCGCTAAAGCCGCCGTAATTTTGCCAGGGCTGATTTGGCAGAAAGAAATTTGGGAACTACATTTGGTAACATTGTTTACTTCTGCGTTATTAATTTGGGTATCAGAGCGCAAGCTACTGCCAACAATGGTTGCCTTTAATACATTATGGATTGGATTATCCACAGTAGTTATTGTTCGCAATATTTTTTAAATTTCATTTAAATTAATTTTTTTACAATCTAATTCTATAAGCAAAATTATCATAAAATCTTTACAAAAGAGGTTGAGTTATAGCTTTACCTATAGGTTTCACCTAAGTAATATGTGTTGCCTTAATTTAGCCTTCTTGCAATGAACCATGCGCCCGTAGCTCAGCTGGATAGAGTACTCGGCTACGAACCGAGCGGTCGGGAGTTCGAATCTCTCCGGGCGCGCCACTTAAAATATTGAAATATTAAAAGATGTTTACTTACATTAATCCTAAAACACGCGATCGTCTCAAAGAGCAAAATACTTTCTATCAGATCGATAGAAACGGTGTTTTGATTGATAACAGCGCTCAAAATCCCTTACGACCAGAAATTAGTATATTAGGCCCTATACCACTCCCATTGAAATTACAAAGCCAAGAAATAAATACTAAGTGGTTTGCTTGTGTGTCTGATATTGAACTTAATAAAATTGAAAACTTAGCTACAAAAGTGCTTGAGTTAGGTGAAAAGGAATTATTTTCATCTTTAGCATCTTTTATGACAGTTAATAATGCTCTTGTGATTGGAAATCCTTCAACATGGGTTAATCCTTTAGTTCGTATACATTCTACTTGTATGACTGGCGATATTTTTGGATCCATGCGTTGTGAATGTGGTCCTCAAATGCAATTGGCTATGGATAGAATTCAAGCAGATAAAGAGGGCGGGCTTTTAATTTATATGTCTGGCCATGAGGGCCGGGGAATTGGAATATGGGCAAAGGCAGCCGCATACTTGCTGCAGGATACGGGTGAAGATACTTATCAGGCGAATCAAAGTTTGGGTATGGCAGATGATTTACGTGATTTTAGTAATGCTGCAACAATACTAAAGCATTTTGTTTCTAATCAGCCTTTTCGATTACTAACTAATAACCCAAAAAAGATTGATGACTTAAAACAATTTGGTATCAATAATGTTTCACGAGTTAAGCATGTTGTAGGTATAAATAATTGCAATCGTAGATACCTGGAAGCTAAAAAGAAACATGGCCATAAAATAGAATTTTAAACTGCTATTTTTCAATAAACTTCTAAACCAAAAATTAAATTAGTTATTCAAGACTAAGTATTTTTTGCCAGTGAGTATCTTTAACCGGTGTTATTGATAGGCGATTACCTTTGCGGGTTAAGATCATACCTTCAAGACTTTTTTCTGCCTTTATCTCACTTAATGTAATTACACGTGAAAATTTACGAACAAATTCCACATCAATAGTTACCCAACGTGGATTTTCTTTGCTGCTTTTTTCATCATAGTAGTGTGATTTAATATCAAATTGAGTCGGATCTGGGTAAGGCTTGCTGGCGACTTTTGCAATACCTAAGATCCCAATATTCTGACAATTTGATTGATAAAAGAATATTTCATCACCTATTGTCATATCATCTCTCATCATGTTGCGAGCTTGATAGTTTCTAACAGATTTACCCCACATTTCGCAGCGTTTTTTTTCTAAGCTGTCAATATTATATACGTGAGGTTCCGATTTCATTAACCAGTAAGACATGGCAAATTCTTTTATTAACACAATTTTGCATATTAACATGAAATTTTTGTTTATCTCTTATAACTGAAATAATATAATTAAATTTTTTATTAAAAGGGTAAGACCGAAATGGCAAATGTACTGGCAAATATCTTTGGATCTTCACCTGTAAAACCTCTAGAACAACATATAAACATTGTTTATAACTGCGCTAAACAACTTAGTGGTTTTTTTAAAGCTTCTATTGAAGGAGATTGGGATCAGGCTAATATATTTAGGGATGAGATTCGAAAGCTTGAGCATAATGCTGATGATTTAAAAAAACAGATTAGGCTAAATTTACCTAAAAGTTTATTTATGCCCGTTCCACGTGAAGATTTACTTGAGTTACTTCTTGTGCAAGACAATATTGCTAACCGGACTAAAGATGTTTCAGGTTTGGTAATTGGAAGAAGACTTATCGTTCCTCCAAAGATTGCTGACAAGTTTTTAGAATTTGTTGATCGTAATATTCAGGCAGCGAAACAAGCTCGTAAGAGTGTTCGTGAGCTTGACGAATTGTTTACTGCTGGATTTAGAGGCGCTGAGGTAGATTTAGCAGCTGGCTTGATTGAGGAGTTAGATCAAATAGAAACCGAGACAGATGATAAACAAGCAGAATTACGTGCATCATTGTTTAAAATTGAAAAATCTTTAGATCCAATTGATGCAATATTTATGTATCAAGTTATTGAATTAACTGGTGAAATTGCTGACATGGCTGAACGCGTTGGAAGAAGATTGGAATTATTACTTTCGCATTAAATTTTTTTGAAATGCAGCTTGTCCTTTACTTTGGGAGAGAAGATTAATGGAAGCGCAGTATATTTACATCGGTTTGGCAGCAGTATTTGGATTGTTCATGGCCTGGGGTATCGGAGCGAATGATGTTGCTAATGCAATGGCATCTTCTGTGGGCTCAAAAGCCCTTACAATTAAACAAGCAATAATAGTAGCCGCTATATTTGAGTTTCTTGGAGCTGTTCTTGCTGGAGGTGAGGTAACCTCTACGATTCGTAAGGGGATTGTCGATACAAATTTATTATCAGATAAACCAGAGCTTCTAATATACGGTATGTTAGCTGCATTACTTGCAGCTGGTACATGGTTATTTATTGCATCTAAAAATGGTTGGCCAGTGTCTACAACACATTCAATTGTAGGAGCAACAGTTGGATTTGCTGCAGTAGGTATCGGTATTAATGCTGTCCAATGGAGTACGGTTGGTAATATCGTCGTGAGCTGGGTTATATCACCTTTGACGGCTGGGTTTATTGCCTACTTTCTTTATCAAAGCGTCCAGTGGTTAATTCTTCGGCATGAGGACCCTGTTGCTAAAGCACGTCGTTTTGTTCCCTTTTATATCTTCATAGCTGCATTTACTATTACTCTTGTAACAATCCTTAAAGGCTTGAAGCACGTAGGCCTTGATCTAGATATCAAAGATAGTTACTTACTGGCATTTGTGCTTTCTATGATTATTGCAGTTGTGGGAGCTTTCTTTATTCAACGGATTAAGCCCGACAAGAATGCTGAGAAGAGTCAGCACTTTCATACGGTTGAAAGAATTTTTGGTGTATTAATGATTGTTACGGCATGCGGGATGGCATTTGCGCATGGTTCAAATGATGTAGCTAATGCAATTGGACCAGTGTCAGCGGTCATTTCGGTTGCACAGACAGGTATTGTATCAGCCAAATCATCGGTTTCACTTTGGGTTTTAGTGCTCGGTGGAGGGGGTATTGTTATTGGTCTTGCAACTTATGGCCGTCATGTGATTGCCACTGTTGGAAAAAAGATTACTCAACTTACTCCAAGCCGAGGCTTTGCAGCTGAAGTTGCAGCTTCTACAACTATTGTAATTGCTTCAGGAACAGGTATGCCAATATCAACAACACATACTTTAGTTGGTGCAGTTTTGGGGGTAGGGTTGGCTCGCGGGATAGATGCTATTGATTTGCGAGTGGTTTCAAGAATTTTTGTATCGTGGGTTGTAACCATCCCAGCTGGAGCAGTACTTGCAATCTTATTTTTCTTTCTTTTTAAAGCGATATTAATTTAAGATTTTAAAACCTCAATGAAGAATCTTTTTATTATAATTTTTATTTTTTTATATCAATATTCAGTCTATGCTCAAACAAACGTAAATGCTGTTATACGTTATGATGATTTACATCATCCGGTATTAGGTTCATCTGGCATGGTGGCTGCACAGAACCGCCTTTCCGCTGAAGCTGGAGCCCGTATTTTAGAGGCTGGCGGAAATGCTATAGATGCTGCAATTGCGACAGGTTTTTCCCTTGCAGTAACATTACCTCGCGCAGGAAACCTTGGTGGTGGGGGATTTATGTTGATACACAATGCTATCACTGGCAAAAATATTGGGATTGATTATAGAGAAATGGCGCCACAATCTGCTTCTCGTGATATGTATTTAGATGTAAATGGAGAAGTTGATACAGCTCTTTCACGATTCAGTCATTTGGCTGCCGGTGTACCAGGAACAGTTAGTGGTTTTTATGCTGCTCATAAGGAGTTTGGGCAGCTTACATGGTCTGAATTACTTCAGCCAGCAATAGAACAAGCAAAAGATGGAATTATAATTACTCATTATCAAGCCGAATTTTTGCGAAAACGACAAGATCGTTTATGCAAAAATGAGGCCGCTTGTTCTTATTTTTATAAAGCTGATGGCGTTGCTTACGAGGCAGGTGAATTATTTGTTCAAAAAGATCTTGCAAATTCGCTACAGTTAATTGCAGATCAAGGGCCTGATGCTTTTTATAAAGGAGAAATTGCTGATCTAATTATTGCTGAAATGGAGCGCGGAGGAGGCCTTATTGATGCTGTATCTCTGTCAAAATATGAACCTTTATTTCGAAATGTGGTTGAAGGCACTTACCGTGATTTTAAAGTTATATCCATGCCCCCTCCTAGCTCAGGTGGTGTGCATGTTTTACAGATGCTTAATATGCTTGAGTCATTTCCGATCTCAGAGTTAGGTTCTGGTAGCGCAGATAATGTTCATTTGCTAGCAGAAGTTGCGCGTTCTGCATTTGCAGATAGATCGAAGCATTTAGGCGACCCAGATCACTATGATGTACCCATTGATTGGCTTACTAGTAAAACTTATGGCAAGCAGCTTGCAAAGTCTATTGATATGAAAAATGCACGAAATTCTAATGATATTTTTCCAGGTGAAATACCAGTTCATGAAAGCGAAGATACAACTCACTATTCTGTAATAGATAAAGATGGCAATGTGGTTTCAAATACCTACACTTTAAATTTTTCTTTTGGCTCAGGGATTGCAGTACCTGGCGCAGGTTTCTTGTTAAATAATGAAATGGATGATTTTTCATCGAAACCAGGCGTTATGAATGCATTTGGCCTCTTAGGTGGTGAAGCAAATTCTATAAAGGCTGGAAAGAGGCCATTAAGCTCTATGACTCCTACTATAGTATTTGCTAATAACCAACCCTTTTTTGCAACAGGTAGTCCTGGCGGCAGCAGAATAATTACAACCGTTTTGCAGATTATTGTGAATATAATAGACCATGGTATGAATCTTGCTGAAGCAACAAATGCACCTCGTATGCATCACCAATGGTATCCAGATGTTATTTCTCTTGAATCTGGTTTTAGTCCTGACACAATTAAAGTTCTAAAAAATAGAGGTCATAAAATTAAAGAAGCTAGAGGTACAATAGGTAATGCGCAATCTGTAGGTTTCGATAATGGATTATTCCATGGAGCTTCAGATACGAGACGCCCAGGAGCAGGTAGTGTAGCTCCATTAGAATGAGGCTCACTTTAATGAATAGTTACTTTTGTAAATCTTATATAAATACTCGCAATTATACGATGGTAATACTTGCTTTTGTTTATATGTTTAATTTCATTGATAGGCAAATTTTAGCAATCTTATTGCCACAAATTCGCGATGAATTCGGCGTTAGTGATACTTACTTAGGTTTTTTATCAGGCACAGCATTTGCTATTTTTTACGTTACTCTTGGTATACCAGTTGCTAGATATGCTGATAGATTTAATCGTCGCAACCTAATTGCTTTAGCTGTCGCACTCTGGAGTGCCATGACTGCTATGTCAGGCTTTGCATCTAATATTTGGCATCTGACAGCTGCTAGAATAGGTGTGGGTATTGGAGAGGCGGGATGTAGCCCACCAGCCCATTCAATTATTGCTGATTTATATCCACCTGAAAATCGTTCTACTGCAATGGGGTTTTATACTCTTGGAATTTCTGCAGGAATAATGGCTGCATATTTTGCTGGAGGTTGGATTGCTCAGAATATTAGTTGGAGAGCCGCATTCTTTATTGCTGGAGTTCCCGGTTTAATTTTAGCAGCCATAGTTCGTTTTACCTTAACTGAACCAAGTCGAGGTGCCTCTGAGAATCGTTTAGTAAGAGATCAACAACACAGCCTAAAAGAAATAATTTTGTTTCTTGCTTCAAGGCGTTCATTTATCCACATGGTATTTGCAGCTGGGCTTTCTTCATTTGTTGGTTATTCAGTATTAGGTTTTATGCCAAGCTTTATGACGCGAAGCTTTGATATGGACGTTGGAACATTAGGCATTTGGTTAGGCTTGGTTCTTGGAATAGCAGGGGGTATCGGATACTTTTGTGGCGGTTATTTAGCAGATCAATTTGGGCAGAAGGGCTATCAAAAATCACTTAATTTTATTGCAATAATTGTAATTATTACTTCTGCTTTGCTTACTATGACGCTCCTTTCTAGGACATCAGCAATAGCCTTAATTTTATTTATATTGCCGGCAGCAACAATGAATATTTATTTGGCACCGGTTTTAGCTCAAGCACAAAGTCTTGTAGCCCTTAGAATGAGAGCAACAACATCAGCAATAGTATTATTTGTGATTAATTTTATTGGACTAGCAATCGGACCCTTGGTAACTGGCTATGTAAGTGATGTTTTAGAGCTAAGATTTAATGAAGATTCGATGCGTTATAGTTTACTTATTGTTACATTAACCATTTTACCTTGGGCAGCATGGCATTATTATTGTGCGGGAAAACATATTGATAGAGATCTTTTACGTGCAACTGAGAAAGACTAGATCTCAATATTCAATATATTGAAAAATCTTTTTTATAATCAATTTTTAATCATCTTGAAAATTAAATTTTGTTGAAAAAACTTCAGTCTCTAATTATTGACTTTAATTCTGACTTTTAATTTCAGTGGAGATTGCAGAAATAGCATCCTCTAAAGATAAAAATTCTTGTTTTTTATTACCTATTCTTCTAATAGCAACAGAATTTTCTTCTACCTCTCTCATACCAACAGCAAATTGAATTGGAATTTTGGCTACACTGTGTTCACGTACTTTATAAGAAATCTTTTCGTTTCGAAGATCAGCTTCAGCCCGTATATTTAATTGCTTAAGTCTTTTTACTACATCGGAAGCATAATCGTTAGCATCCGATGTAATTGTTAAAACTACTACTTGTATAGGTGCTAGCCATAACGGTAAGTTGCCCGCATGATGCTCGAGAAGGATACCAATAAAGCGCTCAAGTGAGCCAAAAATCGCACGGTGTAACATCACTGGAAAATATTTATTTCCATCTTCAGCTATATAGGTAGCATCCAATCTTCCCGGCATATTTAAATCAACTTGTAAAGTTCCACATTGCCAGTCTCTACCAATTGCATCGCGAAGAACAAACTCGAGTTTAGGGCCATAGAATGCACCTTCTCCCGGATTGAGGGTATATTCTAAATTTGCAATACCCAACGCTTTAATTAATGCCGCTTCAGCTTGATCCCAAATTGCATCTTCACCAACTCTTATATCCGGCCTATCGGCAAATTTAATTCGAACATCATTAAAACCAAAGCTTTCATAAATTTTTAGGATTAAATTACAAATTGAAATGGATTCTTCGGTTATTTGTTCGGTTGTGCAAAATACATGTGCATCATCCTGTGTAAATGCACGAACTCTCATCATTCCATGTAAAGCTCCTGATGGTTCATAGCGATGACACTTTCCAAATTCTGCTAGACGAACAGGAAGATCGCGGTAACTTTTAATGCCCTGTTTATAAACTTGAACATGACCTGGACAATTCATTGGTTTGATTGCATATATACGGTTATCAGCTGTTTTTGTAGTGAACATATTTTCACCAAAAGTTTCAGCATGTCCAGATGCTTCCCATAAAGATCGAGAAATTACCTCAGGAGTATTAATTTCATCGTATCCAGCAGCATTTTGTGTTTCTCGCATAAAGCTAATTAAGTTTTGAAAAAGATTCCACCCCTTTGGATGCCAAAAGATTGCACCCGGAGCTTCTTCTTGAAAATGAAACAAATCCATAATTCGACCAAGACGACGGTGATCACGTTTCTCAGCTTCTTCAAGCATATTTAGATATTGTTTTAATTGCTTCTCATTAGCCCATGCTGTTCCATATATGCGTTGTAACATCTCATTATTAGAATCACCACGCCAGTACGCACCTGATACTCGAGTAAGCTTGAAGGCTTTACCAAGCTTTCCTGTTGAAGGAAGATGTGGACCACGACATAGATCTATAAAATCACCTTGCCTATAAAGTGTTAATTCTTCTTCATTAGGAATGCTTTTTATAATTTCGGCTTTGTAATCTTCTCCAATATCATGAAAAAAATCTGCTGCCTCATCCCGAGCCCACACTTCTCTATTAATTACCTCATCCCGATCAACAATTTCTTTCATAAGATCTTCAATCTTTTTAAGATCGGAATCTGTAAAAGCTTCATCACGAGCAAAATCATAGTAAAAACCATTATCAATTGCAGGACCGATGGTTACTTGTGTTTCTGGCCACAGTTCTTTTACAGCTTCTGCAAGAACATGCGCAGCATCATGACGAATTATTTCTAAACCGCCTTCAGAATCTCTTGTCAGTATTTCTATATCTGAATCTCTTTCAATTGTTCGATTTAGATCCCACACATCACCATTAACGCGAACCGCTATGGCTGCTTTAGCAAGTCCCTTACCAATTTTATCTGCTATTGTGGCTCCACTAACAGCAGATTGGTAGCTGTGCATGGATCCGTCCGGCAATTTAATTTTTAACATAATTTAACCAATAAATTGTTTATGATATAAACATAACATTATTGTACTCGAAATATCCCCGATATAAAAAAGTTCTAGTACAATAGTATTTTTTAAATTGCCTACAGAATTGTCTTAATGAGTGAAACCAAAACGCGGGATTTTATCCGCCAAATAATTCATGATGATCTTGTGTCTAAAAAACATAAGTCGATTGTCACAAGATTTCCACCAGAACCAAATGGTTACCTCCACATTGGACATGTTATGTCGATTTGCCTAAATTTTGGTATTTCAGAAGAAACTTCCGGCTATACATATTTACGTTTTGATGACACGAACCCCTCCAAAGAGAGTGAAGAGTATGCAAAAGCCATTGAAAAGGATGTCCGTTGGTTGGGGTATAACTGGGATAACCGACTTACTCATGCTTCAGATTATTTTGACCGTCTTTATGAAGCTGCAGTGACACTTATTAAAAACGGGTCAGCGTATGTTGATAGTCTTAGCGCTGAAGAAATTCGTGAATATCGTGGAACCCTAACTGAATCAGGAAAAAACAGTCCATTTCGAGATCGAAGCATCGAGGAAAACCTCGACTTATTCAACAGAATGCGCAATGGGGAATTTTCAAATGGTACCCATCTTTTGCGTGCAAAAATTGATATGAGCTCACCAAATATTAATCTACGTGATCCTGTAATTTATAGAATTCGTCACATTTATCATCAGCGAACTGGTGATTCTTGGAGTATTTACCCAATGTATGATTTTGCTCATACAATGTCAGACGCATTTGAAAAGGTTACCCATTCACTTTGTACTTTAGAATTTGAAGATCATCGCCCTCTCTACAATTGGTTCTTAGATCAATTAAAACCTACTCACATTCCTCGTCAAATTGAGTTTTCTCGTTTGAATTTAGCATATGCCATTACAAGTAAGCGAAAGCTTAATTCACTTGTTAAGGAGGGTATCGTTGAAGGTTGGAACGACCCTCGCATGCCAACAATTGCAGGGATGAGGCGTCGAGGTTACCCGGCTAGCTCATTACGTAATTTTGTTACGCTTGCTGGTGTAACTAAGAAAAATAAGCTTATAGAAATGAGTGTATTAGAAAATTGTATTCGCGAAAATCTCGGTGAACAAGCTGAGCGACGTATGGCAGTATTACGTCCCTTGAAAATAATTTTGACAAATTATCCAGAAGAGAAAGTCGAGATGATGGAAGCTATGAATCATCCAGGAAATACGGAAATGGGTACGAGAAAAATTCCATTTTCTAAAGAACTATGGATTGAAAAAAATGACTTTATGGAAGACGCTCCAAAAAAATTCTTTCGCCTCAAACCAAATAGTGAGGTTCGTTTAAGATTTGGTTACATTATTCGTTGTAACGATGTTATTAAGGATAACAATGGTGAGGTAGTCGAACTTCATTGTACCTATGATCAAAATACACGCAGCGGAGAAGGTAAAAGCGATCGTAAAGTAAAAGGAACTATTCATTGGGTTTCATGTAGACACTCAATTGAAGCATCCGTAAGGCTATATGATCGGCTTTTTACTGAGTTAAACCCAAATTTAGCAGAAGACTACCGTGCTATTTTGAATAATAACTCATTAGAAACTGTTGCTGCTCAACTAGAACCATCACTTGAAGATTTAAAAGTGGGTATTGCAGTACAATTTGAGCGTTTAGGGTATTTTTGTATTGATGAAGTAGAGCATTCCAGTAATTCAAGGGTATTTAATCGGATTGTTACTTTAAGAGATACCTGGGCGAAGATAGAGAAAATTGCTATGCAAAATCAAGACAGTAGTCTTTTATAGATATCAGTTATTATAGGCTAGATAGTCTACTTAGCCTCATTTAATTCTCATCTTAAACTTTAGGTTATATTTAATATTAAGTTCGCAATTTTAAAATGCTTATAAATTCAAACAGTCAAAAAAAAATTATCAACCAACCTGCCGCTTTAACTGACGCGTTAAGCCGACCACTGCGTGATTTACGTATCTCGCTGTTGGATCAATGTAATTTACGATGTTCGTATTGTATGCCTGAAGCCGAATATCACCAAGATTATAAATTTTTAAAGCGTTCACAGCGATTAAACTATGATGAAATCTTAAGAGTTGCGGCAACTGCAATTAGCTTAGGTGTTACTAAAATACGCCTAACTGGAGGAGAACCACTTCTTGATAAGAATATTTGTAATTTAATTGAAAAGATTTCAGCTTTACCTGGTTTAGACGACCTTGCGTTAACCACAAACGGTATTTTTTTATCATCTTTTGCTAAAAAATTAGCTGCGGCAGGAATGCATAGAGTTACTGTAAGCCTTGATAGTATTGATGAGGATATCTTTCGTGCAATGAGTGGTGGACGAGGTGATCTAAAGAAAGTACTTAATGGAATTGAATCAGCAAAAAAAGCAGGTCTTGGGCCTATAAAAATAAATGTTGTTGTGCAAAAGTGCATTAATGATAATGCTGTATTTGATCTTCTTGATTATTTCCGAGGTTCAGGAATTATTGTCCGTTTGATTGAATTTATGGATGTAGGTAATCGAAATGGTTGGAAGATGAATCAAGTAGTGCCGTCTCATGTAATGCTCGAAAAAATACAAAATCGTTGGCCTTTAAAACCCATCAATCAAAATTACACCGGGGAGGTTGCCCAACGTTATCATTATGTTGATGGCGGAGGAGAAGTAGGCTTTATATCATCTGTTACAAATCCATTTTGCGGCGATTGCAGTAGAGCCCGATTATCTGCAGACGGTATGCTTTACACCTGCTTATTTGCAAATCAAGGAATAAACCTTCGTGAGCCGCTTAGAAACGGTATAAATGATGATGAGTTGCGTGATATCTTATCTACAACCTGGCTGCAGCGAGCTGATCGTTATAGCGAGCTACGTAAGCCAGAGATGGCTGAACATCATATTTTGAAAAAAGTTGAAATGTATAGAATGGGTGGATGAAGTGGTTAAATTAAGTCACGTAGATAATAATAATAAGCCAAAAATGGTTGATGTAAGTGAAAAATCAAAAAGTGAGCGTAAAGCCCATGCTCAGTCTCTAATTTTTCTGCCAGATGAGGTTTCTTCACAAATTGTAGGCGATGAAATCACCACAAAAAAAGGCCCTGTATTTTCAACTGCCATAATTGCCGGTGTAATGGCAGCAAAAAAAACACACGAATTAATCCCTTTTTGTCATCCAGTTGGGCTTGATAGTTGTGAAATAGAAATTATTGCTATTGGTAATAAACTTAAAATTTCATGTCATTGTAAAGTAGTCCATAAAACAGGTGTCGAAATGGAAGCGCTTGTAGGCGCCAGTGTTGCTGCATTAACTATATACGATATGTTAAAAGCACTATCACATGATATTGTTATCAGAGAAACTCAGCTTATATCTAAAGCTGGCGGTAAACAGGTTTTCAATCGTGAAGGATAAGCCTCTATATGGCTTAATACTCTCAGGGGGTGAAAGTCGCCGTATGGGTCAAGACAAAGCTCTTCTGAACCATAATGGCAAGACTCAACTTTCTTATATTGCAGATTTGGTTAGCGAATCTGTTGAAAAGACCTTTGTTTCAATAAGAGCAAACCAATCTCAAGACAGTGAACGATCGCTTTTTAATAAAGTTATTGATAATTATGAAAATATTGGTCCAATAGCTGGAATTCTAACTGCTCTTGAAATGCACCCTAAGATGAATTGGTTAGTAGTTGCATGCGATCTTCCAAATATCACAAGAAAAACCATTAAACATTTAATTGATAATCAGGGCAATAATCAATCGTTTACTTCTTATATGAGTAGTTATGAAAATCTTCCTGAACCTTTGTGTGCTATTTATCACTCAGGAAGCGTTAAAATTATAAAAGAATTTGTCTCTAATAATGTAAATTGTCCTCGTAAAATTTTAATACGTTCAAAAACTAAACTCATTGAACAGTTAGAACCCCATTCTCTTGATAATATAAACACCCCGGATGAGTTGCAAAAAAGCATTTTGAGCTTCTCTAATTGAAAACAATAACCGTAAAATATTTTGCCATTTTTCGTGAGCACGCTGGGCTTGAAGAAGAAATTCTAGAAATTGATGCAGTCACAGCCTTAGATCTATTTAAATTTACTAAAAATAGACATGGCTTAAAAGAACCAATTGGTCAATGTAAGGTTGCAATTAATAATGAAATGGCAGATTGGTCTTCAAATTTAAATGATGGCGATATTGTTTTATTATTTCCTCCGGTTGCGGGAGGTTAGTGTGTTTGCTGTTTCCGATAAAGCAATTGATGTTGGCGAGCTTCTGTCTTCGATTAAAAATCCTGAAGCTGGCGGTGTTTGCATTTTTGAAGGTTGGGTTCGTAATCAAAATGAGGGCCGTGAAGTTAAGCAGCTTGAATACGAGGTTTATAAACCATTGGCAATTTTGGAAGGGCAAAAAGTAATTCTTGAGGCGAAGAATCGCTTTTCATTATTAGAAGCAAATTGCTCACATCGCTCAGGTTTACTTGATATTGGTGATTGTGCAGTTTGGGTAGGTGTCTGCTCTCAGCATCGAGATGAGGCTTTCAAGGCTTGTCGTTTTATTATTGATGAAATAAAAGTACGTTTACCAATTTGGAAGAAAGAGCACTATCTAGATGGGGATTCTGGTTGGGTTAATTGTGTGCGCTGCGGTAACGTTTAGTGGTTTTAATATGAAATATATTACTGAGTAAATCCATGCATGTAATACAATCTATTGATGAAGCCAAGGAACTTGTAGATAAAGAAATAGGTTTGTCTGACTGGGTAAATATTAATCAAAAACAAATAGATCAATTTGCTAAAGCTACCTCTGACTTCCAGTGGATTCACGTAGACACTGAGCGAGCTAAGCGAGAGATGCCTGGGGGCAAGACAATAGCGCATGGCTATTTGATAATTTCACTTATTCCATCGCTAACGGATAATTTTATTCATATTGAAAATCTTGCACGCGCTGTAAATTTTGGTTTGAATAAGGTTCGATTTTATGCACCTATTCCTGTCGATTCACGTTTGCGTTGCCGAGCAATTGTTAAGCAAGTTCGACAGCGTGGCGATGCCTTAGTTTTAACTTCTGAGGTAAGAATTGAGCTTGATGGGCAGAAGAAACCAGCTTGTGTTGCTGAAATTATTAGCATGTATTTCTTTGATAACTGATTTTCAATAAAACTCTTTTTAAAAAAAAACCCTATTGGCATCACCAATAGGGTTTTTTCATATTAAGTTTATTTAAAAAATTTAATTCCAATTTTTAGTTATTGAAATTCCATATGTACGAGGTTCCATTGGGTAGGAGTTCATTCGGCCAGCACCAAGGGGCTGATCAAATGAACCATGGAATTCACGAACATCTGTAATATTTCTTCCCCATATTGTGAGTCTTGAATCCCAGCTATCAATATCAATACCCATTCTGACATTTAAAAGGCTCATATCATCTGAGAGTGTGAAAGGATCCATGTCTCCATCAGTGAATTTTTCTGAATAGTGGGAGTACTCTGCTCGTAAAAATAAACTTCCAATACTAACCGGAAATGTTTGCGTTAGAGAAATAAAAGCACGATTTTCTGGGTTACCAGTAATCTTATCACCCGATCTATCACAAACCTCAGCTTCTAAGTTTCCATTTCCGCCTGGATCAGGATTGCCTGTGTGAAAGATGAAAGCATCCTGACAAGTCCCACCAAGAAAGCTTTTGTAGTTACCCATGCTTCTAGCAAAATAACCGCTTACATTTGTATTATCGAATGGCTGCCAAGAATAGTCTAACTCCCAACCATCCGTTTCGATTTTTCCTGCATTCTGTAAATTAAAACCTGTGCCAGTGAAGGAGTTTGCTTGGAAATCGTCGAAGTCAGTCTTGTAGACAGATAAACCTAAGCGAACACGATCCCAGCTACCCTTAAAGCCTACCTCAAAAGAGGTAGATTTTTCTGGGCCAAAGATTGGATTTAAAGCTGGATTGATACGGTCTGTATTAGTGCCACCTGCCTTATATCCGGTGGCAAAAGAGCCATAAACCATAATGGCATCACTTGGCTTAACAACAAGCTTCGCTGTACCTGTAACTTGACTATCACTGAGCTCAGTATCTAATTCAGGGCGAGGGGCAAGCACATCAAATGTGTATCCACCCCAACCATCGTTTGGTTCTAAGATAGGTAAGAACACTGCCGGATTGAGTGTACCTAAACCAAATGCTGGACTGGCTGGATTTATAAAACCAAGGTTAGTGCCCATAGCGACTAAATCTACCGGCGCCGCGCCATTAGCTGATTGGGTAAATTTTCCTATTATTGATTTGCTTTCATCTGTGTACCTTGCACCAAGAATCAGTGTCGCCATGTCGGAGAGCACGATGTCAGTTTGCCCAAAGATAGCCCAGCTATTGTGTTTTTGTTGCATATCTTCTGTAACAAAAAAGCCACTAGGAAAAGGCGAAGCTACTGACGGCAAAGTTCCACCGGCTCCTGCAACAAGTTGCCCTGTTCCAGCAATCAAACTAACTAGAGCAGGTTGAAGGGCAAGCACATAATTTTCCATTTGAGCACCACCAAGGGTGTTTGTAAGGCTATTTAAGTCTTGCGAAAAGAGATATAACCCGCCTTGAAAAAAGCTTCCCTTGTCACCAAAGTTGCCAGAAAGACGAAATTCCTGAGATATCGAGCTTTGCTTAGCATCGTTGGTGCGCTTTAAAACATCTACATTGGTAAAATCTGCATCAATATCATCAAAGGTATCAAAGCTTCGATAACCTGTTATGGAAGAAAACATTAATTCACCAATTGATCTATTAATTTCCAGAGAAATACCACTATCATTGTTTGATGAGTGAGGTAAGAAGTTCTGTGAAATACGAAAATCTTCAAAGGGAATGTTTCTAACGTTTGCTGATGCAGGTCCAAAAGGAGTTAAAAGCGCTGCACTGTATGGATAACTTGCAGCAACGGTCCCACCCAATGAAAGAAGTGCCGCATCAGATCCTACAACTAGACCGGCGGGAGCTTGAGCGATACTTGCTTGAGAATAAATACCATCAATTCTTGAAATAGCAGCACAACAAGTTTCATTTAGCTCTGAATAATCCACAATCAATCTTGCGTTGAAATCGTCACTTGCATCATTCAAAGCTAATTGCAAGCGAAGCCCTGAGCGATTTCGATCATTGTAAAGATCATCTCCAAGAAAAATATCACTTACATAGCCATCTCTTTGTGTTGAGAACATCGTGCCACGAAAAGTTAAGTTATCCTTTAAATCAATGTTTGTTGCCGCTGAAAATCGACTTAATCCATAATTACCAGATTCAACGTTAATGAAGGCATTCGCATTACCAGCTTCTGGAGCAACCGTTCTAAGTAAGATTGCACCTGCAGCAGTGTTTTTACCAAACAGTGTTCCTTGTGGCCCACGTAAAACCTCTGCAGCTTCAAGATCAATTAATTCATTAATCATTGAACCTTGGCGAGATCTATAAACGCCATCAACATAAAGCCCAACAGAAGATTCAACTCCAAAGTTATTGGCGCTACTGCCTAGGCCTCTTATAGAGAAATTTGATGAAGTGGTTGTCTGGCTTTGCCCAACAATTAAGCCAGGAACATTTTGTTGCATGCTAAACATATCAAATATGCCGGCAGCCTCAATTTCAGCACCGGTTACTGATGTTACCGCCACCGGTACATCAGAGAGATTTTGAACACGTCTTTGTGCTTGGACAATGATCTCTTCAATAGATGTTGCTTCATCATCTTGTGCTAATGCGCTGCTTGAAGCGCTTAAAGTGATTACAAAAAATGCTGTAATTGAAGCTGAAGCCAAGAACTTATTTACATTAAAGCTGGTCAATTGCATTGGATTTCCCCCAAAATATGGAATTGCGCAACCTTCAGGATACTACATTTCTTGATAATGTGAACGTGACAAATTTGATCAATAGGGCATATTAAGCATAACTACCTAAAATCCTTATGAATTTTAGCGTATAAAATGCAATTAAATAGGGTATTTCTGATTATTTTAGGATTACATTTACACCAAAATTGGTTAAAAATGATTTATTTCAAAGTAACTAAACTCTAAAAAAAATTAAATTGGCTGAAATAGAAAGTTAACTAAATGCATCCAGCACTTAAAGATCTCATTGAATTATTGCGTCTTGAGCGTATTGAAAAGAATATTTTTCGTGGCGATAGCCGCGATGTCGGTAGCCCCCAAGTATTTGGTGGACAAGTTGTCGGTCAGGCATTATCGGCTGCACAAAATACGGTAAAAGGAAGAGTTGCACATTCTTTGCATGGTTACTTTTTGCGGCGAGGTGATGTCAATGCACCAATAATTTATGAAGTTGATCGCTCACGAGATGGGGGTAGCTTTTCAAATCGACGAGTAGTTGCCATTCAACATGGACGACCAATATTAAATTTAGCTGCTTCTTTTCAGATTTTAGAAAAAGGTTTATTTCATCAAGTAGAAATGCCAGATGTTCCAGGGCCAGATGAATTAGAAAATCAAACGGAAACTACCAAAGATATTGATGGATCTGTACTTCCAAAGATGAAACCGTTTATCTCAAATAAGCGACCGTTTGAATTTAGGCACATTGAATCAGTTAACTATGATTTATCCAAAAAATTGACTCCAAGAAAACATATTTGGATACGCTCTATTGATGACCTGCCGGATAACCCAATTTTGCATCAAAATCTTTTAACTTACGTTTCTGATTATGAGCTTTTAGGGACCGCTACTTTGCCTCATGGTTTATCTTTTGCTAGCGGTAATGTCATTATGGCTAGTCTTGACCATGCAATATGGTTTCATAGAGAATTTAAAATGGATGAGTGGTTATTATACGTTATGGATAGCCCGGTTTCATTTGGAGCTCGTGGATTGGCGCGCGGGCAAATCTTCAATAGAGAAGGTCATTTGATTGCCTCAACAACTCAAGAGGGATTAATGAGACCAGTGGATCCAAATAATAGGAAACCAAGAACTAAGCCAGGCTTCCAAAGCTAAATTAATTATTCAGATTTCCCTTGATTTGCAACGGCCTCAGCAGCTTTTTTGATATCATCCTTGTTACCCAAAAAATTCCTAGAGATAGGCTCTAATTTATCATTAAGCTCATACGCTAATGGAATGCCTGTCGGTATATTAAAATCAGTAATTTCCTCATCAGAAATTTTATCTAACATTTTTACTAAGGCACGCAAACTATTACCATGAGCTGCTATTAGAACATCCTTATTAGCAAGAAGGTTTGGTTTGATCATCTCTTCCCAGCATGGCATTACTCTTGTTAAAGTCGATGCAAGTGATTCAGCTGATGGAAGGTCTTTAATTCCAGAGTAACGTGGATCATGAGATGGGTGACGCTTATCATTGATATCAAGATTTGGTGGCGGAATATCATAACTGCGGCGCCAAATATGAACTTGATCATCACCGTATTTTGCAGCTGTTTCTGCTTTATTTAAGCCTTGCAGTCCCCCATAATGACGCTCATTTAAGCGCCAATCCCTAATAACGGGAATCCACATAAGATCCATTTGATCCTGAACATGGTTTAAGGTTCGAATAGCTCGTTTTAAGACCGAAGTATAAGCAATATCAAATTTATAACCAAGATCATGAAGAAGTTTGCCAGCATTAATCGCTTCTTGATTGCCTTCCTCTGTGAGATCTACATCGGTCCATCCAGTAAAAAGGTTTTTGAGATTCCAGTCGCTTTGGCCATGACGACATAGAACAAGTTTGCCAGCCATATCTACTCCAATATTAATAAATTTTTAAATCGTATTTTTTTGATTATTGAGGGGAGCCTATCAAGCTAGCACGCACCAATAATTTTTCCATAGCCCTATTTAAACTTTCCATTTCTTCGGAGGTAAATTCTTGTTTTAACTCTTTTTCAAAATCTAGAGCAAGAATTGCTATTTCATCATGTAATTGTTTACCGTTTATAGATAAATTTAAAATAGATCTTCGTTTATCAGTATCTGCAAAGTCTCTTACAATTCTACCGCTTGTAATAAGTTTAGTGACAGCTCTACTAACAGCTACTTTGTCCATGAGAGTGCGTTCAGCGACCTCAACTGCAGACAAGCCAGGAAAACGACCCAGCACTGCAATGACTCGCCACTCAGGAATTGAAACATTAAACCTTTTATCATAAGCCCTAGCAAGAGTAGAGCTAATGGTATTAGATGTAACAGCTAAGCGGTAAGGTAAAAAATTTTCTAAAAGTAATTCATCATCCATCGTTGTAATTTATCACGCAAGATGAGGTAGAGCGAGATACTCTTTAGACTGCATTTCAATTAATCTACTTAAAGTCCGCTCAAATTCAAAAGAAAGTAGTTTGCCACAATATAGTTTTTCTATCATTACATCTGCAGAAATAACAAGTTTTACACGTCGGTCATAAAATTCATCAACCAAGGTTATAAAGCGGCGTGCTTGATTTTCGTGCACGAGACCAAATTGAGGAATGCCAGAAATGATTACACTTGGATATAGACGAGCCAATTCAATGTAATCTTCTGGTCCCCTTGGACCACTGCATAAGTCAATAAAATTAAACCAAGCAATATTTTTTGCACAATAATGCGCTAAAATTTGGCGATCATTAATTATAAGACCGTGCTTACGAAATCCATTTCCAAAGATCTCACCACTAGCCGTTTCGTTAAAAAAGTAGCGTAATTTTTTACTAGCTAACTTACTATTTGGAAAAAAATATGTTCCTGCCTGCTGAAGAAGGCGTGATCTATAATCAATTCCACCATTTAGCTCAAAGACTTCTGTATTTAAATTTAATTGCTTTATAGCAGGTATAAATCTTTTTCTTTGTAGGCCGTCTTTATAAAGATCATTAGGTTTAAAGTTTGAGGTGGCTATAAGAACAACCCCTCCACAAAAAAGACCATCCAGTAATCGCCCTAGAATCATTGCGTCTGCTATGTCATTTACAAAAAACTCATCAAAGCAAAGAACTGTCGTTTCTCGCGCAATATCTTTTGCAATGCAACCTATAGGGTCTTCAATATCACTAATCTTTTTAAGTCGATAATGTATATCCTGCATCATATGATGAAAATGAACACGTTTTTTGCGCTTAATATTTAAATTTTTAAAAAAAAGATCCATCAAGAAAGTCTTACCGCTCCCAACATCACCCCAAATGTAGATTCCATTAATATTATGTTGATCTACTTGTGTCTGCGGATTAAGAAAACGAAAAAAAATATTTTTTCTTGGTTTAAGATCTTCTAATTTCTTCTGCAATGCCTCAAGATGACCAATAAGCTTGATTTGTGCAGGATCGTGCTCATATTTTTCACGACTGAGACTTTCTTTATATGCTTTGCGAATATTCAATTTTTACCTTAACTTATATTTATTGATATTGTTTAGAATAAGTAAGATTACATCTCTTAAATTACAGCCGCTACCAGCACTGGTATAATTAACATCATTAATATTTGGAATTAATCTTAATGTCTGAAGTAACTGAACGCGAATCAATGGAATTCGATGTCATCATTATTGGCGGCGGACCGGCTGGTTTGGCGGCCGCGTGTAGATTAATGCAATTAAACAGCAGCCTATCAGTTGCTGTAGTAGAAAAAGGATCCGAGATAGGCGCACATATATTATCAGGTAATGTATTTGAGCCATCCGCGCTAAATGAACTTTTTCCTGATTGGCAGGAAATGGGCGCACCAGTAAATGTAGCTGTCAGTCATGATCGAGTTCATTATTTAATAAATGATAAGAAAGCATTACCAATTCCCGGATTATTTTTGCCGAAGCCAATGAATAACCATGGAAATTTTATAATTAGTCTTGGTAAGTTATGTAAATGGTTGGGTGATCAAGCAGAAAATATGGGTGTTAATGTTCTTCCAGGGTTTGCAGCAGCAGAGGTACTTTACGAAAATAATCGTGTAGTTGGTGTGGCTACAAGTGATATGGGTATAAATAAGAAGGGTGAAAAAAAATCATCTTTTCAAGCTGGTTATGAGCTAACAGGTAAATATGTAATTTTTGCAGAGGGTGTGCGTGGCAACCTTAGCGAGCAAGTGATTGAAAAATTTAATTTACGTAAAAATTCAGATCCTCAACACTACGGTATTGGCATAAAAGAAATTTGGGATATTGATGGACAATTGCATGAAGAAGGACGTGTTATTCATACACTAGGGTGGCCATTAGATATGCATACTGAAGGCGGCGGATTTCTTTATCATGCAGAAAATAAAAAAGTACTGGCTGGATTTATTGTTGGGCTTAACTATAAGAACCCATACTTATCACCTTTCGAAGAATTTCAACGATGGAAGAAGCATTCAAAAATTAGAAAATTTCTTGAGGGTGGTAAAAGAATTGCATACGGAGCTAGAGCTGTAAATAAAGGTGGGTTGCAATCTCTTCCTAAGCTTACCTTCCCTGGTGGGATGTTAATTGGATGTGCTGCTGGATTTCTAAATGGCGTTAAAATAAAAGGCTCACATACAGCGATAAAGACCGGTATGTTGGCGGCTGAAAGTATTCATAAAGAATTGTCTGAAAATCGTGCTCTATCGGCAGATTTATCTAGCTATGAAGAAAATGTAAAGTCGTCTTGGGTACACAAAGAACTCTATACAAGCAGAAATTTTAACCCAGGTATGCAAAAGCTTGGAACATTCTGGGGAGGCATATTTACATTTATCGATCAAAATATTTTTTTTGGAAGACTCCCATTCACATTGCACAACAAAGAGCCTGATCATAAATCTTTGAAAAAGATATCCGATGCAAAGGTAATTAACTACCCTAAGCCCGATGGAAAGATTACATTCGATCGTTTGTCTTCTGTGTTTCTATCAAGCACCAATCATGAGGAAGACCAACCATCTCATCTGGTGCTAAAAAATGATTCAATTCCAATTACCTATAATCTTCCAGAATACGGTGAGCCAGCTCAATTGTATTGCCCAGCTGGGGTATATGAAATCATTGAAGATAATAAAAATAAAAAACTACAGATTAATGCAATAAATTGTGTGCATTGCAAAACATGTGATATCAAAGATCCACAGCAAAATATTGAATGGAAAGTTCCTGAAGGCGGTGGCGGGCCAAATTATTCAAACATGTAATTTTTTATCTAGGCTGCATTCGTATTGCTCCATCAATACGAATAGTCTCACCATTAACAACTGTGTTACTACAAATAAACGCTACTGTTTCAGCATATTCTTCAGGCCGACCAAGCCTTGACGGAAATGGTATTTGGCATTCAAGCGATTTTTGAACATCATCTGGCATACCGGCCATCATTGGAGTCATAAAGATACCAGGAGCAATAGTATTTACGCGTATACCAAATTGAGCAAATTCTCGAGCTAAAGGCAACATCATGCCAACTATTCCACCTTTAGATGCCGAATAAGCAGCTTGACCTATTTGTCCTTCAAATGCTGCAATTGATGCCGTGTTGATTATTACCCCGCGTTCACCCTCGTTATTAATGTCATTGAGTTGCATTAGCGCTGCCGACTCCTTAATGATATTGAAACTTCCAATAAGGTTGATCTGTATCACTCGGTTAAATTCATCTGAGGGCCATGGGCCATCTCGACCAAGAGTGCGAGCAGCCGTAGCTACACCCGCACAATTTACCGCAAGATTAATACCTTCCATGAATTTATAAGCTGACTGAATTGATGATTTAACATTATTTTCATCTGATACATCTGTATGAACAAAAAGTGCCCTTTTACCAAGCTCTTTTACACTTTCATTACCAAGGTCTTTGTTAACATCAAAAATTACAACAAAACCACCTTCAGATATAATTCGTTTTGCGGTTGCAAGCCCCAATCCTGACGCCCCACCTGTGATTACAGCTTTTATATTTTTTAGATTAATTTTTTTTCCTAACTTTCAAATAAGTCAAATTATTTTATCACTTCTTGTGAAAGATTTATGTAGTTTAGTGTAGAAAACTTTAATAACCTGAAAAGGAAATTTTTATATATTTTAAAAAAATTATTTCACAAAAATTTTTTTACAAGGGCGTGTAAATACTAAAAATTAAAAAAATTAATTAGTAAAGTGAGAAATAATAACTATTTATTTACTTCTAAATACCTTATTTAGAAGTAAATCTGGCTCACCAGTCGCTGAAATTATTTTTCTTCGAGATGCTTCAGCAAGTTTCTTTGAGCATTCAAAATTTGAATCATTAGGCATAATCGGTGGAAGTATGTCGATGATGAGGTGAGTTGGACATGGAATTAAATTTCCCTCAGGTAGCATTTTACGTGATCCAGAAATAGCGATAGGAACGACTGGTATCTTAGCTTTATATGCTGCAACAAAAGCGCCCGGTCGAAAGCGACGTATGCCCGGTTATAATTTAAAGGTTCCTTCAGGAAAAAAACCCAGAGATTCACCTTCTTTCGCAGCCTTAATAAGTTGCCTTGCATCTCTACTACTTCCTCTCGCTTCATTACGTTCTACAAATTTTGAGCCCGAACGACGTAAAAGGAAGTGAGCAACAGGAAAATTCCTCATTTCTCCTTTTATGACGAAACCAAACCTTGGTGGTAAATATCCATTTAGTAAAATACCGTCAATATAGCTGGCATGATTTGCAATAACTACACAACCATCCAATGGAATATGATTTATGCCATTAACTGATACTTTGATACCAGAAAATATAAAAACAGCTTTTGCAGCATAGGTAACAAGTTTTTGACGTCTTAAGGATCCAGGAACAATTATTGTTACTACTAAAGAAAAAATACATGCAACTATAAAGCTAAACCAAGCCCAAAGACCCCAAGCTAGTCGTGTTATAAAAAAGAATATTTTCACTTAATTATCACCTCTTTGTTTTTTGTTTTAATGAACAAAGTTTTGTGATTTCAATTTTTATGATAGCCGCCCATAAAATTTTTTTATAGTAGTTTCGAAATTTTAGTAGAAAAATTGGTTTTTTCATATTATAAAATTTTCAAATTTTATCAATAACGATGCAATAAGCTAAACAACTCGATATTATATCGATTATGAAGAACATAACCGATAAAGATTCTCAATTAAATTCAGATATTTATTTAGAAGAGCTTTTTGATAAATTTATTGATGCAATTTGGATGGAGCAGGGCTTATCAAAAAATACACTTAGCGCTTATCGTAATGATCTTATGATGCTCTCTAAATATTTAGTTAAAAATAAAATAAAACTTAAAAGTGCATCCAAGTCTGACTTATTAAAATTTATGGCTAGTAGTATCGAAGCTGGAGCAAAACCAAAATCTACTGCCAGGCAATTATCAAGTTTTCGCCGTTTTTTTAGATACATGCTGAGAGAGGGATTGCGCAGTGATGATCCAACAGCAGAAGTTGACATGCCTTTTATTGGACGCTCTTTACCCATTTCTCTTAATGAGCAAGATGTGGAGTCTTTATTAGATGCACCAAATACAAAAGAGCGTCTTGGATATCGTGATAAGGCAATGCTTGAATTATTATATGCGACAGGTTTAAGGGTCTCTGAGCTTGTAAAAATTAAAAAATCACAATTTAATTTTAATCAAGGAGTTGTTCGCATTGTAGGAAAAGGAAATCAAGAGCGTTTAGTCCCAATCGGAGAAGAAGCGCAACGTTGGCTGTTAAAATTTATTAATGGACCGCGATTAGAGATACTTCGTGAGCGTAAAACTGATTATTTATTCCCAACATTTCGTAGTGAGTCAATGAGTCGCCAAGCTTTTTGGCACATCATTAAACGCTACGCCAAAAAATCTGGTATTCATCAAAAGATTTCTCCACATAGTTTGCGTCATGCATTTGCTACGCATCTTTTGAATAGAGGAGCTGATCTACGCGTTGTTCAGATGCTGTTAGGGCATAGAGATCTCTCAACTACTCAAATATATACACATGTAGCACGTGAAAGGTTGCAGGGTTTGCATCGAACTCATCATCCTAGAGGCTAGCTGTATAGTTTTTTTGGATATTTAATACTTTCAAAAATTTTCAATGTAATATAAGTTTTTATCAATTAATAAAATCAAAAATATATATGAAAAATTTTTTAAAAATCACGCTTTTTTTATTGGTTATTAATTCACTGGGTGGCATGTCTGCATTTGGGGATGAAAAACTCTCTTTGGAAGAAGTGCGAGCCAAAATAAATGAAATATTTCAAGATTTAGATGAAGAAGATATCAATCTTAGTCCAGTTGATGGTTGGTATACTTTAAATAAAGGCCAAATTGTTGCTTACATTTCCGAAGATGGTCGCTATCTTCTTCAGGGCGATTTAATTGATTTAAACAACCAAATTAATCTTAGTGAGGACACGCGCTCAAATTCTCGACGTGTTTTGATGTCATCAGTAAAAGAAGATCAATTTATTACGTTTTCGCCAAAAGATATAAAACATTCTGTTGCTGTATTTACTGATATTGACTGCGTTTATTGCCGTAGATTGCATAGTCAAATAGATGAATACCTCTCTGCCGGCATTCAAGTTCGATATTTGTTATACCCTAGAAATGGACCATCATCGCCATCTTGGAATACTTCAGAGGATATTTGGTGCGCTAAAGATAGAAATGCTGCACTTACGGCTGCAAAGCTTGATAGAAGCTTTGAAACGGATAATTGTGATATGTCTGCAATTTCTGAGCAATACGCTCTTGGACAAAGCGTTGGTCTAAATGGAACACCTGCCATAGTGTTTGAAAGCGGAACCATGGTTAATGGTTACCTGCCTCCAAATGAATTATTGAAAAGATTAAAAATGGAAGTGACATCTAATATAAATTGAAATTGAGTTGTTTACTTTCGAATCTCATGAAAATGAACCCCATTATTTCTTCCATTGTCTTCAAAGTATTTTTTTAGTGCAAAATAAGTGCTTTGAAAAGCAATATCATCCCATGGAATTTCATCCTCACTAAATAATTGAGTGTCTAAACTCTCTTCTCCAACACCATAAGAGCCTTTTAATTTTCCACAAAAAAATATGTGTACCTGTCCTACATGAGGTATATCAATTGAAGCAAACTGACGAGTAATTTCTATATTTGCACAAGCTTCCTCTAATGTCTCTCGAGCAGCCCCTTCAGCTAGAGTTTCACCTAATTCCATAAAACCAGCAGGAATGGTCCAGAAGCCGTATTGTGGTTCAATGGAACGCTTGCAGAGTAAAATTTTACCTTCACTCTCAACTATACAACCTACAACAATTAATGGATTTTTGTAATGAACTTCACCACAAGCATCGCAAATCGCACGTTCACGATTATCAGCTTTAGGGATCTTGTAACTAACTTTACTTCCACAGATTGAACAGTATTTCATCTTATAAATCATTCTTGATATTATTCAACCTTTGCAGGCAATTATCAATGTTCTTAAGTGTCCCGTACCACTAGCCTACAAAAAAAATATCATATAACTCAAGCTTAAAAGTGGTCAGTCACAAATAAATTTTATTCGTAACTCACCACTAATAATGCTTATTGAAAAATTTGAATTATTTTTTATTATAAATGAGTATCGTATCCGGTTCGTCTGCGGATGTATTATCTAAATACAAACTCAATACACCGTCTTTTAAAATAATTTTTCCAAAATCTGATAAATCTTCAGCGTTTTCACTCTCAGCGGAGCATGAAACAACATTATTTTCTGGAATGATGTTACAGTTTTGAACTTCATTATCTGCTGTCGAAATATTAAATTGGTCATTAACTATGTCTAGAACAGGAATTATACCCGTTACTGTTTGGCAGATAAGCTCGGCAAAACCCTGCAATAATTCGCCTTCGCCATCTGATTCCATATTTTTCCTACATTCTGCTAACGATTTTTCTTTATCTATTACCCATAAACCATCATAGTTAGTTGTACCTGATTCTGAACATCCAAACAAAAAGATTGTTATAAAAATCACTAATCTATAGTTTTTCATTGTTCTTTGCTCCTTAAATTTAATTTTTTTTGATATAAGTATAATTATTTAACATATAAAAATTTGGTTAGTAATCATTTATAAGCTTCATCATTTCCGTTTACAGAAGCAATGTTGAACCACTTGTGTGCACGGATAAAGTCCTGAAGAACGCCATCTCCATTGTAGTATAAACCGCCTAAATAGAACTGAGCTTCAGCATCACCTTGCTCTGCAGCAGCACGATACCAAAGGACCGGCTAACCATCCATATCGCGTCCTACTCAACTCTTCTTGATAAGCATTCAAGAGCACTCCAAGAAAAAAAGGGGGAACCAACCAAAAAATATCCATTCTTACTTTCTCCCAAAATTCCTCCATATAAGAGGGCTAAAACGTTAATTCAACATATTTTATCAACTTCCATTTTGTTTATTTGTTACTTTTTTTAAAGAGCAGCAATGGTGTCCTCACGATGAATGTCAATATTAGGGGTACTAGGATTAAACCTATCAAATGTCCAAGAAAATATGCAAAATAATCTACTAAGTTTTCTAGCAGTCTGTTCTCTTTGTTTTCTAGAACTCTAATAAAATATTCTGCTAAATCATCAGGTCCATTAGAAAATAAAAATAAACTACCGGTAATTACAATTAACCATTGATATATTTTCACGAATCTTGAATCTTTATATGATTTTTTTAAGATTCTAAGGTAAATAAATATTGTGGTTAAAAAAATAAGTATTAAGGAAAAATATACTATAAAAAATTTACTCATCATATTTCCCCCAATTTTTTGTTACAAACATTTCTAATCCACCATTATGGACTACTTTAGAGAAGACTTTATCCTATCATCCAATTAGATTACTGCGCTCAATCTTTAGATTATGAAGATAAAGCTAAAGTTTTGATGACAGGAATCATGACAGGAATAGGGACTATATGAAGATGAAAACCCCTGTAGAATATTGAATACAGGGGCTTCAGAACATATATGGTGCCGAGGGGGGGAATCGAACCCCCACTTCCGAAGAAACCGGATTTTGAATCCGGCGCGTCTACCAGTTCCGCCACCC